>Ga0256833_1000131_pt1 | contig 58774 bp, 67 predicted proteins | sample 356284metaG_FD_190535 | JGI IMG/M metagenome (GOLD analysis project Ga0256833, IMG submission 190535) | Hydrothermal vent microbial communities from Mid Atlantic Ridge, Atlantic Ocean - 356-284 | ecosystem: Environmental > Aquatic > Marine > Hydrothermal vents | place: Atlantic Ocean: Mid... | reverse complement strand
CAAAGGTGAAGGCCGCCACCTGCTCCCCAGAGGCCTTTTTGAAAATACCTATGGAGGTATTCACCGTCTGAATGTAGTAGCCCACGGCAGGGGAGCCCACATTGGTCTTTCCCACATCCCCGTTGGTATCGGGAGGCCAGCCATCCCCCCAGTTGTTCTTGTCAAGCCCTGCAAAGGTGATTATTGGAGAGGGCATGAGAATCCTGCCGGGCCTCCGCTGAACCACGGGGTCAAAGTCCCTGGTCTTTACCCACCTGCGATTGATTTTTCGGATGGGAATAACCCTTCTTTTGAAGTTGGGAAGCCTTCCCGGTGGAATCCTCCTGAGCCTCCTTACATCAATGTTCCTCACCACGGCCTTAAGACCCTTAAGAATCTTTGCCGGACGAATCACCCTGGGCCTGGGCTTCGACGCCCAGAGGGGAAGGCCCAGGAACAGGATGAGGACGAGGGTGAAAAACTCCACCCTCCTTTTGAATCCTTCCATGCTGACCTCCTAAGGGTTTTATAATTTTATTTTAGGAACATCGTGAGGAAAAAATCAAGGATTAAAGGCATTCTTAATCAAGAAATATGGAAAAGGGAGGGCAAATATTCCGCCCCCCTCCCCGGGGCTAAAATACTCAGGGGATTGGAAGCCGGGCCCCTCCTTGACATAGGCTGCGGCTATGGAAGGCTCCTGGAACACCTCAGGAATTTAGGCTTTAGTAATTTGTTCGGTATTGACTTCGTGGAGAAGCCCCTGAGAAAAATTGACTTCGCCATGGTGGCGGTGGGAAGGGCCGAGGCCCTTCCTTTCAGGGATGAGGCCTTTGCCGGGGCCTTTCTGGTGGGGATTCTCTCCTCCATTCTGGAGGACGAAGGGAGGCTCAGGGTTTTCCAGGAGGCCTTCAGGGTGTTGAAGAGGGGAGGCAGGCTCTTCCTCTCCGCCTTCGCCGTAAACAAACACTACGCTGAAAAATACAGGAAAGGCCTTGAGGAGTTCGGAATCTATGGGGTCTTCCGCTCTTCCCACGGCGGGGTTTTTCGCCATACCACGGAGGAGGAACTCCGGGACCTCTTTGTCAGGGCAGGCTTTAAAATTTTGCGGATGAAAAGAATGCCCTTCACCACCATGCACGGGAACAGGGCTGAAGGATTTGTGGCTTTAGGGGAAAAGCCTTAGGCCCGGTGGAAGATAGGAGCCTGCGCGGACCAGCCTCGGGTAGGTTCCTGTAAAGTCCACAATGGTGGAGGGCCTGGGGTCCCTTTCCTCGCCCCAGATAACCAGGTCCACCATGGGAAGGAAGTAGCTCAGGGCCCTGGAGGGGCTGAAGACCTGGCCAGAGAGGTTGGCGCTGGTGGAGGCTATGGGAAAGCCCAGGTCCCTCAAAGCCTTCCTCAGGAATTCGTCGTCAGGGATTCTCACGGCAATTTTCCCCTCCCTGGTTATGTAAGGGAACCTGACCTTGGAGGGCAGGATGGCGGTTATGGGGTATTTTAAGAAATCCCCCCACATCTCCCTGAGGGAAAGGGGTATGTGGGAAACTATTTCCGAAATTCCTTCAGGGCTGGCCAGCACCAGGAAAGGGCTCTGGGGCCTCCTTCCCTTGAGGAAGCCCAGCCTCCTCAAAGCCCTGAGATTGAAGGCAGGGGCGGCAAGGCCGAAGACCGTATCCGTGGGATGAAGAACAACCCCTCCCCTTCTTATTACCTCCACGAAGAGGGGCAGAGCCTCCTTACTTTCTTTTCTTAAAAATGTCCCCAAGGCTTATTATGGTTTTCCCGTCGGTGATTATAGTCTGAACCGATGGGGCCAGTTTCTTTATGTATTCGTACTGGATAAGCTGGGGGTTCTCCGCCAGGGCCTTCCCCTTGAGTCTTAAAGCCTCGGCCTCGCCCTGGGCTTCTATTATCTTTCTCTTTTTTTCCATTTCCTCCTTCTCAAGGACATACTTCATCCTCTGGGCCTCCTGCTGGGCTATTTGCTTTCGCTCTATGGCCTTTTCAAAATCAGGGGTGAAGCGAACATCCCTGAGCAAAACCTCGTCCAGGATTACGAAGTTCTCCTCAAACCTCTTCCTCAACTTTTCCTCTATGGTCCTCTGAATTAGCTCTCTCTTCCCGGAATATATCTCCTCCACTGAATAACCTGAAATGGTAAGGCGGGCTATGCTCCTTACCTGGGGCCTCACCACCTTATTTATGTACTCCGGCCCTATCTCCCTATGGAGCTCTGTCAACCTTCTGGGGTCCGGATGAAATCTCACCGAAATGTCCAGAAAGACAATAAGTCCCTCCTTAGTAAGGGCCTTGAGGCTGTCATCCCCCTTTACTTCCCCTTCCCACTGGGTTTTGCTCATGGTGTAGGTCTGGACCTTCACATCGTAAACGGTGGGGGTCTCCACGAAGGGCACCAGAATGTGGAATCCGGGCTCCGCCACCCGGAGGTTTCCGCTTATCTTGTTGAAAATGACGGCCCTTTCCCCGGGATCAACAATTATGTATGTCCTGAATATAAAAACCAGAAGAAAGAGAACTGCAAAGAAGAAGGCAGCGGCTTTAAGATAAACCTTAAACCTATCCATTTTATCCTCCTATTATTTCTTCCACGGTAAATATGCTGGAGAAGGGGTAAAGGGATTTTATCCTATCGCCTCCTCCCCTGTCCAGAACCGCCAGGACCTGAACAACCTTACCCCCGGCGGCCTTTACCTCCTGGGCTGCCTTAAGGACGGAGCCACCGGTGGTCACCACATCCTCCACCAGCGCCACCCTTAAACCCTTTCTGAACCACCCCTCAATCCTCTTGCCCTTCCCGTGCTGTTTTTTCTCCTTCCTTATGAGAAAACCGGGTACGGGCCTTGAAAGGAGGTGACTTTTGAGGACCATGGCGCTGACGATGGGATATGCTCCCATGCCCATCCCCCCTATGGCCTCCACGCCGGGATCCAGTCTTTCAAGAAGAAGGGACGCTGAAAGGTCCAGGCCCTCAGGGTGAAGGCTGGTCATCCTCAGGTCAATGTAAAAATTGGACCTCTCGCCGGAGGCAAGGACGAAGTCTCCGAAACTTAGAGATAGCTCTTTTATAAGCTCCTTCAACCTCTCCCTCATGGCTCCTCCAGCCTCTCCCCCAGAAGCTCTCCCACCTGCTCCAGAAAGAGAAGTTCCTCCTGGGTGAAGTTCCTGGCGGGCTGGCGGCATGAAACCTCTATAACACCTATAACCCTTCCCCCCTTCAAAATCGGCGCTGCCAGGAGTTTGAGTATGGGACCTTTGTTCCTAGTCAGCCTGTCAAAGAAGCCGAGGTGACGAACATCCTGAAAATTGTTGGAGAGAAAACCTTTGGCTGACTTCATGACCCTGACGGCCAGGGAATCGGAGGAGGTAATGGGAATGCTGCCCGCATCTACCAGAGGCGAAGGGTAAACGAACTTCAGGGACTCTTCCTGCGGGTAATATAGTAAAACAGCCACCTCCTCGGGGTTTACCTTCAATTTTTCCACAATGAGCTCCACGGCCTCCTCAATGGCCTCTTTTCCTTTTTCCTGCAATTTCCACCCCCTTTATTTCCATTTTGTAAAACCTGGAGAGAATACGACGAAAATTCTCCCCTTCCAGGGCCATACGACGGGCTCCCATAAGGCACAGACCCGCCCCTGACCCCTTACCCACTCCGATGAAAAAAAGGCCCTCCAGGTTTCCGTCCTCGTCGTATTCCCTGTCCACAAAAAACCATGTGGAAGGCAGGGCCAGAAATTTCCTTATTTCCTCCTCGTTCAAAATGTAGAACTCCCTCTCCCCCTCCACCTCAAGAAATTTAACCCTCCCGGAGGGATATCTTTCCTTTACGGTGAGGTTCTGCACTTCCCCCACCGGGAAAAAATAATTCAGCCTTGCCTTGAGGGAATCAAGGCTGTACCTCTTCCTCCAGACAAGCTCTTCCCCTGCCCCGGAAAAGCCGTCCCCCATAAGGGCGGATATCTCCCCGGAGGGCCCTTTAAGATAGGAAATTTCCTCGCCGTGAAAAACCAACAGAACCGAGGCAGGAATTATGCCCTGTTTGTTTACGCGAAAAAGGATGGGTTCTTCAACTCCGTGCCCATCCACGGTTACCTTCCCCTGAATCACCTTTACCCTGCCCCTGTGCCAGGGCACGGCCTTAAGGTAGGCCAGGGAGGAGTACAAAAAGGAAGCTGCATCCCCCTGGGTTATTTTATCTTCTCTCAGGTCGTCTTCGTTTATAATGGAGGCATCCAGGAGGTATTCCAAAGGCTCAGGGGTTTCCCCGGGTTTTAGCTTCATAAGGGTCCTGCCTAGGGCCATCAGGAAGGCTCTTTTACCTTCCCCCTCCACGGGATAGAATTTTGGGGCGGAAACGAACCTTGAGAAGTTCCACAGCCACTGCTGAGCCTGGCTTTGCGAAAGGGGTCCGTCTTCGTCCTCCACCACTAAAATCCCCAGGGCCTCCAGGATTGAAAGGCCCGGGGAATAATGAGGTGGGTCAGAGGTGAGGACGGCCCTGGCCCTTTGCCAGCACCTGAACCTTCGCAGGTAGGGAAGGCCCAGGTCCTCGGTTTCTCCGCCGCAGGAAAGGGTATATGGAATGGGTCTCAGCTTCCCCCCGTAGAGCAAAACAAGGCCTCTGGTGGCATCCACAGCCTTAGAGAAATCCGCCCTTTCCCCTTCCAATCCCGTGTATCCAAAGTCCTCGGCCCTTAAAGGAAAGCCCCGGGCCAGGGCATTGGTTCTCAGCACCAGGGTTAAAGCCTTGGCGGCCTCCAGGGGCAGGTTTTTCCATCCCTCGCCGCATCCCTTAAGGAACTTTTCTATCCCGAGGCGGTTTATCACCTCCAGGCCCCTGGCAGTTTCCCTTATGAGAAAATTCCCCCTGAATTTTTTCCCCTCAAGGGAAAGAAAACCTGACTCCGGCAAAACCCTGAATTCCTCAGCCTCATACCACTTCTTTCCCAGTTTCACCCTTATACCCTTTGATTCCTTTTCCCACAGCACCACCACGACGCCCTCGCCCAGCTTACTGATTTCTTCCCTGGCCCTTTCCAGGGAGGAATACCTGCCGTGGAAAAGGTGAAGGGTTTCCCCCTTCTTCAGAAGAAATTCTTCCCCGGATAGGGATAGGTTCTTCTGATGGACTTCACCTAAGTCCAGGGAATAGTACTTCCTTCCCCTTTGAGCGTAAAAAACCACCGGGGACGAAAGGCGAAATTTCCTCCTTCCCAAAACCACCAGGAATTTTTCCCCTGATACTCTGGCCCTCTGTCCCTGGTAAAGGAGAACATTTACGGGAAGCTCTGGCTGGGGCAGGGAACGGGGAGAACATCCGGAAAGAATTAAAATTAAAAAGAACAGGGGAGGAACAACTTTCCTCATCCTGGGCATTATAACAAAAACTTTCCCTTCCTCCCACCAGTTTAAAATCTTATAGTCTCAGAAGAAAGTTTCTCCCCAAATCCTGCTCCTAAATTTTTAAGATTAGATTCTGAATCGGGTATAGAAACACAATAGGTATTAATAAGCATCCTCTCTCTGCCGATCTGCAGTTCTTCTAAAAGGGGGGCGTTAAGAAAATCAAACCGCTCTGCCATCCCATATTCTTCCTCCCAACCTTCTATTTTCTCCCAGGCATTTTCGCCGGCAACCTCATTGGTGGTTCCAACGGTCATGGCAAAGAAATCCTCGTATTTCTTTAAAAAGTGAATGTGGTCGTGTCCATAGAAAAAGCCCTTCACCCCGTGTTTGAGGGCCATTTCAGTGATTTTTACCTGCTCTATTTTATCCGGATTAAGGGAGTGCCGGATGTAATCTTCCCTGGTAAATAAAGGCCCTCTCCCGTAGGCCTTTCCCTTCTCCCCTTCAGGACCGCTGGGAAAACCCCCGACCACATGATGAAAGAAAATGAATCTCAAAGGGTATTCTGAATTGCTCAGAACCTTTTCCAACCACTTAAACTGGGGGATTCCCAGGGTCCAGTGGCTGGGGGTCCTGGGAGGCTTGTTGGTATAACCGACAACATTAAGAACGATGAATTGTAGCCAATCCCCGACCTCTAAGGTGTAAAAATCCTCCAAGGGAGAGCCGCCTTCCAACTCTCCTGGTTGAGGAAATGTTATTTTTCTCCACCTTATAGCAGGATATTTAGCAACGCCTTTTTCTCCATCGTGATTCCCTATTACTTGATAGACAGGAATGAGGGGAGTAAGAATGGACCAAATCTTCCGCTCTCTTTCCCACAGTAATTTAGCGTTCTTTTCCCTTTCGCCTCTCCTGAGCCCCTGCCTTTTCAATCTATAATTATCCAGACCCACATCGTCTCCTAATTTTATTATCAAATGGGGCTGAATTCCTCTAAGGACAACGAAGGAAAAGGCCTCCGCTAAATGGAAGGAGTTCCTAAGATGTAGAGAATAGGTGTTAGGGTCATCCTCCTTCAATGCCCATAGAGGGTCTGAAAGGGCTTTCCTGAAAAAATTGTGGAAGAATCTACCTTCCCAACCTTCCCTTACAGGATCTTCCCTTAGTGGAATTGCCCTATCAAAGTGATCGTCAAAAACATGGCCGTCTGCGAAAAGGTATGCTCTTATGGGTCCAGGGGAAAACAGGAAGTTTTTGACTCTTCTCACGGGAGAAAGGGGCCTGAATTTCTTGTCCCTTGAGTAAAGAACCTGATAAAAGACCTCCTCCCCGTCGTAAACAGGCAGGTGAACCCTTAGTGTTCCCTTCACCCCTTTAAAGACCCTGGGCCGAGTCCTGTTAATAGACCTGAGGGAATTGCTATAATAAACTTTAATGTCAACTCTTTCCTTAAGGAAAAGGTCAAGCAACATGGCCCCAAAAGGGTACTTCCGGAAGCGGGAACCTATCCTGTCCATTCTTCTCAACAGGACAACCCTTTCTCCGTAATTGAATTCCCCGGGCCACGGGAAGATGTAATCCGGGCTCTCAATGAACTCCTGGAAATGTTCCCTTAGATTCCACTCCCCTTTACCTTTATGTAAAGGAACTCTTCCCTTTCCGAAAAGGAACGCTGAAAATAAATACTTTAAAAACTCCCTCCTGTCCATAAAAAAATATTATAAAAAATCCCCGGCTAATGATAATATCCGCTTCCGAAATTGCTTGCCTTTACAAAAACTTTCCCATCCTCCCATCAGGGTCTACAATTTAAGGGGATAAATGGAAAAATTCCGGAAGGCAGTTTTTCTCGCAGGTGGCGGACTCCTCATAGGGGCAATTAATCATCCCCTTTTTTACCGTTATCCCTTCCTGGCCACCATCCCCTTTATCCTTCTTCAGGCAGGGGTAATAGCGGCCGGGGTCCTCCTGGCAAGGAGGGATAAACTCCTGGCCTTCTGGCTCATACTATTTGACCTCTACAGCCTTTTCCTTTCCTCCAAGGTTCTGTACTTCTCCAGGGCCCACTTTCTTCGCTCCGAGCTTTTCCTTGAAGGTAAACCCACATTGTTCTTTTTCTGGTTTCTGATGCTCTCCGCTGTCTTCCTATGGGGACTACTGGTTATCTCTGCGAAAATAGGCAAAACCCCCCTTCTTCTTCTGGCCCTACTGCTCATTTCTTATAACCTATACTTCTTCAGGGGAAGGGAAAGGTTCGTGGTGAAACCCGGTGAACTTCTGTGGGACGGATACAGGGTGGTTAAGTTCAGGCACAGGGTATCCCTCCTTCCGCTTTCCCACGCCGGGAAACTTTCCATGCCCAGGGGGAGGTTGGTCATCAGATTAAAGAAGGCAAGGCTCTACGGATTTAAGAACTTAACCATATTGCGAACCTCTGAACTGGTGGTTAGAAAGGAAGGGTTCTTTCTCAGGATAGGGGCCGAAAGGTTTCTTTACTTAATTCCATGGCCCCTTCTGGAATTTTTCCTTCTGCCCCTGGCTCTCTTCCCCCTTATTCTCAGGAGAAGGCTCTTGCCGGGCGGAAAATACGCCCCATATGTCCTTATACCTCTGATGGGAACGGTTTTCTTCCTCCAGGCAGAATACTTTTACAGGGCTTCTCCCCGGCCCTTCCTTTACTTTGATACATGGGAATATGTGGTAAGGGCGGAAAGCCTCCTCAGGGGATTTTCCTACGGGGAAGAGATCCTGGTGGGGGGAAATGGACCGTGCCACTGGCCCCCGGGCGCTATAATTTACAACGCCCTCTTCATCAAATTCTTCTCAAGAAACTGGCACCTTTACATCCTCCTTCGGACTCTGCTCTTTATAATGTTCCTGATAATTCTCTACAATCTGGCCAGGAAACACCGGTTGCATCCCCCGGGGGCCCTTTTGATGGCAGGCCTCAGCGGCTACACCATTTATTACGCCAGCGTGGAGTCCGAAGGAATTTTCCTCCCCGTCTTCTTTTTGGCCCTCTACCTGGCGGAAAAAAGAGAGGTGCTGAGCGGCTTCCTCCTGGGCATATCCTCCTTAGTCCGGCCCTTTGCCCTGGGCTTTTCCGTGCTTTGGGCCTGGGTTAAGGCAAGGACAAGGGGACTGCTTCTCCTGTCCGCCTTCCTCCTCACCGTACTCCCCTGGATAATACGGTGCAGCCTCCGGGAAGGGAGGCTGGTAATTATAACCAGGGCGGGTCCCGTGACCCTGCTGGAGGGAAATTCACCCTTCTCTACGGGAGGGTGGAAGGTTCCTGCCTCCATAATAAGGAGGTGGAAGGCCATGGGATACGGCCACAATTCCCTCAAGGACATAGTTTTATACAACCTGAAACATCCGGGAAATGTCCTCAGACTGCTCCCCCGCAAAATATACTGGGCCTTCTGGGAGGAACCCTTAAACCGCCAGTGGCATCCCCCGGGTAGTCCGGGGACGAGGTTGTACGGAATCTCCCTTCTAAGGTTCAAATTCTTCACCCCCTTCTCCGAGGCCCTCAAAATCTTCCTTTACTTCTTCGCCCTCCTGGGCATGGGGAAAGCCGCAAAAGAGTGGGAGCAATGGAAAATACTCCTGAGCACCCTTGGGGGATTCGTAATAACGGTCCTGGTGTTCTTCGGGCTTCCAAGATATACATCGCCCTTCGTCCCGCTGGTTTATTTGTTCTTCTTGAGGGGAATAAAGGATGAAATCTGAGGTCCTCCTTCTGCTTTCCCTGTTTCTGAACATAAACCTTAAACCCGGGGAAAACTTCACCCATTCCAGGCTTATGAAATGGAGGGGAAGGGTAATTCTGGCCTCAACCTCCAGGGTTTTCTTCCTTGACCCTGAGCTCCGCAGGGCAACTCCCTTTCCCTTTCCCGGAACCAGGCTCATGGGAGAAAAATTACAGGGAGATTTTCTGTTCATTCCAACTGTTCAGGGTTTCCTATCCTGCATGGACCTGAAAACCGGGAGGAAAAGATGGGTTTTCAGGGCGAGGGATTCCTTTTTCGCCGCCCCCCTTGTTCTGGAGGATTCCCTCTGGATAGGAAGCGCCCAGGGCTTCCTCTTTAAATTGAACCTGAAGGAAGGAAGCCGGGGCCTCAAATTGAAATTAAAGGGGCCCGTGTATCAGGAAGGGGTGGTCGCCTGGGGAAGGATGTTCTTCAAGGACATAAGGGGAAATTTATACGGGCTCTCCAGGGAAGGAAAAATCCTTTGTTCCCTTTCCTCAGGAGAAACCGGGGGAGGTCCCATGGTGAAATGGGGTTCCTCCTTGGCGGTCCCCATGGGAGATAAGCTCATACTCGTTGACAGAAACTGCCGGAGGAAGGGGGAGATCAGGTTCAGGGAGAGCATCCTCCCCGCCCCTGTGGTGTGGAAAAATTCTTTGGTGGTGGCCAGCGGAGGTAAAGTGGCGAGGTTTTCTAAGGAAGGAAGGTTCCTCTGGAGCTTCCGGGCAGGGAAAAAGATAGTGGCGGAACCGGTCCCATGGAAGGATTTCCTTCTCATCGTGGACAGCGGAGGAAATTTTTATGTGCTCAACGACAGGGGAGAGAGGATTTACGAATTCCGCATGGGAGAACCCTCTTACACGCCACCCCTCGTTTTTAACGGCGGAAAAATACTACTGCTGAGCATCAACGGAAAGCTCATCGTGCTTCAGGGTGATAAAATTATTTTATGAAGGTTCTGGTGATAAGGGTAGGGAGGGACCCCGAAGCGGCTCTTATGAAGGGTTTGAGGGAGTTGTGCCGGGGGGACAAGGGATGCCTCCGAACGCTCTTCTCCTCCGGTTCCCTGGCCATTAAGGTCAATACCCTGGGAGGAAAGCCCCTCTCCTCGTCCCCTGAAATAGCCCTTTCTCTGGGAAAACTCGCCCTTCAAAACGGCGCCGGAGAAGCGATCGTATGGGACAGAAGCGAATGGGAGATGAAGAGGGCCGGCTACAGGATAAGAAGGAGGGGAAAAATAAAGGTTCTGGCCACCGATTCCCCAAGAATGGGCTACTGGGACGAGCTCTTTTCCTACGGTGAGGTGGGCTCTCTCTTCTCAAAAATTCAGGTCTTTGCCGACGCCTCCATCTCCCTGGCAATTTTAAAGGACCACGACATCGCCGGAGTGACTCTCAGCATGAAGAACTACTACGGAGCCATCCACAACCCCAACAAATACCACGACGATGGCTGCGACCCCTTTATCCCCCAGGTCTTCGCCACAAAACCCATATCTTCCCTTCACACCCTTTCCATCATAGACGCCACCAGGGCCCAATTCCACAGAGGACCTTCCTACCACCCCAGATGGTTTGCTAAGCCCGGTTTTATAATAATGGGCCAGGACCCGGTGGCCGTGGACCACTTCGGATGGAAGCTAATAGAAAGACTCAGATCCAAGGCAGGGCTCCCCTCCCTCAAACAGGAAAAGAGGTTTCCCCACTGGCTTGCTACCGCAGAAAAAATGGGCCTGGGGAAAACCCGTTATCAGGTGGTGGAATTATGAAAAGAAGGGAATTCATAAAACTCATAGGCACGGGCCTGGTTTTTTCAGGGCTGGAATTGGAGTCCGAGGCGGCTCCGGCCCCGGACCTTTCAAATCACAGGGCCCTTTACTGGGAGAAGCTTCCGGACAGAAGGGTAAGATGTCTGCTTTGCCCCAGATACTGCGTGGTGGGCGACAGGGAAAGGGGGTATTGCGGGGTGAGGGAAAACCGCGGAGGGAAATACATATCCCTGGTTTACGGCAGACCGGTTACCCTTGCCATAGACCCGGTGGAAAAAAAGCCCCTTTTCCACTTCCTCCCTGGCAGAACGGCCTTTTCCATAGCCACCGCCGGCTGCAATGTAAATTGCAAATTCTGTCAGAACTGGCAGATCTCCCAGGTAAGGCCGGAGCAGGTGAGGTTTTACAAAATTTCTCCAGAGAAAACGGCTTACTTGGCCTATAGGTACAATGCCCCCATTTTAGCTTACACATACAGCGAGCCCATTATCTTTGTGGAATACATGCTGGATACCGCCAGAGAAGCTTCCAGGCTCGGAATAAGGAATGTGATAATAACCGGAGCCCATGTAAATCCCAAGCCCTGGAAGGATATACTGGCGGCCATGGATGCGGTAAAAATAGACCTTAAGGCCTTCAGCGAGGAGTTTTACAAAAAAATAGTCAGGGGAAAGCTGAAGCCGGTGTTGGATGCCATCGTTCTTGCTGCGGAGAGCGGCAAATGGCTTGAAATCGTTTACCTGGTGATTCCAGGGCTTAACGATAACATGAATGAGATAAGGAAGATGAGCCGCTGGCTGGTCAAAAACGCCGGAAGGGACATTCCCCTCCACTTCTCAAGGTTCTTCCCCATGTACCTCCTCAAAAACCTCCCCGCCACCCCCATATCCACTCTGGAAAGGGCCAGGGAGGTGGCCATGGAGGAGGGCCTCAGGTTCGTCTATGTGGGAAATGTTCCGGGCCATCCCGCGGAGACCACCTATTGTCCCAGGTGTAAAAGGCCGCTGATAAAAAGGGTGGGCTACGAGATAAAGGAGAACAACATAAAACATGGGAAGTGCAGGTTCTGCGGGGAAAAGATCCCAGGGGTTTGGTCTTAGCTTTGCCGCCGGCTTTGCCTCCTTTACCTCTCAGATAATCTTCCTGAGGGAGGTTCTCTCACTCCTTCCCTCCAACGAAGTCGTCATAGCCCTGTATTTTACTTTTTACCTCCTCTGGTCCGGTCTGGGCGCTCTATGGCTGAGGAAGGTCCCATCCAGGCTTCTTTTCCTGCTGGTCTCCCCCCTTTTCTTCTTCGCCCTTTTCCTGACCAGAACCTTATACCCCTTTTTCCGCACCTCCCCCGGAGGCCTCCCTTCCCTGGGGATTTACCCTTTGCTCCTTCTTCTTATGGGGGGATTTTCCGCCGTGGGAGGGGGCTTTTTCTCTTCCCTTTCTGAGGAACTGGCAAACCCTGCCTTAGTTTACGGAGCGGATTCCTTGGGTTCCTTCTCAGCTTCGCTTCTCCTATATCTCGTCCTTCTCCCCCGGCTCCACTCCTTCCAGGCCGCCTTTGCAGCTTATTGCATCTTCGCTTTAATGCTCTTTTTCCTGAGGCTGAGGCCCCAGGCCACAGCAGCTTTGTTTCTGGGCGCCCTTCTCCTGCTTACAGAAAATCCTACCTGGAAAAGGCTGTTTTTGCCCTTGGAGGTAAAGGAAGTCCGGGAGTCCCCCTACGGAAAAGTAACCCTCACCCAATATAGAGGGCTTTACACCATTTGGGAAAACTCCGAGAAACTTTACGACTTTCCCCCCTCCCCTTCGGAGAAGTTGGCAATGTTACCCTTGGTTCCAGGAGGGAAAAAGGTTCTCCTTATAGGAGGCGGAGGAAGGTGTCTGAGGTATTTAAAGAAGGTGAAGGGTCTGGAAATAACATACGCAGAGCCCGACCCCGCCCTGGCCTCCTTAGCCGCGGGTTTCTTTGACCTTAGGGGGGTGGAGCTTCTCCGGGAAGACGGCATGAGGGCTGTAGAAAGAATGGAAACCCATCAGGACCTTCTCATTCTTGACCTTCCCCCTCCTTCCTCATCTTCCTCGGTAAGGTTCTACACCGAGGAGTTCTTTAAAAGTGCTTCCCTTAAGTTCCGGAGGGTGGCCCTTTCCCTTCCCGGGGGTGAGTATTATTCAGATGTGGACTCTGCGGTTTTAAGTTCAATTTACCGCTCTTTAAAGGGGGCCTTTCCCCACACGGTTATCATCCCGGGCCAGAGCCTTTTGATAGTGGGAAGCACAAAAAAGCTAAGGCTAACCCCCGGGGACTATGCAGAATTTCTGATAAAAAAGGGCATCCAACCGGAATTTTACCTGCCCATCCAGATGGAGTTTGAAACCAGCCCTCTGGAAATGGAGAAACTAAAACAGGCCCTGGCCAATAAGTTTCCTCCCAATAGAATACGCCATCCCCTCAGCTACCTTTTCTCAATGGTGAGGTGGATAAGGCATTATTTCCCTTCCTTTCCGTTTCCACGGAAAACCCCTCTGCTCCTTTTTCCCCTTATACTCCTGCTGCCCGGAATACTCCTTAGAAAGGAATACCTGATGGGGGTAGTAAGCTTCGCAGCTTTCTCCCTGGAGCTCCTTTACCTTTTGCTCTTTCAGTATAGTTACGGGTACATTTACCTTCAAATTAGCCTTTTCGTGGGCCTGATGATGGCCTTTCTGGGCCTGGGCTCCCTTTTTATCAGGAAAAAGGCGGCCCTCCTCCTTCTCCTTTTTGCCTCGGCCCTTCCCTTGGCGGCCGGAAACCTTCCCCCCTGGACCTTTTACCTCAGCTTTGCCCTGCTGGGGGCCGGGGAAGGAGGGTTCTTCGGCTATCTCTCCCGGCGAATTTCATCGCCGTCCAAGATGTTTTTCTGGGACCTTCTCGGGTCATCCCTGGCTGGATTTATTTTAGCCCTGGCCTATATCCCACTTTTTGGCTTCAATTCTCTCTTTGCGGGGATTTCTCTCCTTCTGGTGCTCTCCCTTTTCTGAAATTTTCCAAAATCCAATCCCCTATGTTTTTGTAAAGCTCAGGGTTGGGCTCCTTACCGGTGTATATAAGGTGTCCGTAAAGGGAAACCTCCCCGGTGGGCGAAGGAAGAAAAAGGTGGTCCCCGGGGATGGTTAAAAATTTAACCCTTTTCCCAGCCTGCACAAGAGCAGCATATAGGCGCTTTGCCGAGGAAGGCGGAGCCTGCATATCCTTATCCCCGTTTACCATAAGAACCCTGGAGGGGGCATGGCTCACAAACTCCAGGGGGGAGGTGCCCATGAGCTCCCTGAGGTAATTCAGAAAGGGGGTAGCCAGAATTTTTTTTTCCCTTTCAGAAAGTTTCCCTTCCGTTAAGGCTCGCAGAAGTCTTTTTTCTTCCTTCAGCGCGGCCTTCCTGTAATCCTCAGGCATGTCCTTAAGAGCCCATTTAAGCTGATAAAGAACGAGGTCGCTGCCCCTCTCCCCATAGGCCCCAAGAAGAATGAGCCCATCCACCCTGACCTTGGCGGCAGCCATGAGAGCCACCAGGGTCCCAAGGCTGTGGCCGAGAAGGAAAATGGGCCGGGAGCCGAACCTTTTCCTTAAAAACCTGACCTGCATGGAAACATCCCGAACATAAAGCTCCAGGGAGGGCTTAGCTCTGGCGGAACAGCCCACTCCCCGGTCGTCGGTGCGCAGGCTGGCTATTTTTCTTTTAAAGAGAAAATCGGCTATCCTGGCGAACAAATAGGTCTTGAGTCCCCAGCGGCCGGGGCTGTTTTCGTTCCTGTCTTGAGGCCCGGAACCGGTGATGAAAACCACGGAGGCCAGGGGTTTCGGTGGAGACAGCAGGGTACCGCACAACCCTCCGATTTTCACTTCCTCCCCCCGGAGCGGGGAATAGGAGCGGGGTTTGAGGGAAAATTTCTGTTGATTCACGAAAATTTGATTTATGGGGTCCATCAGGGCCACGGGCTTTCCTTCTTCGGTTTTTACGAAAAAGCCCTGGGAGGAGGAAATTTTAAGGTAGTAAAGGTTCCTACCCACTGGCAGGATTTCTGCGGCGGTGGTCACCGGTTGGGAATAAAAGTAGGATGGGGGAAGGAGCAAAAGGAATCTCTGTGGCAAAACCTCCCATTCCCTCTGAAGAATGGACAAGGAAAGAAAGGGGTTCAAGTGGACGAAGGCTTTGAAGTCCCTTCTGGAGGCCGAAAACTCCGAAGCGTACGGAAATAGCCCCGAATACAAGGTTCCCTTGAACTGTATTTTCCCCGGGCAATACCGGAGCTGGCCGTCCACCACCATGGCCTGTTCCCTTTTTATTGTCAAACAGGAGCCATGGCGACGAACGGTCTCCACGCCAGGACGGCTACCCTTGATCTCCACCCTATCTCCCTTAGATGCAGGAGGCCTCCCCAGAGAGAAGCCCTGGGCAGGAACCTGCACATAATTTTCCCCTGTCCTCACCCTTAACCCTGCTATCTTCAGGGAGATTTCGCCGCCCCTTCGCTCCACTTCGGCTTCCAGGGTGGTTTGGGGAATGATATAAGCCCTTATTTTTCCAAGATTTGAACCCTTCAGAAGGCGATAAGCCCATAAATAGGGAGAGAGCGGACCGTTGGGAAGCACCAGGGTGGGGCCAGATATCCTGACGGAAAGGGGGAAGGTGGCACCCCCAGCGGTGATAGTCCCATGGAGGGCTTTACCCTTTCCCTTGGCCAAAATCCTCCAAAACTTCCCCTGCACAGTTCCGGAAAAGAAGAAATACACGGGCCTGAGGTCCCTATAGCAGATCTTCATCCTGAACTCCATGGGGATGAAGCCGTAGTTACCCCGGGACTCCATGCAGTTCTCCCTGAAGCTTACCTCTTCCCAGCCCACCTGTTTTCCCTGAAGGAAGACCGGATACCTTTTCGCCCAGAGTCCCGTTAACAAAGTTAAAATAAGAGCTAACTTTAACTTCCTCATACTTCACCTCCGTTAGATAATTTTAAAACCGTCTAATTATTTTGTCAACTCCTTTTCTTTTTGGGGACAGACCCTTTTAAATTTTCCTTTCAAATTTTCTCCCCAAAAACAATCCGCAGGGCTAACATTTTCCCCTCACCCTCCCAGAAACCCCCTCTGCACGCTCTCTGCAAGCAATTTTAGAAACACCTTCTCTTTTCCTTCTCCCTCAAGCCCTTCCCTCCCCAAAGGACAAATCAAAATCACCTCAGAACTTACCTCTGCCCATTGCTTCTCTTTAAAAGCTTATTCCGAACCAAGGTTGACGGTCCTGTTGGAAATTAGATTCCCCATACAAAAACAAAGTAGTCCTAACTACACCAAAACCAATCCCCCGACTTCCATTTTCAACCTTCGCCTGTGGGCAAAACGGGAAACGACCCCCTCCACAAAAATCCTGCTACCGTAAACTAAACCCTCCCCCCGATACCTTATGGCACAAAGGGCTACAGGCTCTTCCTCTTCCTCCACCTTCCCCTTCCCTTCCCGCTCGAGCCTCCCCACCTCCAAAAGAAGCCTCTCATACGAATTGAAATCCATCCCCACAGCTTCTTCCAATGGATAAAGCCATTCTCCCTTGCCTGCACGCCTTCCCGTATAGCTCAGCCATCGGTAGTCACTTACTTTCTTTGACAGCCCAGCCCTGACTCCGTTCAGATCTATGTATAGGCTGACAGCTAAGGCCGAAGACGAATCCAATACTATGCTCTTGAACCTGTCGTAAAACACATGGCCGCGTCTGCCCCGAAGGCGGTTGTAGTACTGGGAAAAACGCTGATTCAGCTCCTTCATAAAATACGATATGTCCGAAAGCTTGCCTTGCCAGTAAGACCCTGGGCGACTATAAACTACCCCCGGAGAGTAAAGTAAAAGAGCCCTCTCTACAGCCTCAGCCTCACTCAAACTATCCTTCCCCTCCACCTTCACAAGAAGATGAAAGTGATTGCCCAAAAAAGCATAGCTTACAACACGAACTGCAAAAATTAAGGTTAGCTTTTGCAGAAGGCGCAGGATATACTCCTTCTCGGATGGGTTAAGGTAGGAAAGCTCATCCTGAAGATGGGAAATAAGGTGATAGTAAGTGGGGGAAGGGAATTTTAGAAAAAAACGGGCTATCCGTGCCATGGCTACCTCCTGGAGGATTATATCATAAAGGGGTCTGTCCCTTAAATTGAAGGATAAAAAAATCCCGCCCCCGAAGGGGCGGGACCGATTTTATGTGCGGGGGCTTAGAACTCGAACCTTACGCCGAGGATGGCGGACCTTGGTCCGTGGTAAGCTGTGGCCTCTCCGTAGTAGGGGTTGGAGGGCTGAGCGGGCTTTTCCCAGGGAGGATAGATGGTGCTGGGGTTGTCAGAGTAGCCGTAATAATGCTCGTTGTCGTAGATGGTGTAGAGGGCAGTAATCTCCCTGGAGTTGTTCACATTGAAGATGTCGGCCAGAAGGGTGAGTTTGTACTTGCCGGCAAGCTTGTAGGAGTAGGCGATGTGGAGGTCTATGTGGAACTGGTTGGGCATCCTTCCGGTAGTTCCCCTCTGGTCAAGGAAGGCAATGGGCCCGTACCACTCGTTCCTTCCCATGGCAGTGTAGGGCTTTCCGTTGATGTACCTTACGGAAGCTCCCAGGGAAAGGCCGAAGGGGAACACATAGACTCCATCAAACTTAAACTGGTGCTTCCTATCGTTGGGAAGGTATCCCTCGGCATTATACATGAGTTCAGGGAAGTCAAATTCTGCGGTGATGTTGGGGTCAGCCTGGCCGTATTCCTCAAAGGCAAGTCCAGGTATGTTTCCGTAGGCCCTTCCGTAGGTGTAGGAGGCCACGAACTGATAGTTGTGGGAGAAGTGCTTGGTAAGCACAACTTCCACGGCCTTGTACCACCTGAGGGCCTTGGGGAAGTGGAGGTACTCATCCGGGCAGCGGCTGTAGTCTGCAGGCCTCTGGATGTTTTCAGGCTCCCATTCTCCGGGGTTGAAGAGGAAGTACATCTCACCGCCGTCAAAGGAACCGTCCTCCACTATCCTTCCCAGTTTCCTGTAAATCCCCCTGATGCTTATGGTGAAGTCCTTGGAGATCTCCCTTTCAATTCCAAGAACATATTCGTTCTGATAGGGGGGCTTAATTCCAGGCTGAATTGGAGGAGGCTCATGCCCTATGAGCCAGGTGTAGAAGAGGGTTCCATCCAAAGTGTAGAAGTAAATGGTGTCCTCCTCGTATCCGAAGGTTCTGGCGTTTATATCCATGGGAACTATCTCGTAGAACCTTCCGTAGGAACCGAAGAGTTTGGTGGTTCCGTCGCCAAAGACATCCAGGGCGAATCCCACCCTGGGTGCAATCATGTCGGAGAACTTCCAGGAAATGACGGCCTCGTGGGGTTTGAAGAACTTGGAGGGGTCGGTGGCGTGGAGAATTTCGCTCTCGGCCCTGACGCCGATGTTGAGGTGAAGCCTTCCGATCTGCCAGGAATCCTGGATAAAGAGGGCGAAGTCGTCGGTGTAGGCATCGCCCTTGGTGGTCCTGTAGCGCTCATAGTAATAGCCGAAGGGCTCCCTGTAAACCCTATAGAAGCCTCCGGTGTAGTGGTCGTTCCTGTCCTCTATGGAACGGAAGAACTGGATTCCTGCCTTTATGGTGTGGTTGCCCCAGAAACGGGTGATATCAAATTTCGCGGTCCAGCGGCTCTTGTCAAAGGGGTCGGAATACCACCCGAAGCCCCCGGTTCTCCATCCGTGGGGATAGCCAAAGGAACCGTACTGGTATATAAAAACGGGCTCGTCAAGGTTTCCGCTGGCAGGGAGAACTTTGGTGTGGTCAAAATACCTTCCCACCAGGGCGGTAACTATCCAGTCGGTACCGAACATACCCTCATACTTGGCGGAGAAGTTGTAGGTTCCGCCGGTGTCCTTCCTTCTCCAGTCGCTGTTGGGGTCTCTGAGGGTCCCGGGGTTTCCTCCCTCACCGTGGCGGGGGTCTCCAAAGACGGAGAGGGTAAAGGTGTGGTTCCTGGCCAGGAGGAAGGTCAGCTTTCCGGAGAAGTTGTAGGTGGTCTGTTTGTAGTCAGCATTAACCACCTCGCCGGTAACGGCGTTTACAGGATTATAGTAGGTGGTCCTGAAGGAGGGGGTACCTGCCACGAAGAACCATATCTTATCCTTAATGATGTAGCCGCCCACTCCCAATCCGAAGTCATAGTAGTGGAACTTGTCAATGGCGCCGCCTCCGAAGATGGTGACCTTGGGCTCTGCGTAGAGTTTGTCAGACCTGTAGTTGAAGAGGAAGCTTCCGTGGAACTCGTTTCCACCGCTCTTGGTGATAACATTTACGACGCCTCCCAGGGCTCCGGGGAATTCCGCTTCGTATCCACCGGTTTTTACCTGAACTTCGTCAATGTACTCGTAAACGATGTTGGTCCCCACATGCCCCAGGTCAACATCGGTGGTATCCAGACCGTCAATTATGTAGCGGTTCTCAAGTCCGGTGGCGCCGCCCACGGAGATTCCGAAGGCTCCAGCGTTGACGGAAGGCGCCATGAGAACCATGGCCTGGAAGTTCCTTCCCTTGGGGAGGGCGTCAAAGAACTCCTTCTTAACATTCATGGCCACCTTGGTGTCGGTGATGTCCACGGCGGGGGCAGCGGCAGTAACCTCAATGGTCTCGGAAATTTCACCCTGTTCAAGCACAAGCTTCACGAAGGTGGTCTTCTCCAGATAAACCACGACGCCCTTCTTTTCGGCCTTCTTGAAGCCCTGAAGGGTAGCGGTGATGGTGTAGGTTCCGGGAGGAATTTCGGGAACTATGAAGTTTCCGTTGGCATCGGTGACAACCACCCTCTCGCCTATAAGTTTGGGACCCTTAACCGTCACGGAAACGCCGGGAAGCGGATTTCCGGCGGTATCCGTGACAACTCCTTTAATGTTTCCTGTTGTGGCCTGGGAGAAAGCAAAGCCCACGACCAGCAACAGGGCTACAAGTCATACAAGGACTTTTCGCATATACACCTCCTATTTTTACTTTCGGGTTTTCTTTTATGCAAAAAACTTGCCGTTTTTCTCGTGAAAGGGAAGGCTCCTATAGCCGAAGAATTTTTCCTTACATGATGTGCGTTCAATTTTTTGAATCAAAATTTTAATTTCCCCCGGTCTTCTTTTTGGGTTTAAGCATAGCCTCAATTTCAGGGACAAGCCCCTTCACTTCTTTGTATTTCGTGGAATTCTCATCAGCCATGGAAAGAAATTTCTTGAAGGCTTCAAGGCTTTTCTTCAGCTCCGCCTTGGCTAAGTAGACATACCCAAGTTTGTAATAAGGGAGAGCCCAGGAGGGCTTGAGCCTGGCGGCGAGCTCGTACATCTCAAGGGCTTTATCCAGGTTGTTCTTGGCGTAGTAAATTTCCCCGAGGTTAAAGGCCACTCCAGCGTTGTTGGCATAGGCTTTTATGGACTTCTCGTAATACTCCTTGGCCCTGGCATAATCCTTCCTCTTTACATAGCAGTTTCCTATCCCCGCATAGGCTCTGGCTATAATGTCGTCCACCACCTCGTCGCCCAGCTTTTCCCTTTGCTTTTCTGCCTGCTGAATCACATATTTAAACTCCTGTTCAGCCCTCTCGTAATCCTTCAGCTCGTAGTAAATGTTCCCCAGGTTTATGTGGAGTTCAAAAACATCGGGATGGTCCTTGAGGATTTGCTGGAATTTCTCCAGGGCTTCCTGGTATTTCCCCTCCTCAAAAAGGCGGTTCCCTTCCTCCAGGTTCTTCATGGCCTTCTTGTCGGAAAGGAGTGCCTCTAAACCCGACATTTTCCTCAGGGTTATGGTTATGTCGGGATTTCGGCTCAACTGATGAACATATTGTTCTGCGTAGGAAGGGAAATAACCCTTGGCCCTGGCGGTAATTCTCCACATTCCGGTTCCCAGTCCCAGAATGGCCCACTTGCCTTCTTTGTCCGTCCTGGTGGTTCTCTTAAATCCGGTCTCTAAGTGAACCGCCTCCACAGTGGCATCGGGGATGGGCTTGCCGAACTGATCCAGAACCACCCCCTGGATTCTTCCTTTGCCCCGGGGAGAATGTTGGGCCAAAAGGGGAAGTATAAGAAGCAAAGGCAAGGTTAAAATAAGGGCCTTTCTCATGTCCCCTCCTATTGAATTACCTCAAAGGGAACGGTTTTTTCTATTTCCTCCCTGGCGTTCATGTCCTGGATCTTTATGTGAAGTTCGTATTTGCCCGGCTCCAGGGGCATGCCGTGGCTCTTGAGGGGAATGGGCTGATAGACCACAGAATAGGTAAGCTGCTGTTTGGGGAATTTGGTAATGTCCTTACCTTCCTTTTTTATTCTGTAGGAAATCACTATGTTGTAGGTATTGGCTGGCTTCTGAGCCTGGGCTCCCAGGATGAAGAAGAAAACAGCGGGGGTTTTTCCCACCTGGATTTTATCTTCCAGATACGGTTTAACCATGTAAAGACCCAAGGGGAATTCCCCGTGATAAACCCTGAATTCCTTTATCGGTTCCGGAAGTTTCTCCATGCCCCTCAGAAAAATTATCGGGGTGGTGGAAAGTTTCCTTAAGTTCAAAAGGTTCCCCCCATCTATTTCCCTGACTTTCACGGAATATTGCTTCAGGTCGTTGGTTCCCAGGAGAATCGCCATCTTATACTTGCCCGGTGTGAAACTTATGGGAAAGGAGTAAACTTCGGAGGAAGTTTCTATGGGCGCGTAAAGGTCCTCCACCTTCTTGCCCTTCCTGTCGTAAAGTCTGAGGAAAAGGTGAACGGGCTTGCCTTCTTCTATGGCGGGAAGGGAGGCCTTCATAAACTGAACGAAGTAAACAGCACCTCCCTGGGCCGGATAGTAAAGGTCCCTGAGGAAGTTGACCTTAAGGTCATCCCTTGCCAGTTCTCCCTTTACCGCTTTGTCCAAGGCCTTGGAAACTGCCTTGGGAAACTTGGGTTCTTTGGCCAGAAGAATTCCAAGGCCCCAGAGGATTATAAAGACCCAGATAAATCTCTTCATTTAGTCCTCCTTTAAATTAAATTTGATCTTTTTCACTGAAGAGGCTCCCCCAATTATGTCGTGGACTTCCACCTTCAGTTCGTATCTTCCTGCTACAAGCGGAAGCTTAATTTCAAGGGAAGAAAGTTTGTTTTTCAAAAGGGTTAATTTATAGTTTTTTGAAATTTCAATTTTTTCCCCACCGGCCTTCCCTGAAACTCTCACCCTAATTTTGGCGTAGAATTTTCCGTTCTCTTTGATATAGTTCAGCTTCTTAAAAGGGAGAAGAATGCTGAGAACCAGAGCGTCCTTTTCCACCCTGGGCTTAAGCGAGAAATTGAATATCCCCACCCTGCCGTACTTTTTGAAGGCCTCGGAGGCAGAATTTATGGCGTCAATAAAGGCAGCGGAGGATTGGTCCCACAAAATCTCGTAATGTCCGGTCCCTATTTTATCGGCGAAAACCACCCGAAACCCTCTGTTTTCGTAAACCCAGATTTCGTATCCCTTGTAATTGGGAAGGTTGGATAGAGGTTGAACATATCTTTCCGAAGGAGGTCCCAGAAGTATATAAACCATTCCCCTGTCGGTTTCCCAGCCGGGGACCGAACCTTCCCGGAAAAGTTTATCCGCTATACGGAGTCTCCGCATATAGGCTTCTTTAAACTCGTTTTCCGGCGTGGATGGGTCCGGATCCCGGGCCCTCCAGAATTCCTCTATAAACCTTTTCCTCTCCTCCGGGGTTTTGAGGGAAAGGAATTCCTTCTTTTCCTTAGCAGTAATGATGTACTTTACCTGGGAGAGGAACAGTCGGCTGGTGGGATCCAGCGATGGAGTTGTCTTAAGCCCGCATCCACCCATCAAAAGGGCCAGGGAAAAAATAAAAACGAAATGCCTTTGTTTCTTCACCTGAGCATCTCCAGCTTCTTCTTGATTATATCTTGATTGGGGTCTATCTCCAAGGATCTTTTCATAAGGAGCCTGGCGTTCTCCTTGTTGCCCTTTTGAAGGTAAACATCAGCCAGAAGGTTTATTATCTTGAGGTTGACGGAATTCCTCCGGTATCCCCGGTTCAAAATTTCTATGGCCCTGTCCAGCTCCCCCCTTTCGTAATATGTCCTTCCGGCCAGGAAGAACATTTCCTCCGTAGGGGAAGTGGCCTCATGGAAAACCTCAAGGGCTTTATCCGGTTTCCCCACCCGGAGATACGCCTTCATTAGCCCCTCCAGGGCCTCAGGCCGGGAGGGTGAAAGCCTAAGTTCCCTCTGGTAGAAGGAAATGGCCTTCTGATATTCACCTGTCTCGTAATATTGGGTGGCCAGGGAGTGATAAAATCCCGGAATTTCCTTCGCCTCAACAATTTTTGAGATCAGGAAGGGAGTAGGTTTGTACGCCAAGGGGGTTATCATGAAATCGGTGCTTTTTTCCTCCAGTTTTATACCCGCATAATAAAGGGATACCTTTGCCGTGTAGGAGGCAGGCTTCAATTTTCCGAGGTCATAATAAAAAACCCCAAGTTTAGGGTCCTGTAGCCTCAATTTTGTTTTTTTGTAAAGGTTACCGTCCTCGTCCACAAGGGCTAATTCCAGGGAAATTTTAGATAGATCCTCGCCAGCGGGCACATTAACCTGGCCGTAGAGCACCACATTTTCCTTCGTCTTGTAGATCTCGTCCGCATAAGGGTAGAACTGATGCCTTCCTATGGAGTAAGGCTTGAGGAAAAGACCGGAGGCCCTGGGCTTCAAAGAATTGCTGGTGCCCAGGGCAAGAATGTGGAGCTCCTTTTCAGAGGGTATTCTTATCCTCTTCTCCACCAGGGAAAATTCCTTGGAGGATTTGTTTTTAAGGATTATAACCAGGGAGTAGTCTCCTGGCACCACTGGAATAATACCCTCAATCTCCACCGAGGACCTTTTGAGGAGCTCCACCTGAGACCGGCTGAAATAAAGTTCCAGAGGCTGGGTGCTTTCCCATATTCCTTCTCCCTTTTTGTTTACCAGTTTTGCGTAAATTTCCATGGGGGCATAATACCTGTCATCGTATCGGGTTATGGAGAATTTCTTGGGGGATATGGCGAAATGAAGTGCATAGAAGCCCTCTGGATGGCGGAACAGGTCCAACCTTGTCTGGTTGGGCACATATATAACCGATTCCTCCACCTCCACCAGCCCTTCCATATTGGCTATTCTGTCGGCGTATTCGGTGTTTACCCCTTCGTAGGGTGAACGCTCTATCTCCGAAAGTATCAGGGAGGAACGGGCAGAGGAATAGCCGGTGGCGGCTTCCCCGGGGATCATGCTCATAAGGGCGTCGGCCAGGGAAGGGGCGTATTGCCTTATTATTTTATAACCCTGCATTTTGTCAAAGGGGTCTCCTCCCCATGTGGGGATCAATTTCTGGGGAGCATCTATGCCGGGGTAGTAAAGCTTGTATTCAAAGGTTCCCGGGTCCTGGTAGAAAACCAGGCGGAACTGCGAGGGAAGGCCCTTGGCAGGATCTCCCTGATAATACCAGACCTCCACGGGGTAGAACCTCCCCATACCGTCGTACCTCTCTATATCCTGGGGCTTTCCAAGAAGGATGTAAAACTTTCCCCTTTCGGTCATCCAGCCCGGTTTTCCCTCATCGCGGAAAAGCTTTTCCGCCATGGCCAGCCGCCGGTAATGTTCTTCTTTATATTCGTTTCTTGGGGTTCCGGGGGTTGGGTCCCTCATCTTCCAGAACATCTTGATGAAAAGGTCCCTCTGCTTGTCGGTCTTCAATTTAAGAAAGGCTTTCCTCTCTTTATCCGTGATTATGTAGCGAACATCCCTTTCAAGCCACATTCTGTACTTCTTGGGAAGGTCCTTCAGGCCCCTGGGGAAAACAAAACTCGCAAGAAAAAACAACACCACGGGGAAAACAAAGCTCCTTTTCCTCAATTTTCCCTCCTTCATAACAAGGGAATTATACCACCTCCCTCAGAAGGAAAACCGCCACCGCCGAAGAGCGGGAATGGGAAATGGAAAGGCTGCCGGCCAGGGGTTTTCCTTCAAGATAGACTACTGGCCTTCCTCCCTCCCTCCTTATCTCTATGGACCTCCATCCTGGATTCCTGCCCAGGGCCTTTATTACTGCCTCCTTGGCAGCGAAGGTTCCCGCAAGATGGGGAACCGGGTCTGAAAAGTTGTGGCAGTAATTTATCTCCCGCCCGGTAAAAATTCTTCCCTGAAGTCGGGGGTTTTTAAGCATCTTCTCCCTGAACCTATCCAGGTCAACTATGTCTATTCCTATTTTCATCTGAGCTTCTCCTTCAGTGCCCGGGCGGCCTTTCTTCCCACCAGGCTCGCAAGTTCCTCCTCAGGGGCGAGCTTTATTTCCTCCAATGTTTTGTATTTTCTGAGCAGGAGCAGGAGCCTCTTTTTTCCTATGCCAGGGACCTCCTCCAGAACGGTTTTAAACTCCTGTTTTTTCCTTACCCTCCGGTGAAAGGTTATTGCAAAACGGTGGGCCTCGTCCCTTATTTTCTGAAGAAAGGCCCTCGCCGGGTCCCCTTCAGGAAGCACCAGATCCCTGGCGGGGGTGAAAATCCTCTCCTCCCCCTTGGCCAGAGAGATAACCTGAGCCTCCAGGCCAAGTTGCCTCAACCCCTCCATAGCGGCGGAAAGTTGCCCCCTTCCTCCGTCTATGAGCAAAAGGTCGGGCAGGGGATGCTTCCCATACCTTCTAAGGACCATTTCCTTTATGTTGGCAAAATCGTCGTTTCTTTCCTCCAGTTTGTAATGTCTGTACTCGTCCTTTTTGGGCCTGCCTCCCTCAAAAACCACCACGGAACCCACCACCTCCTTGCCGGAGAAGTGGGAAATATCCATGGCCTCAACCCTGTAGGGAACGGACCTGAGGGAAAGGGCTCTGGCCAGGGCTTCTTCTGGCCTCACCTCCTCCACCATAGCTTCAGCCTCCCTCTGCAGGGAGGAGGCAAGAAGGTTCTCCATCTCCCCTTTGGGGGTCTCAATAGCCGGGCTGGCCGACAGTTTCTCCCGGAGGAACTCCCTCAAACTTTCCCAGCCCACGAAGGTAAATCCGGTCACTATCCTTTCCGGCACTTGGGGATGAGCCTGATAAAACTGAGCCAGGGCATTGACAGGGCTGGGGGAAAGGTCTTCTCCCTGATAGGAAAAGGATTGCCTTCTGTTTCCCCTTATCCTTTCCACCCGAAGTGCCCACCTTCCCCCCCGGGATGCGAATCCGAAGATGTCCACGGACCCGCTGAGCCGGTAGGAAGGGGACCTGGAAAATTCCTCCACCGCCAGAAGAAGGTCCCTGAAATAAGCAGCCCTTTCAAAGTTCTGCCTCCGGGAAGCCTCCCACATTTCCTTCTCCAGCTTCCCCTTTATTTCACCTACCTGGCCCCTCAGGAAGGCCACGGCCCTTTCAACCTGCCTCCGGTAATCCTCCCTGGATATGTATCCTGCGCAGGGGGCAGAGCACCTTCCTATGTAGTAATCAAGGCAGGGCCTGGCCCTGCTGGCGTCCATCTTCTCCCTGCATTGCCTCACTCCAAAGAGTATGGAAACCAATCCCTTGAGCCTCCGAACCCAGGAGGCGGGAACAAAGGGGCCGAAGTAAAGGCTGCCCTTTCTTCTGGCCCTGCGGGCTATGTATATACCGGGGAATTCCTCCCCCCAGGTTATCTCTAAGTAAGGATAGCTTTTGTCGTCCCTTAGCCTTATGTTAAATCTGGGCTGGTATTTTCTTATCAATTCGTTTTCCAAAAAGAAGGCATCCTTCTCCGTGGGGGTCTCAATCCAGTCCAGAGCTTCCGCCCGGGAAAGCATCCTCAGGGTTTTAGGGTCCCTGGTGGAAAGATAGCTCCTGAGCCTTTCCCTGAGCTTTGCCGCCTTCCCTATGTACAGAGGGTTTCCCCCACCATCCCTGAAGATGTAAACGCCAGGGGAAAGGGGGGCTTCCTCCACCCGCTCCCGAAGTTTTTTCATAGGAATCTTCCGGCCACCAATCCCAAGCTTATGAGAAGCGCGCTGAGGTTGTATCCGTTTATGGTCTTTATGACGGCCGGGAGGAATTTTTCATGGGGTTCGTTTAAATGTGAACTCGCATGGGAAAAGGCGGAAATCAGGGGGAGAAGGGCCGGTAAAACCAAAAGGCTAAGGCGGGGAAGTTTCCCGGTTAAAACTCCGTAAAACAAAGCGGCGAAGGAAAGAAGAACCAGGAGAAGATAAACATAGGGAGCCCTTTCCCTTCCGAAAAGGTGTATCCACATGCGCCTTCCCGAAAGCCTGTCCGCCTCCTCATCGGCAAATTCATTTATAAAGAGGATCAAAAGGGTAAGAATCCCCATGAAGGCGGCCAGGGGAACGATGTGGGAGGTTAATTTTCCGCTCTGGACGAAGTAAGCCCCTGCCACCATGAGGCCCCAGGCCCCGGCCACGGCCACCTCCCCCATGAAGAAATTCACCAGTTTTATTCCCCAGTTGTAGGAAAAAATCAAGGCCACTCCCACCAGGCCGAGATAAAGAAGGGTATTGCCGGGAAGAATGTGGTTGAGGTAGAGGCCGATGCCTCCACCCAGGAGAAGCAGAAAAAGGGAAGCCCTCAGGGCGGAAGAGGGTTTTATCCTTCCCTCCAGGAGAACCCGGCTCCCTCCGGAAAAGGGAGGAATTGCCTTGATGTTGGCCTGGTCCGTTCCCGCCCTGAAGTCAAAATAATCGTTGGCAATGTTTTCGGCTATGTGAAGGAAAGCACCGGCAATGAGAACCGCCAGAAACCTCCAGAAGTGGAAGCTCCCATCGTGCCAGAGGGCATAAAGGGAACCTGCGAGTATGGCCCCTACGGTTACCGAAAGGAAGGGAAGCCTCGCCAATCTAATCCAGTCCTTCATTTTCTCCTCCTTCAAAAAGGCTGAGTTGCTTAGCCCTCTTGATATTATAATACATATTATAATACGAGAAAATCACCTCCTCCGTGGGCTTCCTTCCCGCCGGATAGCTGACCACCACTTCCCTTTCCCCCACCTCCTCTATCCATCCCAGAAATAAGTCCATTCCATCTCTTCTAAAGCTCACCAGGTTCCCCGGGGAAGGGGAATATCCGGGCCTTATGGGGACAAGATTTTTACGGGTCACCACCCCCCTCTCCGTTTCCCGAAAGTAGGCATGAAATTTCCCCTCCCTGTACTTCTCCCTCTCAGCGGGTCCCCTCCTCCTTGCCTGGGGGGATTTTTCAGAAAATATAACCCTGCAGGAGAGGGAACGGAGGTATGCCTGCCAGTGGGGCTCCTTGAGGGAGAAGGCTATTACGAGGTCTGGCCTCAAGACCTCCATTATGTTGGCCTTCAGCTCCAGGCCGTGGGGAACTTCCACATAGCCGGTGGTATCGGCCACAAGCCTTCCTCCGCGGTTAAGGCGGCTAAGGCCGGCCAAAAACCTGAGGGGAGACACCCTGGGGGAAGTAAAACCGTAAAAGAAAAAGCGGTGAACCCTTCCGCAAAGGCAATTTATGGTGGTGGGAAGCCCTAAGGTGGATTGGCCCACATCCAGGTCTAAGGCCGAAAACCTATACCCCCTCCTTCCCCACAGCTCTATGATTCTCCGGAAAAGATGGGATTTTCCGCTGTCAACGGGGCCCAGGATCAGGATTCTCCTGTGGGTTAACAAAACTCTTTCCTCCATAGGGGAATTTTAATATAATTGCACCCATGATTTACCATGAGAACATCCTCTTCACCATAGGGGAGACTCCCTTAGTAAAGTTGAACAAGATAACCTCCGGCCTCAAGCCCACCATTCTGGCCAAGATGGAAAGCCTTAATCCCGGGGGCAGCATAAAGGACAGGATGGCCCTTTACATTTTAGAAAAGGCCAGGCGGGAGGGGAAATTGAAGCCCGGAGGCACCATAGTGGAGGCCACCTCCGGAAATACAGGGGTTGCCATCGCCATGTACGGAGCTGTGATGGGATACAGGGTTATAATCACCGTCATAGATAAAATATCCCAGGAAAAGCTGGACCACCTCAGGGCCTTCGGGGCGGAGGTGGTCATGGTGAAGGGAACCCTCGCCGACCGGGACAGGAAGGCCAAGGAAATTGCCGAAAGCATTGAGGGAGCCTTTTATGTGGACCAGCACGAAAATTACGGTAATGTGGAAGCCCATTATTATCTGACCGGCCCGGAAATCTGGCGTCAGACCCAAGGAAAGATCACCCACTTCGTGGCAGGGATGGGCACCGGGGGAACCCTCATGGGGGTGTGCAAATACCTCAAGGAGATGAACCCGGAGATAAAATGCATCTGCGTTGACCCGGAGGGTTCGGTCTTCTACGATTATTATCAAAGCGGAAGGATAGTAAACCCCAAAGATTATGAAATAGAAGGATTAGGGGACGAGAGGATTCTTCCCATAATAGACTTCTCCATAATTGACAGGATGATAAAGGTAACGGACAGGGACGCTTTCCTCCTCACCAGAAGGCTGGCTAAGGAGGAGGGGGTCTTCGCCGGGGGCTCTGCCGGAGCCAACCTTTACGGGGCATTGAAGGTGGCCCAGGACCTGGACCCCGGGGATGTGGTGGTAACGGTAATTCCGGATACGGGCTTTAAGTACCTATCAAAGATATTCAACGATTCCTGGATGAGGAAGAAGGGATTTTTACCCGAAAAATAGGACTTTTTTATCGTCGGGTTTGACAAAGAAGGGCTCTTGATTTATCTTTTTATTGTATGGAAACAAAGAGATGTCCACGCTGCGGAAATGAGGTAGAAGCCTCCTCCCCCACATGTCCTTTCTGCGGATATTCCTTTGAGGAGGAAGAGGATACTGCCAAGGTAAGGATAAAGGTAAACTCTGACTACGAAGAAGTGGTCCCCATTATGGAAAAAATCGGGGACAAATACGAGTTTCTGGGGATAATCGGAAAAGGGGGGTTTTCCAAGGTATTCCTGGTCAGGGATAAGCTCCTGGACAGGAAGTGTGCCCTTAAGGTCCTCTCGCCGAAGGTCCTCACCGATTCGGAGATGCTGGAAAGGTTCAGGAGGGAAGCCAAGATATACGCTTCCTTGGAGCATCCAAACATAGTCCCCATTTACGAGGTGGGCATTTATAAAAACATAGCCTACATCCTGATGAAGTTCATTGACGGGATAACCCTTAAGGACCACATAAAAAAATACATGGAAAAACACCACAGGCCCTTACCCATAGATGAGATAGCGAAGATAAGCCGGGACATACTCTCTGCCCTTCACTATATGCATTCCCGGGGAATAATTCACAGGGACATAAAGCCCGCTAATGTGATAATAGAAAAACAAACGGGAAAGGCCATACTGGCAGATTTCGGACTTGCCAAAAGGCTGGACGAAAGCGGAAGCCTGACCCGCTCCGGAGAGATGCTGGGAACCCCCTATTATGTATCCCCTGAACAGGCCAAAGGGGAAAGAACAAACCCCCAGTCGGATATTTACTCCTTCGGAATAACCCTCTTTGAGATGGCCACCGGGAAGGTGCCCTTCCTCGGGGAGACCCCCTTTCAAATACTGATGAAGCATGTAAGGGAACCTTTGCCTTCCCCCTCCAAGTACAATCCGGAGATAAGCCCTGAGCTGGAGAGGATAATCCTCAAGGCCACGGACAAAAAGCCCAAAAACAGGTATAGATCGGCTCTGGAGATGATGAGGGATATAGAAAGGCTCAGCCTTCACTCCAGGGGAATGGGAGTTTATTCCTCCAGGTCAAGGCTTTTTTCCTTAAAGAACCTGGCGATTATCCTTACGGTGGCCCTGCTGTTCCTGGGGGCCTTCAGGTTCAGAAGGGAAATAAGGGATTACTCTCTTAAAGCCCTCCGCTGGGTAAAGGGTCTGGTCTCCAGGCCTTCTCCCCGAAAACCCTCTCCCCCCTCCCCTGCGCTTCCGGGGACCATCTCCTTCACCCTTTTCACCGACATTCCCTCTAAGGTTTACTCTGGAGGCCGCCTTCTGGGCTCAACCCCCCTTCAGCTGAAGAGGCCCCCCGGCACATATCGGTTCAAGTTCGTTTCCCAGGCAGGGACAAAATACAGGACAGTAAGAGTTCGGAAAAACATGAAAAGGGTGGCTGTTTTTTTCAAAACCGCCTTCATAGGAAAAATAGACTCCAGCCCCACAGCGGAGGTTTACTTAGACGGTCGCCTTTTAGGCCCCACCCCCATCAAGAACCTCAAGCTCCTTCCCGGCCCCCATACCATCAAGGTTGTAAGAAAGGGCTTTAAATCCGCTGTGAAAAAAATAATCCTTAAGGACGGGGAAAAAATCCGGGAACTCAGGTTTCGGCTGAGGAAAATCTCTAAAGAAGAATAGCGGCAAAGGAAGCGGTCATAAAGCTGGCCAGGGTTCCGGCTATAAGGGCCCTTATGCTCAGGCGGGCCACCACCTCCTTTTTGGATGGGGCCAGGGCCCCTATACCCCCTATCATTATGGCTATGGAGCCGAAGTTGGCGAACCCACAGAGGGCGTAGGAGGCTATGGCTATGGACCTCTGCGATAGGGTGTGGTTTACAATGTGGTTGTGAAGCTGAAGGTAGGCCAGAAACTCGTTGAAGACCGTTTTTATCCCCAGAAGAACACCCACATCCCTGGCTTCATGCCAGGGAATTCCCATAAGCACGGCAAAGGGGGAGAAAACCCACCCCAGGAGCCTCTCCAGGGTAAGGCCGGTGGGAGAAAGCCAGGAATTGACCATGTGGATGAGGGCCACGAAGGCTATGAGCATGGCGGCTATCTGAAGGGCAAGGTTCATCCCGTCGGAAGCCCCCTGGGCAGCGGCCTCAATAAGGTTGTGGCTGGCCCTTTTATAGTGAACCTTTGCCATGCCAGAGGCCGTTTTGGGGACCTGAGTCTCCGGTACCATTATTTTGGCCAGGGCTATGGCAGCCGGAGCGGACATTAACGATGCCGCCATAAGATGGCCAGCGGAGGCCCCGAAGCTGACATAAGTGGCCATTACAGAACCGGCTATGGTGGCAAGGAAGGCCGTCATTACAACGAAGATCTCCGAATCCGTCATCTCCTCCATGTAATCCCTGAGGCCTGTCACCGTCTCAATGCCCATGAATATAAAAAGCGAAGAAGCAAAGGCCTCGGCTCCGGAGATCCCCAGGGTTCTGTAGAAAATGTGAGCCAGAACTTTTATGGTATACTCTATGATCCTGAGGTGAGCCAGGATGGCCATGAAGGAGGATACAAAAATAATCACCGGCAGCACCTTGAAGGCTACGATGGCCCCTATTTTAGTGTCCTTCACCAGGGAGCCGAAGAGGAACTCGGCCCCCCTGTCGGAGTAGCTGAGGAAGGCCATAAAAATGTCGTTAAGTATCTTAAAGAGTCTGTATCCAACCGGGGTTTTCAGCATAAAAAGGGCTGTGAGAAACTGAAGCCCCAAGCTTATCCCCACCGTCTTCCAGGGTATCCTTTTTCGGTTCAGGGAAAGAAGATAGGCTATAAAGAGAAAAACCGCTATCCCGAAGGCTGAGGCCAATCTGCCCATTGCCACCTCCTGAGCTCAGATATTTTTTTACCAAAAAAAACGGTTTAAACCAAGGCGAATCAGTTTCGGGGGGAACAGATTTTGGGTTAAAATTTGGGGGATGCTCTATTTAATACTGATTTTGCTCGCCCTGATGCTGGTCCTCCTCGTCCTCGCCCTTAAATGGAGCTCCGCCCAAAGGCAATGGAAGGAGGAGTTCCTGAGGGAACTCATTCCCATCAGGGAAAAACTCCAGGCCACGGAAACCAGGCTGGGGGAAAGTTTGAACTTTTTAGGGGAGGAAAGCCGACGGGCCACTCAGCAACTGATAGACGCCCAGAAGACCCTGGAAAGGCTCTCGGAACAAACCCGCCGGATAATAGAGGCCACCGATAAGATGAGGGACCTCTTTACTTCCTCCAGGGAAAGGGGGGAAATGGGGGAATTTCTCTTAGAATCCATTCTGGCCTCGGCTCTTCCAGCCCACCTATGGGAAAAACAGGCGAGCCCATGGCCTTCGGGAGAAAGGGTGGATGCCCTGGTCAGGGTGGGGAAGAGGTTCCTTCCCATTGATTCCAAATTTCCCCGGGAATCCTTCCGAAGGTTCTACCAGAGCGGCTCAAAGCAGGACTGGAAATCTCTGATAAGGGAAACAAAGAAGCAAATTGACTCCATATCCTTCAAGTACATAAAGCAGGAATACGGTACCACGGATTTTGCCGTTATGTTCCTGCCATCGGAAGCGATTTTCTCCCTCATAGCTTCCCCCAAGGACCCCTTCGGAGGGGCCAACGACCTCTGGACCTACGCCTTAGAGAGGAGAGTGCTTCTGGCCGGTCCCTATTCCATTCTGGCCATCATTTCCATGGCAACCTCCATGTCCGAAGCCGAGGCCATGCTTTCCAGGGTGGAGGAAACCAGAAGGTTCATCAAAAACGCCATATCCCACAGTAAGGACCTGGAAAACCACCTGCAACGGCTAATAACCCATCTCAAAAACGCCTTAAATGTAATCCCTGATATAGAAAGGCAAAACCTTCAGCTCAGGTCAAGCTTAGAAAAGACCTTGAAGGAGGAAAAATGAAAGTTCTGGTGACCGGAGGGGCGGGATTTATAGGTTCGCATATAGTGGAGGCCTATCTGCAGGAAGGATACGAGGTAATCGTGGTGGATAACCTTTCCACAGGGAGAATTGAAAACCTCCCTGCGGAAGTCAGGTTTTACCTTCTGGACATAAAGTCCCGGGAAGCAGCGAAGCTCATCAGGCTTGAAGGACCTGAGGTTATAAATCACCAGGCAGCCCAGATATCCGTTCCCCTATCCACCCAGGACCCGGCCTTTGATGCCAAGGAAAACATATTGGGCACCATAAACCTCCTGACCGCAGCGGCAGAGGCCGGAGTCCGGCGGTTCGTATTCGCTTCCACCGGAGGAGCCATATACGGGGACACCCGGGGAAGTAAGGCTACGGAGAGCTGGCCTGCGGCACCGGAAAGCCCCTATGCCCAGTCCAAGCTCAGCGCCGAAGGATACATAAGGCTCCTAAGCAAGGGAAAGTTCTCCTACGCCATTCTCCGCTACTCCAATGTTTACGGACCCAGGCAAATACCCCACGGGGAGGCAGGGGTGGTGGCCATTTTTTCCTTGGCCCTTCTGGAAGGAAAAAGCGTCAAGGTTTACACATATCCGGACATGGAAAGGGGAATGGTGAGGGATTATGTCTATGTAAAGGATGTGGCCAGGGCTAATATACTGGCTTCCTCAGGAAGGGACAATATAACGGTAAACATTTCCACCGGGGAGGGAACCCCAACCCTGGACCTTCTTGAAAAACTGATGAAGGCGGCGGGAAAAAGGGTAAAATACGAATTGGCCCCTCCCAGGCCAGGGGATATAAGACATTCGGTTCTTTCACCCGAAAGGGCCAGGGAGACGCTGGGATGGAAGGCCCAAACCTCCTTGGAAAGGGGCCTGAAATGCACCTTTGATTACTTCCGGAGATTTCGGTGAACTCAAAAATAAAGGGTATACTGGCTGCTCTGGGTTCTGCCCTGGGATATTCCTTAGTGTACATTTTCGCAAAGCTCGCCCAGCGGAAACTTCCCACCGAACCCTTCCTCTTCTGGTGGTTCTTGATGGCCTCGCTCTGGAGCAGCTTTATAGTCCTATCTCAGAAGGAAGGTTTCAGGAGGCTTGTGGTTTTTATTAAGGAACACCCCTTCTTCTTCCTTTACTTCGGCCTTTCCGAAGCCTTTGCCACCTTTCTCTTCTTTTATCTGGTAAAATTACTGAACCCCTCCTTCATCTCTTTCATAGTAAACCTTCAGCCCCTCTTCGTTATTCTGTGGGGCTACCTGATCCTGTCCGAAAAGCTCAACATATACGAGGGAACCGGGGCAGCGGTGGCCATCGCCGGAACTGTAATCCTCACCCACGCCGAGGCCGATGTAAGCGGTGTGCACCTTTTCCTGCTTCTTCTCATGGTAGGGATATACTCACTGAACACCGTCATAGTGAGAATAAAGGTCCAGGGAATCCCTCCTGTTTACATAACTGTCTTCAGGGTTTATGTGCTTTTTACCCTCTACTCTGCCGTTGTCTTCCTTTCCCATAGGTTCCGGCTTCCCGACCCCTTCTCCCTCCTCAACATTGTGGCAGGTTCCCTCTTAGGCCCTGTCTTGGCCACCACCATGGTTTTCCTGGCCCTTAAATATTTGAAGGCCGCCAATGTTTCCATCATCAAAAGCATCCAGCCCTTTATAGTTCTTCTCCTGAGCTATGCAGTGCTGAGCCAGGGCCTGAGACCCTCGCAGATATTAGGAGGGATTTTGATAATAGCGGGGATAAATATTTTGATCGTTGGAAATAGAGCCAGTATAAAAAAGGCCCTTACCAGGGGTTAAGGAGGGAGAAATGAGGCTCAGACCCTTGTTTTTTCTGTTTCTAATTTTGATCCTGGGCTTTAATTTGTCTTCATCAGAAACCCTGAGACTGGAGATCCCTCCCGGTGGATGGAAGCTGGTGGGGGAAGAAGAACCCCACTTACCTCCCACGGTATTTATGGCCATAAGAAGAGCGCCCCGTTGGCTCAGGGATGAACTTTACTGGAAGATGATGGATCTCTCCATGGTTAAACTGAGGCTAAACGGTCAGGTAAGCGCCACCCTTTTTGACGCAAACGGAGACGGTCTCAAGGACCTGGCGGTTGGAACCTCCGATGGACTCGTTAAATTTTTCATAAATATTGGCTCCAGGCACCATCCTGTATTCAGCGGAGTTCATACTTACATTCCTCCTGAAATAGATGTGGTGGACAGGGCCGTGCCCTTCGCGGCGGATGTGGATGGCGATGGAGACGAGGATCTTGTTCTGGGAAACAGCAGGGGACAGGTCATCCTTTTTGAAAACCAGGGGCTGAAGGGAGGGGTCGTACGGTTCAAAGAAAGACAGGATTACTTCCAAATAAGAGTTCCCAGGGAAAAGAGAAAAGATAAGGGCAAAGAATATTCCATCATAGATGTGGGAAGAAATTCGGTCCCCATTCTTTTCGATTGGGACGGTGACGGAGATCTGGATTTAATAGTAGGCTCCGGGGATGGGAAGCTAAGGCTTTTCCTCAATCTGGGAAGCAGAATCAATCCCCTCTGGAAAGAAGTTAAAGAAAACTCTCCCTTTCAGGGCATAAAAGTATCAAAAGACGCCGCTCCCATAATTTATCGTTCCTATCTGCGGGGGGAGAAGATCCTCACCCTTCTGGTTTTCAATGGTTCCGGGAAGGCAGCAGGATACTTCTTCAAAGATGGGAAATGGGTGCTTTCCAGGTTGGTTGCAAGCTATTTGAGGCCCTGGCCCCCGGAAAAAGATAGGGCAATTCCATCGGTGGTGGATGTGAACGAGGACGGCGTTGAGGATGTGCTTCTGGGAACAGCCTCCGGAACTGTCCACCTTATAAAAAACATTCCCTTTAAAAACGGCCTCTGCAGAGGGTCTCAGCAGTCCTTTCTGGTGGCGGGGAGCGAATGGCTTGGGGGATATGACCTGCTGAAGGGAGGGACAAGGTCCCTGACCTTCGTGAAGGTTTTCAATCCGAGGTATGCCGTGGAATACTCAAGGTTAATACTGAGTACGGAAAAAAGGCTGGTGGACGAGGTGTGCTTTGTCATCGCGCACACAGCCCCCCGGGTTTTGAGGGTTATGGTGGACGGGCCCCAGGACAAGGATGGGATATCTTACACCCCCCGGGTGCTCCTGGAAAACGCCAGGTGGATATACAGAGCCGCCCGCACCCTCCCTTACGCCAGGCTGGTGGAGAGCAGAGATCGCACCACCCTCTCCCTCATGCTCTCGGACGGGAGATGGCACGAGCTTCCCCCTGAAATTTATTATTGGTATGTGGTCCATCCCAGGTTGAGATTTGAAGTTCCTTCCCACTACCTGGGAAGCTTCTGGAGGGAATTTTTCTTCAATGACAGAAAATACGGAGAAACGGCAGCTGAGGCCGTCCTAAAAGCCAAAAATGCCCGCCAGGCTGTGGAAAACCTTTGCCTCTGGTCAAGGAAATTCGTGGAATGGGGAGAGGAAAGCCACGACAAACTTCCCCGGGAGCCTTATTACGCCAACTACGGCTCCTGCGGAGAGTGGAGCATCTTCGCCACGGCCCTGGGAAGGGCTCTTCTCATACCCACAAGGCTCGCCAACGATTGGGGTGAGGACCATGTGTGGAACGAGTTTTACGAGGTCGGGGGATGGCATAGATGGGACCTCAATTTTCCCCCCGGAGATTCGCTGGATAAACCTGAAATATACGAGGCCCGGTGGGGAAAGACCGTTTCCACGGTCTGGACCATCAGGGGAGATGATTCCATTGTACCCATTTCTCAAAAATACACCGGGTTGGCCAGGGTAAGGCTCAAGCTTATTGACGCACAGGGGGAGCCGGTGGCCGGGGCCCTGGTGGTAGTCATGTCCTTCTGGGCTGTGGAGAGGAAGTACGACAAAGTCCCATTGCTTTCCATATGGGGAGTCAGTGACGAAGAGGGAAAGGTGGAATTTTTCTTGGGGGAAAACAGGTACGAATTCGTGATATTCCCGCCCCAGGGAAACCTAAAGAAAACGGTACTTGAAGACCCCGAGGGGCGCCACAGGCATATTCGCGAAGGAAAAACCTATTCTCTGCGGATTGTGCTTGATTCAGCTCCGAAGGAGCCCGAATACAGGGTTCCAGAGCTTTCGCCGGAACCCGGCCGATTAAAACAGTGGAGGGTGGAGGCCCTATCCTCGTTCCTGAAAGTGAGGGTTCCTCTGAAGTACCCGGCCAGGTACCACTACATCACCGGAAACGAATACGCGGTCCCATCGAAGGGCAAGCTCTTTTATTTCGTGTGTGAGGAAGAGGAGTTCAGGAAGTTCGTGAGAGGCAAGCCCTTCAAAGCCCTGGCCTACGGACGGGTTAAGGGAAAAATCTCAGTTCCTCGCCAAGGCCTCCTGGTCCTCTGGAATCAGAGCAAAGCCACATGGTTCAGAATTTCCCTCCACTGAAGAAGCCTTGACCGGGAAGGAAAGGGCTTCTATCATATAAACATGCTAAAAAGGGCCTTTTCCTTGCTTCTGGGGGCCCAGGTTCTGTTCTGCGCCACTTTAAGGAAGGTGGAACTCACCGAAGAACCCAATTATGCCAGGGTTATATTCACCCTTTCGTCCAGGGTAAAATTCAAGACGGGTAAAATAAAATACAGGGAAAAAACCCTTCTTTATGTGGACTTCTATGGAACCTATCCGGGAAGGGTCAAGAGCAGATACTATTTTGAAAACCCTGAGCTCCCACTTATAAGGGTATCCAAAAAGGACCGCAGGAGGTTGAGGGCAGTTCTTTATCTCAAGTCTCTTCGCAAATACAGGGTTTTCTTCCTTCCCTCGCCCCCAAGGGTGGTGGTGGATATCTTTTTCCGGGGGAAGGAAATCCCCCTACTCCAACAGCTGGGCCTTAAAGTGAGGAAAATAGCCCTGGATCCGGGCCACGGGGGAAAGGACTCTGGCTGCGTTAACCAGAAGCTTCATCTCCAGGAAAAGCACATAGTTCTGGACATAGCCTTCATACTGAGGTCCCTGCTGGAAAACGACGGCTACAAGGTGATATTGACCAGAGAAAGGGACAGCTTCCTGCCCCTGGAAAGGAGGACGGCCATAGCCAACGGTCAGGGGGCGGACCTTTTCATATCCCTCCACATAAATTCTTCCCGAAACCCTAAGGCAAAGGGAATAGAGAGTTTTTACCTCAACTTAGCTGCGGACCCGGAAGCGGAAAGGGTGGCGGCCAAGGAAAACGAAACCTCAGGAAAAACCCTGTCCCAGCTGGGCGACATTTTAAAAAAAATTGTTCTAAACGAGAAGATCCGCCAGTCCAAGGCCATGGCCGCAACGCTTCAGAGGGTTCTCATCCGGGAACTTCGCCGTTTTTATCCGGATGTGCGGGACCTGGGAGCCCGGGGAGCTCCCTTCTTCGTGCTGATGGGGGCTGATATGCCGGCGGTGCTGGTGGAGATTTCCTTCCTTTCCAATCCTGAAGAGGCAAGGAGGCTCCGGGACCCCCTTTATAGAGCCCGGGTCGCCTACGCCCTTTATCTGGGAATAAAGGAATTCATAAAGGAGGTGGAGGGAAAATGAAAAGGAGGGATTTCTTCAGGTTCTTGATGGGCTCGGCGGCCTATTTTCTACTGGGCGGAAAGGAAAAGCCCCAGGCTGTGGAGGCCAAGGGGGAGGACCCATACGAAATCACCCGAAGGGCCCTGAGGGCCTTTGGCCTGGAAAGGGTGGCCTCCCGGGGGGATGTGGTGCTTGTAAAACCCAATATAGGATGGGACAGGAAGCCGGAGCAGGCCGCCAACACCAATCCTTATGTGGTAAAGGCCGTGGTGGAGGCCGCATACGAAGCAGGGGCCAAGAAGGTTCTGGTCCTTGACAACCCCTGCAACCCGGCCAAAAGGACATATTACCGCTCTGGAATAGCCAGGGAGGCGAAAAAGGCCGGGGCCGAGGTCGTATTTCTAAGGGAAAGCCATCTGGTTAAGAAGAAAATAGGTGGGGAATTTCTAAAGGAATGGGAGGTCTACCGGCAGGCCCTGGAAGTGGATAGAATAATAGATGTTCCCATAGTCAAGCACCATTCCTTAGCCGGTGCCACCATAGCCATGAAGAACCTCATGGGGATCATAGGGGGCCGGAGGGGATACCTGCACCGCCATATCCACACCGCCGTGGTGGACCTCACCGCTTTCTTCAAACCAACCCTCTATGTTATAGACGCATACAGGGTCCTGCGGGCCCACGGGCCTGTGGGGGGGAACCTCTCCGATGTTATCTTAACGAAGAGGGTTCTGGTCACATCCGACCCCGTGGGGGCAGATGCCTGGGGAGCACGCCTCTTAGGGCTTGAGAACCCTCCCTGGGTAAAAATAGGGGAAGAAAGGGGATTGGGGCTGAGGAAAATGAAGGTCCTAAAAATATGAAGTACAGGATCCTTCGCTGGGCAAGAAGAGCATCCCAGGCTTTCTTTTTACTTTTGTTTTTCTATCTCTTTCTGAAAACAGGTTTTTTCGGAAGCGATGAGCTCTCACCCTGGCTTTCTTTCTTTTTCCGCTCGGACCTTTACGCTGTGGGCATATCCATTCTGGCCTCCAGAACCCTGGCCGCCCTCTCCCTTTTTTTCCTGGCCATGGCGGCCTCCACCCTTTTGCTCGGCAGAGCTTTCTGCGGTTGGGTCTGTCCCTTGGGCACCCTGAACGCCCTGTTCTCCTGGCTTTTCAGGGCAAAAAAGAGGAAATTCAAAAAACCTCCCCTCAAGTATAAATACCTTCTGCTTTTGATCTTTTTCGTAGCCGCCCTTTATGGGATGGGATTGGGGGCTGTTTTAGACCCCTTGGCCATCCTGTTCAGGGCCGCCGCCACCGCCATCCACCCCGGGGCCAACTTCATAGCAGAAAAGCTGTCCAGGCTTATTCCAGCCCTGAGTTCCTATACCCTGGTGGAACCTCATCTTTTCTACGGAGCCCTTTCCGCCGGCCTTCTCCTCCTGGCCATCCTTCTCCTCAACTTGGTGGAAGAAAGGTTCTGGTGCAGGTACCTATGTCCCTACGGAGCCCTCCTTTCCCTTCTCTCCAGAGCCAATTCCCTGAAACTCAAGATTGACCTTAAAAAATGCACAAAGTGCGGAATATGCGACGCCATATGCCCCGCCTCGGCCACGCCCTTCTCAGGATGGAAGCCTGGAGAATGTTATCAGTGCTTCCGCTGCCACGAGGTATGCCCGGAAAAGGCTATTTTCTCCGAATTCTCCCTTAGAAAAAATCCCAAAGCTCAATCCTTAAACCTGAGAAGAAGGGAAGTCCTCCTCACCGCCGCCTCCTCCCTCCTTGCCCTTCCTCTCCTTAGAGCGGAAAAAAGGGTTTTGAGGCCTCCGGGCGCAACCAAGGACTTTACATCCAGATGTATAAGGTGTGGGGAATGCGTGAAGGGTTGCCCCACCGGAGTTCTTCAGCCCATGGGCCTTTTTTACGGCCTGGAAAACTACTCAACCCCTCGCCTGGCCACGGAGCTAAGTTATTGTGAATATGACTGTCTCCTTTGCCAATACCTCTGTCCCACAGGAGCCATTGGGCCCTTCAGGCCCCAGACGAAAAAAATGGGGGTGGCCAGGGTGGACCGCTCCATATGCCTCCCCTTCGCCTACGGCCAGGAATGCATAGTCTGCGAAGAACACTGTCCGGTTCCAACCAAAGCCATAAAGCTAATAGATGTGGAGACCATTACCCCTCAGGGCAAAAGGGTAAAAACCAGGGCTCCGGTGGTGGTGGAGGACCTCTGCATAGGTTGCGGTATATGCGAAAACAAATGCCCCCAGTCCCCCAGGGCTATAAAGGTTTATCCTCTCTGAACCCACAGGTTGGAAAGAACCAGGAGGAAAAAGCCCAAAAGGAAGGGAATCCACGGAAAACCCATGGGGACAAAGCCTTCCAGCCCCTTTATGCCGGCCCTGGAAACCTCCCCCCAGGCCGGGATAATGAAACTGTATATTACAAAAAGACTTCCCCCAAAAAAGGAAAGCCCCCAGGCAAGGGGCTGACGCAGGGAAAGCTCTCTTTCCAGATAGAAAAACCCCTGTATTGAAAAAAGGAGGGCCACCGCCACCGGAGCCACCACCGGTCCTATCCAGGGAAGGGGTAGGAGAAAAAGAACATCCTGCTCTAAGGGAGAGGAAGGCCAGCCGAGGAAAACCTTAAGAAAAAGATAATAAAAAATATCCCACAGCCCGAAGACCAGGAAAAAGGCATAAAAGCGGTTTAACCACCTCTTTTCCGCCAAAAGGGCTACGGCGAAAATAATGACAAGGGTAGCAGCCTCCCGGCCGAGCTCTATAAGGGCGAATCTTTCAGGAAGAAAAACCAGGGGAAAAACTCTTCTGGGGAAACCCGAAAGCATCCTCAAATAGGCCACAACAGCTGCCTCCACATAGGCGAAGCCCATGGAAAAAAGGAGGAGGGAAGCCAGAGTCGTCCCTCGCCTCATTATTTCTTCTTAAGTCCTCCTACGATAAGCAAAATGAAGACCAATACCAGCAGGGGAAAGCTCAGGTAAAAAGTCCACATGGAAAGGCGCGGATTCAAATTGGACCTCAGACCCCTTAAAAAAAGCCAGAACTTACCGGCCTCACCGGAGGAGACCCAGGCTTCGGGGGCCGCCTCCATAACGAAGACAAAGCCGAAATACTGAAGGAAAGCGGAAGCCACCAGCAACCACATGAACAATCTCCTGGCATTCCAGTCCCCCTCGGTATCCCTGTGCACCTTGACCACCAGGGCAAAACCGAGCAAAACAATTCCAAGGGGAACGAAGGGAAGGGCAAGTTTTATGTCCCCGAAAATGTCAGGGTTAATCAGCATAACCCCTATCCCAAAGGAGGCGAAAAGGGACAGATCCCTGACCAGGAAAAAGATGATCCCGAAGTTCTCGGAGCTTAGCCTCAGCTTGAACTCCGAGGAGGTCCTGGAATAATAGGATGTGGCCAGATGAAGGACCAACCCCAGCAGGAGAAGAAGGAGGGAGAGCTGAAAGAAGCTCATGAGGCTCCAGACTTCCAGGGATTTTTCCATTCCCTCTTGCTCCGGGAAGGCGGGAAGAACCATTAAGAAAACGGCAATTAAATGAACAGCCTTTCTCATACTTATATTTTACCCGCTTAACGGAAAAACCAAAAAAGCGGGAAAATATTTGATTTTTTGAGGAATTGTTAATATAATAAAATACAGGAGGATAACATGAGCAACGCAGAAAAATTACAGGAAATTCAGAAAAAAATCTTTGAGGAAATACCCGGGGCCATAGCCTGCGCTTTAGTATCCGCCGAGGACAGCCTTCCTCTGGCCGGTGTTGTGAAATCCCCGGAGCTGGACCTGGACCTTCCTTCCAGCTATTACAACGAAGCCTTCAGAGCCGTCAGAAAAGCCTACGAAGCAGTAGGCTGGGGAAATCCCCTGGAGGTTCTCATAGTGGGGGAGGAGATAAATGTCCTTTTAATGTGTATCAGCCCTGGCAGAGTCTTCCAGGGAGTTGCTTTTACCGGACAGACAAACTTAGGATTTGTAAGGGCTGTGGTTAAAAAGTACAGGAAGAATATGCTGGAGCTTCTCCCCTGACTATTCCTTTTTCTCCCTGGGCTTGAACTCGTAGTCCACGAACTCCAGGATGGCCAGTTCGGCTCCGTCCCCCTTCCTCCTCTGGGGGAGCCGGATGATCCTGGTATAACCACCGTTTCTGTCCTGAAATCTCGGGGCAATGACCTCAAAGAGCTTCCAGACCGCATCCTTTTTAAAGAGAAAGCTGTGGGCTTTCCTCCGATTGGTAAGGCTGTCCTGCTTGGCTATGTTTACCATCCAGTCAGCGAATTTCCTGGCCTCCTTGGCCTTGGCCACGGTGGTTATTATCCTTTCGTGTTCTATCAGGGAGGTTACCAGGTTACGAAGAAGAGCCATCCTGTGGGCAGAATCCCTGCGGAGTTTTCTATAGCCCTTCCTGTGCCTCATTTCATCCCTCCATTTCGTTTTTTATCTCGTCCTCTATCTGCTTTATCAGGTCCGGGGGAAGCTCTGTGGATAAGGAGAGGCCGTGGCTTTCAAGAAGCGCCTCCACCTCCGCCAAAGACTTTTGACCGAAGTTCTTGGCCTTGAGCAGTTCGGTTCTGCTTTTCTGAACCAGCTGGTATATCCTTTCTATTCCTATGGATTTAAGGGCGTTAATGGACCTTACATGCAGGTTAAACTCGTCTATTTTCTTCTTGAGGAAATCCACCGCATAGCGAACCCTGGGCTCCTGAACCTTTTGAGGGGTCTTTATGTCCTCTCTCCTGGAGACCCCGAAGAATATGGAGAGGTGTTCCTGAAGTATCTGGGCTGCCCTGATGAGAGCCTGATCCGGGGAAACCACTCCGTTAGTCCAAATTTCCAGAATCAGCTTTTCGTAGTCGGTTCTGCGACCTACCCTGGCGGGCTCCACGGTAAAGTTAACCTTCTTCACCGGGGAATGGGAAGAATCCAGGGGAATGTATCCCACCGGCAGGTCCGGGTCGTAGTTGTCGGAGGCCGGAACATACCCCCGACCGTTGCGAACCCTCATCTCTATCTCCAGCTCCCCATCCTCGTCCAAGGAGGCTATGTATATTCTGGGATTTTTTATCTCTATGTCCCCATCGTGCTCTATGTCTGCGGCGAAAACCTCCCTGGGTCCCTTTGCCCTGAGCCTCATGGTCTTCTCGTAGGGAACCTTCAGGAGGATGGGAATGGATTTAAGGTTGAGGATTATGTCCAGAACATCCTCCCTTACGCCCGGAAGGGAGGTAAATTCATGGGGAGCACCTTCTATCTTCACGGCGGTTATGGCAGCTCCTTCAATGGATGAGAGAAGAACCCTTCTCAGGGCGTTTCCCATGGTGGTGGCATAACCCCTCTCAAAGGGGGAGGCGGAGAACCGCCCGTAGTTCTCCGTCATCTCCTCTATTTCCACCAGCCTGGGCCTCTGAAATTCCAGCGCAAAAATCATCCCTTACCTCCTTATTTGGAGTAAAGCTCCACGATGAGGTGCTCTTCCACGGGCAGGCTCACATCTTCCCTGGTGGGCAGGGCTACAACCCTGGCCTTCATGGCCTCCCAATCCACCTCTATCCAGTTGGGAGTATTGGCCTTGGTCTTTAAATCCTCAAGCATGGCCTTTATGTTCTCGTTGTTTTTTGACCTATCCACGAACTCTATTAAATCCCCTTCCCGGACCAGGTAGGAGGGTATGTCCACATTGCGTCCATTGACCTTGAAGTGGCGGTGGTTAACCAGTTGGCGAGCATGGCGGCGGGAGTAGGCAAAGCCCGCCCTGTAGACCACATTGTCCAGCCTTCTCTCCAGAAGGATCAACAGGTTATCGCCGGTCCTTCCCCTCATCCTTTCGGCCATTTCAAAATAGCGACGGAATTGACGCTCCAAAACCCCGTAGAACCTTTTAACCTTCTGTTTTTCCCTCAGCTGCCTTCCGTAGGGGGAAATTTTCCTCTGGGGAGTTCTACCGTGCTGACCTGGCCTGGTGTGCCTCTTTTCCAGGGGACATTTTTCTGAAAGGCACTTGGCCCCCTTAAGGAAGAGCTTCACCCCTTCGGCCCTGCAAAGCCTGCAAACCGGACCTGTATATCTTGCCATCTCTTACCTCCTTAAACTCTTCTGGGTCTTCTGGGTCTGCATCCGTTGTGGGGAATAGGGGTTACATCCTTTATGGATTTGACCTGAAGGCCGGCCTGATGGAGGGTCCTAATGGCCGCCTCCCTGCCGGGTCCAGGGCCCTTAACCCTTATGTCAATGCTGCGCATACCCATCTGCATGGCCTCCTGGGCCGCCTGTTTGGCTGCCATCTGAGCAGCCCAGGGAGTTCCCTTCCTGGTACCCTTAACACCCACCTTTCCGGCAGAGGACCAGCAAAGCACATTCCCATCGGGGTCAGTGATGGTTATTATGGTGTTGTTAAAAGTTGCCTGAATGTGGGCAATTCCGTGGGGAACGATCTTCTTTTCCTTCTTCTTTTTCCTGGTTTTTCTTCTTCTCTGGGCCATATCTTACCCCCTATTTTTTCCTTCTTTTGAGCATATTGCCCCGGGGCCCCTTCCTGGTTCGGGCGTTGGAATGGGTGCGCTGTCCCCTGACGGGAAGCCCGGCCTTGTGCCTGAGCCCCCTGTAGCATCCTATTTCAATGAGCCTCTTTATGTTCATGGCCACTTCCTTTCGGAGCTCGCCCTCAACCTTCTCCTCGTTCTCAATTATTTTCCTTATCCTGGTTAGCTCCTCCGGGGTGAGTTCGTTGGCCTTCTTCATGGGGTCCACCTCTGCCCTGCGAAGGATATCCATGGCCTTGGACCGTCCTATCCCGTAAATGTATGTGAGGGAGACGAAAATTCTCTTGTTGTCTGGAATGTTTACTCCAGCAATTCTCGGCATCTCTTTCCTCCTATCCCTGTCTTTGCTTGTGCTTGGGGTTTTTACATATTACCATAACCACACCCCTTCTCCTTATTATTTTGCAATCCTTGCAAATCTTTTTTACTGAAGACCTTACCTTCATTTTTCACCTCACCTGCTAAATCTATATATTATCCTACCCTTCTTGGGGTCGTACTTAGATATCTCCAGCAGGACCCTGTCCCCGGGAAGAAGCCTGATGAAGTTCTTCCTCATCCTGCCGGAGACATGTGCTAATATTATATGACCGGTTTCAAGTTTTACCCTGAAGGTGGCGTTGGGCAATGCCTCGGTGATGGTGCCGCGTATCTGTATGAAATCGTCGGACCTGGCCATCACTCCACCACCGTAAGAACCTCTGCCTCCCCGTCCCTTATCACCACCGTGTGTTCAAAATGAGCCGAGGGAAGGCCATCCACCGTTACCACCGTCCAGCCGTCGCTCTTCACCCTTACCCTCCAGTCCCCCATGTTCACCATGGGTTCAATGGCAATGGTCATCCCTTCCTTGAAGACCGGCCCCCTTCCAGGGATGCCGAAATTGGGGACCTGGGGCTCCTCATGAAGATGGGTTCCTATGCCGTGGCCGGCAAAATCCCTCACCACGGAGAAGCCCCTCCTCTCCACATAGGTCTGAACCACATGGGAGAGATCCCCCAGCCTAGCTCCGGCCACAGCCTTTTTAATGCCCTGATAGAGGGCTTCCCGGGTGGTCTTTATAAGCTGGCGAGCCCTCTTGCTCAGGGGTTCTATACCCACGGTAAGGGCTGAATCTCCATAATAGCCGTTTTTGAAAACCCCGAAATCAAGGCTGACTATATCCCCCTCCTTAAAAACTTTTTCCTTGGTGGGAATACCGTGAACCACCTCTTCGTTGACGGAAACGCAGAGGGCCGCAGGATATTTTCTTCCCCCTGAGGGATGAGGATAGCCTTTAAAGGCAGGGGCGGCCCTGAGCTCCTTCAGTCTCCTCTCGGCGTATTCGTTTAGCTCGTAGGCGGAAACCCCGGGTTTTACCCTCTCCGCCACCTCCCTGAGTATAAGAGCCGTTATCCTGCCTGCTTCCCTCATCTTCTCTATCTCTTCCTCGCTCTTTATGGTTATCATGCCACCCTCTGAATCCTGGAAAAGACCTCCCGGGGAGAGCCCACCCCGTCCACCACCTCAAGAATCCCCTTCCCCCTGTAAAATTCCACGATGGGCTCTGTCTGCTCCCTGTAAACCCTTATCCTTTCCCTGACCACCTCTTCCCGGTCATCTTCCCTCTGGACCAGCACAGCCCCGCAGCGGTCGCAAACCCCATTCTGCTTGGGGGGAGATGTAAGGAGGTTGTAAACAGCCCCGCAGTTGGGACAAACCCTCCGGGCAGAAAGCCTCTTCACCACCTCTTCCTCCGGTACTTCTATATAGATGGCCCGAAGTTCAAGGCCCATTTTTTCCAGGGCCTCTGCCTGGGCCAGATTTCTGGGAAATCCGTCCAGAATACATCCTTTAGCGCATTCTTCGCTCTTTAGCTTATCCTCCACGATGCCTATGACTATATCGTCGCTTACCAGCTCCCCCCGCTCCATGGCCTCCTTAGCCTTCCTTCCTAAGGGTGTGCCCTTTCTGACGGCTTCCCTGAGGATGTCGCCGGTGGAGACCCTGGGTATCCCCAATTTCTGGGAAAGAAGTTCGCCCTGGGTTCCCTTGCCCGCTCCAGGAAGACCGAGAAGGATGTAGATCATCTCCTCCCCCTTACCCTGACTCCTTTTATGAAGCCATCGTAGCTCCTCATTACCAGCTGAGCCTCTATTTGCTGCAGGGTATCCATGGCAACTCCCACCACAATGAGAAGGGAGGTTCCGCCGAAGAAGAATTGAATCCCAAGGCCTGTGGTAACCCATGTGGGGGTGACCCTCTCCAGCCAGGGACCCACCCAGGGTATGGCCCCCACCTTGAACCCGAAGTAAAGGAATTCAGGGATTATGGCCACCAGAGCCAGATAGATAGCCCCCACGAAGGTTAACCGGGAAAGAATCCTGTCTATAAACTCAGCAGTGGGTTTACCCGGCCTTATTCCAGGAATAAAACCGCCGTATTTTCTTATGTTGTCCGCCACATCCTGGGGATTGAAAATTATGGAAACATAAAAATAGGTGAAGAATATAATCCCTATAAAATAGAGCAGACTGTACAGGGGCATTCCCCAGCTGAGCTGCTTGGCCAGGGCCTCAAACCAGGGATATTTCTTGGCAAGGCCCTGAAAAGCGCTGGGGATGGTGACGATGGAGGATGCGAAGATGATGGGTATGACCCCCCCGGTATTCACCTTTATGGGGAGGTAGGTGGACTGGCCTCCGTAAACCCTCCTTCCCCTCACCATTTTTCCGTACTGGATGGGTATCCTGCGGTAGGCCCTTTCCACGAAAACCACCACACCTATGATGACCAGCATCAGAACCACGAAAATTATGAGACTTATTACGCTTATTTCTCCGTTTACCACCTGACGGTAAACCTGCTTGAACTGGAAGGGAAACCTTTTTATTATCCCGGCAAAAATCAGGAGGGAAATTCCGTTTCCGATCCCCTTCTCGGTGATCTGTTCTCCCAGCCACATGAGGAAAATGCTGCCTGTGGTCAGGGTAAGCATGGTGAGGAGCTTGAAACCCCAGCCAGGGAAAAGCACTATACCGCCCTTCATGGCTTCCAACATGGTAGCGATTCCCAGGGACTGAATGAGGCATATGAGGACGGTGCCGTACCTGGTGTATTCGGTTATCTTTTTCCTGCCGTACTCCCCTTCCTTGGAAAGTTTCTCTATGTAAGGGGATACCACCACCAGAAGCTCCATAATTATGGCGGCGGAAATGTAGGGCATAACGCCTAAGGCGAATATGGTCATCTGGGAAAGGTTCCCACCCGAGAAAAGGTCTACCAGCCCTAAGAAACTCCCCTGAACCTGCTTGAAAAAGGCAGCCAAGGCCTTTCCGTTTATTCCCGGAGTGGGAATGTGGCCCCCCACCCTGAACACCGCCAGGGCACCTAAGGTGTAGATTATTCTCTTCTTTAGCTCAGGAATGGAGAAAATGTTCCTTATGGCATTGGACACCTCAACCTCCTATGACTATGGCTTTGCCTCCGGCAGCCTCAATTTTCTCCTTGGCCTTCTGGCTGAATTTATGGGCATGAATGGTATAGGGCCTTGAGATCTCCCCCCTGGAAAGTATCTTCACCGGGAGGGAAATCTTTTTTATTATCCCTTTCTCCTTCAGAAGCTGTGGGGTTATCTCCGTCTCTTCCAGTCCTTCTATTTTCTCCAAGTTCACGATCTGATACCTTACTGCGAACAGGGCGTTGTTGAAGCCCCGTTTGGGTATTCTCCTGTAGAGGGGCATTTGCCCACCTTCAAACCCCCATTTGCGGGAATATCCGCTGCGGGACTTCTGGCCCTTGTGTCCTCTGCCTGCGGTCTTTCCCAGGCCGGAGCCCGGACCTCTGCCCACCCTCTTTCTCTCCTTAACCGCCTTTTCCTTGGGTCTTATCTGGTGCAATCTCATTTTACCTCCTCCACTTTAACCAGATGGGGAACCTTGGCCACCATACCCCTTATGGCCGGGGTGTCCTCCCTTATAACCGAGTGATGGAGCCTCCTGAGGCCAAGACCCCTAACGACCTCCCTCTGGTATTCTGAGCGGCCTATAAGGCTCCTCACCAAGGTTATCCTTATCTTTTTCTTGACCTTGGCCATATCTCCTGCACCTCCTTTCCTCTTTCTTCGGCGTATTTATAGGGATCAAGGAGCATCTTCAGGGCTTCCATGGTGGCGTAGGCGTTGGTAATGGGGTTTCTTGAACCCAGGATCTTGGCCAAAACATCCCTCACTCCGGCCAGCTCCAGGATTTTCCTAACGGAGCTCCCGGCTATAACCCCGGTTCCCTCGGAGGCGGGTTTTATGATAACCTTGGCAGCTCCGAACTTAGCCTGCACAGCGTGCGGTATGGTAGTGCCTATGATGGGAACCTGAATCATGTTCTTTTTGGCCTTCTCAATGGCCTTCTGGATGGCCAAAGGAACTTCCCTGGCCTTTCCTTTCCCTATTCCCACCCGGCCGTTTTTGTCCCCCACGGCCACGAAAACAGAAAACCTGAGGTTCTTACCACCGGTTACCACCTTGGTGACCCTTCTTATGGAAAGTATCTCTTCGTAAGTCTGGAGCTCCTCCATCTTTTACCTCCTAAAACTCAAGGCCGGCCCTGCGCGCACCGTCCGCCACTGCCTTAACCCTTCCGTGGTAGGGATAGCCGTTGCGGTCAAAGACCACCTTTTTTATTCCCTTTTCCAGCAACATTTTTCCTATCTTCTCCCCCAGCTTTTCCGCTGCCTTGAGGTTTTTGCGGTTGTATCCGAATTCCCTGAAGTCTTCGGTGAGGGTGGTGGCGAAGGCTATGGTGCGCCCTTCCTCATCGTCCACCGCCTGAACATAGAGGTAGCGGTTGCTTTTGTAGACGGTAAGACGGGGCCTTTCCGCCGTGCCGAATATCTTTTTCCTTATCCTTTTCTTTATTCTCAGCCTTTTCCTTTTCTTTTCTTCAACCTTGTCCTTAATCATTACCTCACCCCCGATTTTCCAGGTTTTAGTCTGAGAACTTCGCCTTCGTACCTTATGCCTTTTCCCTTGTAAGGGTCAGGCTCCCGGAAGCGACGAATCTCCGCCGCCACCTCCCCAACCCTCTGCTTGTCTATACCCCTTATTATTATTTTGTTGGGTTTTTCCACGGTTATTTCCACATCATCCGGAATTCTGTAAATTACAGGATGGGAATATCCCAAGGCGAGGTGAAGCTCCTTTCCCTTAAGGTCCACCCTGTATCCTACACCCTCAACCTCCAGCCTTTTCTCAAAACCTTTGCTGAGGCCTATAACCGCGTTGTTGGCCAGAGCCCTGGCCAGGCCGTGATACGCCTTGGTCTGCTTGAGGTCGTTCTCCCGGGTAAAGACCAATTTGTTATCCTTAAGCTCCACCTTTATCCCCGGGGGAATGGGCGTCTCCAGCCTGCCCTTGGCGCCCTCAAAAATTATCTTCCGGGCCCCTTCGTCTATGCTCACCTTTATCCCCTGGGGAATTTCCACCGGCTTTCTTCCTATTCTGCTCATGGCTCCTCCTACCAGATATAGCAAATAACCTCTCCTCCAACCCCCAGCTTCTCCGCTTCCTTGTCGGTGAGAATTCCCCTGGAGGTGGAGAGGATCGCAATTCCCATTCCGTCCAGAACCCTAGGGATCTCGTCCTTGGAGCAGTAAACCCTCCTTCCGGGTTTGCTTATCTTTTTGAGCCCTCTTATCACCGGCTTATACTTCCCCAGATATTTCAACCTTATCTTCAAAATCCCCTGTTTGTTGTCCTCCTCCACCGAGTAATCCTCTATGTAGCCCTCCTGCTTCATGATCCTGGCTATGGCCACCTTCATATTGGAGGCAGGGATGGAGACCTCAGGCTTTCCCCTCTCCAGCGCGTTCCTGATGATGGTAAGCATATCGGCAATGGGATCCGTCTGACTCATTTTTAACCTCCTACCACGATGCTTTTCTTACCCCGGGAATTTCGCCCTTCAGAGCGAGCTCCCTGAAGCACAGCCTGCAAAGACCGAATTTTCTTATGTATCCCCTGGGCCTGCCGCAGCGGCGGCAACGGTTCCTATGTCTTACTTTAAATTTGGGCTTTTTGTAAAGTTTTGCCATCTTAGCCTTGGTAGCCATCATTACCTCCTGAAGGGCATTCCAAAGAGCCGGAGAAGCTCGTAGGCCTCTTCATCGGTCTCCGCTGTGGTAACGAAGGTTATGTTCATACCCCTGGTCTTCTCCACCTTGGTGTAATCTATCTCCGGGAAGATCAACTGGTCCTTCACCCCCACTGTGAAATTTCCCCTTCCGTCAAAGCTACGGGGGTTAAGACCTCTAAAATCCCTGACCCTGGGGAGGGCAAGGCTGATAAAGCGGTCCAAGAATTCATACATCCTGGCCCCCCTCAGGGTGACCATACAGGCGATGGGCTGGCCCTTTCTAACCCTGAAGTTGGATATGGACTTCCTAGCCCTCTTCATCACCGGCCACTGACCGGTTATCTGGGCCAGCTCCTTCATGGCCACCTCCAGCTCCTTCACATTCTGGGTGGCCTCCCCTACCCCCATGTTTATAACTATCTTCTCCAAGCGGGGGACCTGCATTATGTTTTTATACTTAAACTTCTCCATCAGGGCCGGGATTATCTCCTTCCTGTACTTCTCTCTAAGTCTGGGCTCGTAAGCCATCTCTTACCTCCTTAATCCAGTTCCTTTCCGCAGCTTCCGCATATTCTGACCTTTCTTCCGTCGGCGGTGATTCTGACCTTTATCCTCACGCCCTTCTCACAATTGGTGCAGTAGTACATTACATTGGAAATGTGTATGGGAAGCTCCCTTTCGGTTCTTCCTCCCTGAATGCCCCTCTGGGGATTGGGCCTTTCGTGTTTGACATGTAGGTTCACCTTTTCCACCAGCACCCTCTGTTCCTTACGGAACACCCTGAGAACCTTGCCCATTTTCCCCTTGTCCTTCCCGGCGATGACGATGACGAAATCTCCTTTCTTAAGCCTGGGCTTCATAGCTCACCTCACACAACCTCCGGTGCCAGGGAAACTATCTTCATGAATTTCTTTTCCCTGAGCTCCCTGGCCACGGGACCGAATATACGGGTCCCCACCGGGTCTCCGAATTTATCTATGATTACGGCGGCGTTCTCGTCAAACCTTACATAGGAGCCATCCTTGCGCCTTATTTCCTTCCTTGTCCTTACAATAACCGCCCTTACCACCGTTCCCTTCTTTATGTTGGAATTGGGTTCCGCCTCCTTAACCGAAGCTGTGATGACATCTCCTACCGTGGCGTATTTTCCGGCTCCTCCCCCTACCGCCCTTATCATCATTATCCTCTTGGCTCCAGAGTTGTCGGCCACCTTCAAAATGCTCTGCATCTGCAGCATGGCTCCCTCCTTATTCTTCTATCCTCTTGGCCCTTTCTATTATCCTGACCAGCCTCCAGCGCTTCCGCCTGCTCAGGGGCCTCGTTTCCTCAATGAGAACCACATCCCCTTCCCGGGCCTCGTTCCTCTCGTCGTGGGCCATGAACTTGGACCTTCTCTTTATGTATTTTTTGTAAAGGGGATGTTTCACCAACCTTTCCACCATAACCACTATGGACTTCTGCATCTTGGCAGAAGTCACTATCCCTACCTTCCTCTGTCTCCTACCCATTTTGGACCTCCCTCTCCCTTAAAACGGTGATAATCCGGGCTATGTCCTTCCTCACCTGTTTTATTTTCGCCGGATTGTCCAGCTGGCCGATGCTTTTTTGTATTCTCAGCTTAAAGAGCTGCTCCATTAGCTCCTCGTATTTGCTCTCCAGCTCCTCGCTGGAAAGTTGTCTCAATTCCCTCGCCTTCATGACTCACCTCGTATGGATCCTTTCAACGATCCTGGTCTTGAAGGGAAGCTTTCTGGCTGCAAGTCGCAGGGCCTCCTTGGCCAGTTCCTCAGGAACCCCTCCTATTTCGTAGATTATCCTTCCGGGTTTTATAACATCCACCCAGTATTCGGGGTTGCCCTTTCCTTTACCCATTCTGGTTTCCAGGGGTTTCTTGGTAACCGGCTTCCAGGGAAAAACCCTTATCCATATCTTTCCGCCCTTCTTCACGGCCCTTGTTATGGCGATCCTGCCGGCCTCTATCTGCCTTGAGGTTAACCATCCCCTTCCCACCGCCTGAAGGCCGTAATCGCCAAAGGCTACGAAGGTACCGCGGCTGGCCTTTCCCTTCATCCTGCCTCTCTGCATCTTGCGGTATTTAACTTTCCTTGGCATTAACATGGCTTACCCCCTTTCTTCCCAAGGTTCCTTCTTTCTCTCGCCGATATATTCCTGAACAGAAAACCTCTCCTTATCCTTATCTTCCAGATAAATCCAGACCTTCACACCTATTTTCCCGTAGGTGGTAAAGGCCTCGGCGAACCCGTAATCTATGTCCGCCCTTATGGTCTGAAGCGGAAGGCGTCCCACCAGATACCACTCGGTCCTGGCTATCTCCGCACCTCCCAGCCTGCCCGCCACCATAACCTTGATTCCCCGGGCTCCCAGGTTCATGGCGTTGTTCACCGCCCTCTTCATGGCCCGGCGGAAGGCCACCCTCTTTTCCAGCTGGAAGGCAATGCTCTCAGCCACCAGCTGGGCGTCCAGCTCAGGGCGACGAACCTCTATAACCTCCACCAGGATCTCCTTCCCGCTCCTTTCCGCAGCGAACCTCTTTATTTTGTCCAGCTCCGACCTTCCTCTTCCCACCACTATTCCCGGACGGGCAGAGAAGACGGTTATCTTCATGAGATTGCCCACAATGCTCACATCTATCCTGGAAATTCCAGCGTGATAGTAGTTTTTCTTTATGTAGTCCTTAATGGCCAGAACATTGTGGAAATCCTCCACAAACTGCCTGCCCTTTCCGTACCAGTTGGACTTCCAGGTCTTATTAAAACCAATTCTGAAGCCATAGGGATGAGTCTTCTGGCCCACTTCTACCTCCTTTCGTCCAGTTCTATGGTTATGTGGGAGGTTTTCTTCCTTATTATCCTGGGAACCCCCCTGAAGCCCGGCCTGAGCCTTCTATACATTGGGCCCTCGTCCACATAGATTTTTTCTATGTAAAGTTTATCCACATCCACATTGGGAAACTTAACCTTGGCATTGGCTATGGCGGAGTTGAGGACTTTTTCAATAAGACCCGCCGCCTTCCTCTTGCTAACGAACTTGAGGATGGTGAAGGCCTCTCCCACATCCTTACCCCTTACGAGGTCCGCCACCAGCCTGACCTTACGCGCTGACATGGGCAGGTATCTTCCCCTTGCTACTGCTATGGCCATCTTTACCTCCTACTTCTTTCCTTTTCCGCCGGGATGGGACCTGAAGGTCCTGGTGGGGGCGAACTCACCCAGCTTGTGCCCCACCATCTGCTCGGTAATGTAGATGGGAATAAACCTTCTGCCGTTATGAACCGCAATGGTAAGGCCCACCATTTCGGGAATTATGGTGGAACGCCTTGACCAGGTTTTTATAACCCTTTTCTTGGAAGGGTCCCTTTGCTGTTCCAGAACCTTTTTTAAGAGATGATCGTCCACAAAGGGCCCTTTCTTCTTTGACCTTCCCATTTTTATCTCCTTCTCTTGAGTATGAATTTCTGTGTTCTCTTGTTCCTTCTGGTTTTGTAACCCTTGGTGGGTTGACCCCATGGGGTAACCGGATGACGGCCTGGATGGCTCTTTCCTTCCCCTCCGCCGTGGGGATGGTCCACGGGGTTCATACAGGTGCCGCGGACATGGGGCCTGCGTCCCAGCCACCTTTTCCTTCCCGCCTTCCCTATGACTATGTTCTCGTGCTCAATGTTGCCCACCTGCCCAATGGTGGCCCTGCAACTAAGATGAATCAGCCTTATCTCGCCGGAGGGCATCCTCACCTGAGCGTAATCTCCTTCCTTGGCTAAAAGCTGGGCCCAGCTTCCGGCCGAGCGGGCTATCTGTCCTCCCTTGCCCGGGCGAAGCTCTATGTTGTGGATGGTGGTTCCCACGGGTATCTCCCGAAGGGGCATGGCGTTTCCCGGAAGTATATCCACCCTCTTGTTGGAGGAGATGACCGTATCGCCTACCTTCAGGCCCACCGGCCAGAGGATATACCTCCTCTCCCCATCGGGGTACTTCACCAGGCAGATCCTGGCCGAGCGGTTGGGGTCGTATTCAATGGACTCCACCACCCCGGGGATGTCCAGCTTGTCCCTCTTGAAGTCTATTATCCTGTAGCGGCGCTTGTGACCACCGCCGCGGAACCTGACGGAAATCCAGCCCCTGTTGTTCCTTCCCCCGCTCTTCCTCAAAGGAGCCGTAAGCGGCCAGTAGGGTTCCCTCTTGGTGATTTCCTCAAAGGTATAACCCGTCATAAACCTTCTTGAGGGAGTGGTCGGTTTGTAGGTCTTTATACCCATCTCACACCGCCTCTATGAATTCAATCATTTTTTCTCCTTCCCTGAGCTTCACATAAGCCTTTTTCCAGTTCTTGGTTCTTCCGGCCCTGAACCTTACCCTCCGCCTTTTTCCGCGGACCTTCACCGTTCTTACCGACTCCACCTTCACATTGAAAAGCTTTTCCACCGCCTGCTTTATCTGTATCTTGTTGGCTTTGGGGTGGACCTCAAAGACCACGGTCCGCTCCTCGTCCTTAAGCCTGGTGGCCTTCTCCGTGATAATAGGCCTTATTATTATCTGTCTCGGGTCCAGGTTCATTTTAAAGCCTCCATTTTTTTGTTAAAGGCCCTCTCGGTGAATATCAAGTACTTCCTTTTCAGCACAAAATAGGCGTTGAGCTGTTCCGGCCTCATGACCTCAATTCTGGGGATGTTCCTGAGGGAGAGGAAAAGGTTTCTGTTTTCCCCAAGTTCCACGAAGAGGGCATCGTCCACATTGAGTTTTCTAAGCACCTCGGCGGCCTTTTTGGTCTTGGGCTCCTCCAGCTCAAACCTGTCTATAATGAAGAGCTCGTCGTCGGCCAGCTTGGCAGCCAGGGCGGATTTCAGGGCGTTTCTTCTGGCCTTTTTGGGAAGTCGCCAGGACCAATCCCTGGGTTTCGGGCCGAAGGTAATTCCTCCGTGACGCCAGAGGGGAGAGCGGATACTCCCGGCCCTGGCCCTTCCGAGGCCCTTCTGTCTCCAGGGCTTGCGTCCTCCTCCGCTCACTTCTCCCCTGGTTTTGGTGGAAGCGCTGCCCTTCCTCTGGCTGTCCAGGTAACTGCGGACCGCCTCCCAAATCAGGTGCTTCTTTACAGGATAGGAAAAAACATGCTCAGGGGGGTCCAGCTCCCTGACCAGCTCTCCCTCGGTGTTATAAACCTTTATCTTCTTCATTTCCCACACCTCTTGGACTTTTTAACCAGAATGTAACCGCCGGCAGGTCCAGGAACGGCTCCCTTAACCAGCATAAGGTTTTTATCCTTATCTATTTTGACCACCCTTAGACCTATTACCGTGACCCTTTCGTTCCCCATGTGTCCTGGCATGCCCTTTCCCTTAAGAACCCTTCCGGGAAAGGTGGTGGAACCCACGGAGCCGGGGGCACGATGGAATTTGGAGCCGTGGGCCGCGGGGCCCCCGGAATATCCGTGCCTCTTCATAACCCCCTGAAATCCTCTACCCTTGGAGGTTCCCGTAACATCCACCCTGTCCACCCCCTCAAAGATCTCCACGGTAAACCTGTCGCCCTCCTTAACCTCCCCTTCCAGTATTTTGAACTCCCGCAGGAGCCTCTGGGGAGGGATGTTGGCCTTCCTGTAGTGCCCCTGCATGGGCTTGTTGGCCCGCCTGGGAGGCTTCTCCTCCAGAAGGGCTATCTGAGCCGCCCTGTAGCCGTCCCTCTTCTCGGTTTTCACCTGCACCACGGCGCAGGGTCCCACCTGAAGCACGGTCACCGGGATCACATTTCCCTCTTCATCAAATATCTGGGTCATCCCTATTTTCTTTCCTATGAGTCCCTCAATAACCATTTCAATCCTCCAGGGTCTTTATCTCCACATCCACCCCTGAGGGCAGTTCCAGCTTCTGGAGTTCGTCTATGGTCTCGTCGTTGAACTCCTTGATCTCTATGAGCCTCTTGTGGATGCGTCGCTCAAAGTGCTCCATGGACCTCTTGTCCACATGGGGAGAGCGAAGAACCGTGAAGATCTCCCTTTTGGTGGGAAGGGGTATGGGTCCGGTAACCTTCGCCCCTGAGTTTTTAGCCCTCAAAATTATTTCCGCCGCAGAGCGGTCCACCTGTCGGTGATCGTATCCCTTTAGTTTGATCCTTATCTTTATTCCCATTTTCCTACTCCAGTATTTCCGTTACCGTTCCTGCTCCAACGGTCCTTCCACCTTCCCTGATGGCAAAACGAAGACCCTTCTCCATGGCTATGGGGGTTATAAGCTCCACCTCAAGGTTCACATTGTCGCCGGGCATAACCATCTCAACACCCTCAGGAAGCTTCACAGTACCGGTAACATCCGTCGTGCGGAAGTAAAACTGGGGCCTGTACCCGTTGAAAAACGGAGTGTGCCTGCCACCCTCTTCCTTCGTCAGTATGTAAACCTCCGCCTTGAAACGCTTGTGGGGAGTAACCGTCCCAGGAGCCGCCAATACCATACCACGCTCCACCTCGTCCTTGTCTATGCCGCGAAGCAACACCCCAACATTGTCCCCGGGCAGAGCCTCATCCAGAACCTTCCTGAACATCTCTATGGAGGTGGCCACCGTCTTCTTTATCTCCCCAAAGCCAATGATCTCCACCTCATCCCCAGGGCGAAGCTTCCCACGCTCTACCCTGCCGGTAACAACCGTACCCCTACCTGATATGCTGAATACATCCTCTATGGACATCAAAAAGGGCTTGTCTACATCACGCTGCGGAAGAGGTATGTAGGTGTCCATGGCATCCAGAAGCTCTAATATGGGCTTGTTGACAGGATCCTCAGGGTCCCCGTCAGACTCCAAGCTCTTAAGGGCAGAACCCCTGATAACAGGAACTTCATCCCCGGGAAATCCATACTTGGTAAGAAGCTCCCTGACCTCAAGCTCCACTAAGTCCAGTATCTCAGGGTCATCCACCATGTCCACCTTGTTCAAAAATACTACTATGTAAGGAACTTCAACCTGACGGGCCAACAATACATGCTCCTTCGTCTGAGGCATGGGACCATCCGCAGCAGATACCACCAATATCGCACCGTCCATCTGAGCAGCACCCGTTATCATGTTCTTTACATAGTCAGCATGTCCAGGGCAGTCTATGTGGGCATAATGACGA
>Ga0256833_1000130_pt1 | contig 59278 bp, 49 predicted proteins | sample 356284metaG_FD_190535 | JGI IMG/M metagenome (GOLD analysis project Ga0256833, IMG submission 190535) | Hydrothermal vent microbial communities from Mid Atlantic Ridge, Atlantic Ocean - 356-284 | ecosystem: Environmental > Aquatic > Marine > Hydrothermal vents | place: Atlantic Ocean: Mid... | reverse complement strand
ATACCAGTATGAAAAATTTGACAGAACGGATTATCAGCCAGGAGAAGAAGATATAGTCTGCCTTGAAACCCACAGGCTACCCTTGTCGGTTGGCCTATTTCTACCAATTGGTTTTGGGGCAAGGTTCAATGCTACTGCCGTATGGCAATCAGGCATTTTTGGAAATCGTCAATATGGTACCTATTATGGCAGGGATCATTTCTGGGTACTGGATCTTTCCATTCGCTACAGGCTACCCAAGAGATATGGGATGATAGAACTTGAGGGGAAAAACCTATTGGATCACCACTTCAGTTTTCAAGATACCGACCCGTCAAATCCCACAATATGCCCTAAGCGTTTCATATTTACGAGGATAACCTTCTGGTTCTGAGTCGGGATCAGAAAAAATGCACAACAAAGGAGGAGAACATGAGCGAAAAGGGACCCAAAGCGTATTTCAAGGTACTTTACGACAAGGATGGCGAGGTCATAGGCGTAGAGCCACCCAAGGGGAGGGAGGTCAAGATCCTGAACGAATGTGACCTATACAGACATCCCCTGAAAGAGATCAATGACATAAAGGCCACACTTATCATCTCCAGCCCTGGCAATACCCCATGCTGTGTAAAGGCTGGCAGATGGCTATGGTGTTGGTGTATGTAGGGGAAAAACGTTGATCCAATGGGGGTCGGGGGCTTGTTGCTGGTTTATATCTGGCAAATGCCCCTGGTCTTCTTTCATCCCAAGATCATGCAGCTTCCGATCTTACCTGGGATGACGCCCTTCTGTATTTTGATACTTCACGTGCTCCACAACAAATGATGCATGCTGACCATGCACCCATTCAAAGGAATTGTCTTTTTTCAGGTCTCTGAAGTAGATAATCCGGGTTCATGACACTGCTGGTAGAAGGGGCAGTTCTTGCATTCTTTTATCTTTTCCGCATAGGTGCCCATTACCCTGCCCTCGCACATGGTACCTGCTATGGCCCAACATATCCTGCCGAAATATGGATAGGCTGGGCAACGTCTTGTTGGATCCTTTTCAATGCCACACTTTATGTATTGCCAGCACTGGATCTTCTTGTCTTCTTCCTCGCTTTGATATGGGAAATATAGGGTAAAGGTAGTCCCTGTAAGTTCTTCACTCTCCACATCGATGTATCCCCTGTGTTCCTCCATGATCTTCTGAACGATGGCAAGTCCCAAACCAGTTCCAACCCCGATCTTCTTTGTGGAGTAAAAGGGCTGAAATATGAGATCCAGTTCCTCCTTTGGTATGGGTTTGCCACTATTGTTGATGGATACAGTTACCCACAAGACCTCATTTTGCATCCTGGTCCCGGTCCTTACAGAGATGACACCTCCCTCCTGGCTTACTGCATCAATGGCATTTGTTATCAAGTTACCCGTTGCCTGTTTGATCTGATCATAATCAAAATATATCCTTGGAAGATCGGGTTGATAGTTCTCCACCAACCTGATCTTGCCACTCTGACACATATCACAAAAAAACTTCACAGCATCCCTTACCGGCCTATTTATGTCACCTCTTTTCAGTTCGAAGCGGAATTGCTCGGAGGACAGTATCATGACGTCCTTCAATATTGCCTCCAGCCTTTCTGCCTCATTGAGTATGACCTTGAGATAGTCCTTCTCCTTTGTCCCCTCTGGTATGTATTTGTCAAGGCGCCTGGCCATACCTCCCAAGGCAGAAAGGGGGTTTCTGATCTCGTGGGCAATGTCATAAGTGAGCCTGCCCATGGCAGCCAATTTCTCTGCCTCGACCAACCTGGCCTGGGTCCTCTTCAAATAGGCGATGGATGCCTCAAGCCTCTTGTTCAGATCCTCTATCCTGTCCTTGTCTCTCCTCAGCTTCTCCGAAAGTAGGCCGAGAGGGATGGCTATCAGATATAGAAAGGCTATCCTCAAGGCCTGGTCGGTCCAGTGTATGCTACCGAGATAGGGCATAACGTTAATCAGGTACATGATGCCAGAGATGGTGGCAACAGCGGCCCCGAACTTTGGACCAAAGTAGAATGTATGAAGGGCAGTTAGGAGATAGTACCCGAGGAAAAAGCTATTATTGAGATCCCTATGAAAACTGACAAGGAAAAAGACAAAGACCATGTCAAGAAACAGGGAGGCGATATAGGCATAGCGGATCTTCTCTGGCCTTTTGAAGATATAGAGATAGAGAAGAGTGCTATAGATGGTGAAGGCGATCAGGGCCTTGGCAAGATCTTCCTTTTCATTGGCGGACAAAGGGGCAAGAAGCAGCCAAGCGATACCTCCAAAGACTGTAATACCCCTGAGGACAAGGAACCCGATGTCTATCACACCGAGGGGTCCACAAAGCCGTTTTATTCCCTCTTTCAGATGCCTACTAAGGGTCCTCGAGGTCATTATTTCGCCTGGAGACCTTGGGGCCTCCAGGCCCTCCTTGGAGTCGATCGAGCCATGTCATATCTTCATCAGGACAAGAAGATCTTCTCATCCTCTTGTGTCCCAAAAGGCAACCGGCCCTCTACAGCATAGAATCATAATAGGATTTTTCAGATATCTTGTTCCATGCTGCAAGTTGTTTTTTGAATGTCATAAAATCCTCGTTCACCTTATTTGCCTGGGGATCTTTGGATGCGGTTTCCTCAATGGTCTCTGCGGCAAGTACCTTGAGGCCCTCGAGAACCTTGTCCGGGAAACGCAAGAGCCGGATCTTATGAAAACTCTTCAATTGTGAAAGCGCCTTGGCGTTTTCGGTCTCGAACTCCGACAGCATCTGCACATTCAGCTCTGAAGCTGCCGTATCCAAGGCGGCCCTGATATCGCTGGGCAAGGCCTCGTAGGCCTTTTTGTTCATTATGAGCTCAAGGGCACTGCCCGGCTCGTGCCACCCTGGATAATAATAGTATTTGGCAACCTTGTAAAAGCCCATTCGAATATCGTGACACGGTCCTATCCACTCTGTGGCATCGATCACACCCCTTTCGAGAGATGTGTAGATCTCACCCCCTGGCAAGAGAACGACCGCACCACCGGCCTTGGCAATCACCTTGCCACCAAGACCAGGTATCCTCATCTTGAGTCCCTTGAAATCGTCCATGGATTCTATCTTCTTATTGAACCAACCACCCATCTGGACACCGGTATTGCCAGCAGGCCTGGGTATGAGATTGAACGGGGCGTAGACCTCTTCCCATAACTTGAGGCCATTGCCAAAGTAAAACCAGGCGTTCATCCCCTGGGCATCCATGCCAAAAGGGACGCAAGTAAACCACTGGGCCGCATTGCACTTTCCAGCCCAATAATAGGCAGCACTGTGACCACATTGAACAGAACCAGAAGAGACGGCATCAAAGACCCCAAGGGGCGGCACCAACTCGCCTCCTGCATAGACCTGTATGCTTAGCCTACCGCCGGTAAGTTCACCTACCCGCTTTGCAAACCTCTCCACGCCAGTCTGAAGGATGGGAAAAGCTGGGGGCCAAGATGTGACCATTCGCCATTTTATCTGCTTTCCCGTGACAACGGCCTGGGCTGAACTCGTGCCCAAGGCCGATGACGCTGCAACTGCTGCCCCTGCCAATACACCTTTTTTGAGTAAACTCCGCCTGTCCATAAGATTTCCTCCTGCTTGTTCTTGCGGATCGAAAAAACTCCAACCCTATACCTAACCCTATCTGAGGCATTAAACATACTCCACAATCAAGGTTAGAGATTTTATACGTCTGCCATATTCTAAACGCAATAGAAAAAGGAGCAAAACCCAATGAATTACAGGTGTTTCCCAAGATTTTTCTTTTTTTGAGTTGCATGCTGCTTTTTTTCACCTAAAATGTCCTGGACACTACAAGTTATCATAAAAGGTGTCGGATCTTTGGATGCCTTGAAATCCGATTGTGAAAGGATACACTAATCTAATGGATATGAGTACAAAAATCCCCCTATTGATCTTTCTCTTTCTGACTATTGTTACAGCAGATGTATTTGCATCCAGCCTTTATGTAGCACCATCCAGCGAAGTCCCCCTGAGGACAGGAAAGGGCAATACCAGAAAAATTATAGCCATCTTGGCAGATGGTACCCAGGTAGAATTGCTCAAAGAGGAGGACGCATGGGCCTTTGTAAGGACCCCTCGTGGCAAGGAAGGTTGGATCTTGCGGAGGTATCTCACCCAAAGCCCGCCTGCCAAGATGCAACTCGAGGCGTTGAGAAAGCAAAATCAAGCACTCAGACAGAGGTATCAGAAACTGAAACAAGAGATGGACCAACTCTCTGAGACAGGCTCGGACTTCAAAAAACAACTGACAAGATGCATCTCTGAGAGGGACAGCATAAAGAGCGCTTATGAAAGTCTCAAACAAGATGCGGCCAATGTGGTCCAGACAAAAAAAATGCTTTCCGAAACCCAAAAAAGATTGAGCCAGGCCAACGCACAGCTTATCTCATTGAGGCAAAGGGTGAATAATCTCGAGGCAAATTCCAATGTAAAATGGTTCCTGGCAGGGGGAGGCGTCCTTTTGATAGGCTGGCTCCTTGGCCTGTTTTCCAGCAGAAAGAGGCGCAGAAAACCCTCTCTGTTGTAACTTGTCGTATTAGTCGTTACTTGTGAATGAAGAGCATGACCATCTCATTGGATAGTATGAAAACAAGAAAAGACACGGTTAGAAGGTGTCCAAGATGTGGGCAAGAGGTAGATTTTCGTACCAATCTATACAGGCCCTTTTGTTCCAAGAGGTGCCAAATGGCAGATCTTGGTTCTTGGCTAAAGGGAGAATATCGTATCCCTTCACCACCATCATACCTGAATCTTGACACCGAGGCCGAGGAAAAGACAGTCAATTAATACCTTGAAGATACTTGACGGATATAGACAGGCAAGAAATAGGCAGGTGAACATGATACTTGAGGAATACACCGTAGGGCCATTACAGGTGAGGGCCTATATCATAGGTTGTCCCCATACCAAAGAGGCCATAATCATTGATCCAGCAGGCAGCGAGGAACTCCTATCGAGAAACATCAAGGAGTCGACCTTGAATCTCAAGGCAATAGTCAATACCCACGGGCATCCAGACCATACCTGTGGAAATGCACGCATGAAGGCCCTGACAGGTGCCCCGGTGTACATGCACAGGGATGATGATATACTCTTTCGAGAACCCCAAATCGTGGAAATGTTCAGGTCTTGGGGGTTTGAGCCAGCCCCCCCTGCTGACGGATACCTGGAAGACGGACAAGAGATCGAAGTAGGGAGGTTGCGCTTCAAGGTGATCCATACCCCAGGCCATTCACCTGGCTCTGTCTGCCTGTTTGGACATGGATATCTGGTTACTGGTGACACACTCTTCATCGATGCGGTTGGGAGAACGGATCTGCCAGGGGGGGATATGAACACCTTGATGAAATCCCTCAAGGAGAGGATCCTGCCCCTGCCTGATGAAACTATAGTCCTGCCAGGCCATGATTATGGTCCAAGGCCCACAGATACCCTGGGAAACCAAAAAAAGACTAATCCCTATCTGAATAACCTCATCTGAACCCCCTGCGAACATCTGAATTGCGCTCCAACAGGATAAAATGCCAGCCTGGACTACCGATTTGTAGATCATGGACCAGGCTGGTCCATCACATAAAGCACAACCAGGTAGTGATTGTCACGGGTGAGACCGGTTCCGGAAAGTCCACCCAACTACCCAAGATCTGTCTCGCGGCAGGGCGAGGCACAAAGGGCCGCATCGTGTGTACACAGCCCAGAAGACTGGCTGCCATATCCGTAGCCAAGCGGGTTGCCCAGGAGCTTAGAGATTCATCTTTTGGAAAAGATGTGGTGGGATACAAAATCCGCTTTCATGACAAGACCAGTAGAGCTACCAAGATAAAATTCGTAACCGATGGCATGCTCTTGGCCGAAATGCAATCTGATAGATTCCTCTATGCCTATGATACCGTGATCCTCGATGAAGCCCATGAAAGGAGCCTGAACATAGACCTGCTCGCTGGCATGTTGAAGCGGCTTCTTGCCAGGAGAAAAGACCTCAAACTCGTCATCACATCTGCCACCATGGAGGTTGAAAAATTCGAGCGTTTTTTCGACAATCCCCCGGTGGTAGAGGTCGAGGGAAGGACCTATCCTGTGGAGGTGATCCATGTAGATCCATTGACAATGGGCCGTGGGCGAAAGAATGATCTCCAGGAACAAGTGAAATGGGCCGTGAAGAAAATACGAACAACAGACCGTTCCGGTGATATCCTGGTATTTCTACCCACGGAACGGGATATCCTTGAGACCAAAAACATACTGGCAGGCTGTCTACAAGAAGAATGTTCAATACTACCTCTTTTTGCACGTCTTTCATCAAGAGATCAGGCAAGGATCTTCTCTCCATCCCCCAAGCAAAAGATCATCCTGGCCACAAATATTGCAGAAACCTCCATTACTGTCCCTGGCATCAGATATGTGGTGGATTCAGGTCTAGCTCGCATCTCAAGCTATAACGTCAATACCCATACAAAGGCCCTTCCCATAACCAAGATATCCAAAGCCAGTGCAGATCAAAGGACTGGTAGGGCAGGAAGGATAGAGTCTGGCCTTTGCTTGAGACTCTACTCCATAGAGGACTACCTTTGTCGCCCTGATTTCACCCCGCCCGAGATCCTCAGGTGCAATCTTGCAGAAGTTATCCTCAGGCTATTGTATCTTGGCCAAGGACCAGTTGACATATTTCCCTTTGTGGACAGCCCCCAGAAGAGCGCCATAAGGGAAGGCATACACACCCTGAAGGAACTTGGGGCAATGGACTCGGGGGAAAGACTTACTGGCCTTGGGAAAAAGATGGCAAGACTGCCTCTTGATCCAAGGCTTTCAAGGATGCTCATACAGGCTGTACGGCAGGGCTGTCTCAGGGAGATGCTCATTATAGCCTCTGCACTTTCCATCCAGGACCCAAGGCAAAGACCCGTTGAAAAGGAGGCAGAGGCCACGGCTGCTCATGGGATGTTTCAAGACGAATCCAGTGATTTCATCACCTGGATAAACCTCTGGGACCTATGGATATCCATGAAGAAGAGGGGTTTTGGCAACAATGCCCTAAGGCGATTCTGCCGACAACACTTCCTCTCATTCCCGAGGATGAGGGAGTGGGAAGATATCTTCGACCAGCTCCTATCAACATTAAACGACATAAAAATCTCGAAACAAAAGATAGATAAAAAACTTTTTAAAAGTATTACCGCAAAGCCTGACCAGCCCTTGAGAGATGCGATCCACAGGTGTGTACTTTCTGGATTTCTTGGAAACATCGCCTTTAAGAAGGAGACCAATATATACACGGGTGCCAAGGGTAAAGAATTGGCCATATTTCCAGGTTCCAGCCTGTTCAGAAAAGGGCCTCAATGGATCGTGTCTGCTGAACAGATCAGGACCTCGAGGCTCTATGCCAGGACTGTAGCCCCTATACAACCAGAATGGATCGAAGAGTTCGGGCGCCCCCTTTGCAAATATTCATACCTTGAACCCAGGTGGTCAAGTAGCAGGGGAGAGGCTATCTGCACTGAAAAAGTCACCCTTTATGGCCTTACCATAATATCAGGGAGGCCTGTCTCCCTGAAGAGGGTAGAGCCCGAACTGGCAAGAAGGCTCCTCATCTCGGAGGGGCTGGCCGCATGTGCCTTGAAAAACAGGTTTGGCTTCAATGAACACAACCGAGAGGTACTGAACAGGCTGAAAGACATTGAAGAAAGGACGAGAAACATTGGTTCATTGATAGACCAAGAAGCACTTGAGGAATTCTTTATGAGAGGTCTTTTCAGGCTTGAAAAAGATTCAGGGATGGAGATCAGGGACGAGACGGACCTCAGAAAGGCAATAAAGGCCATGGCAGGCCGTGATCACTACCTGAGATTGCAGGAGGACAAACTCTTTGAACATGACAGGAAGCAAACGGCCAACCTTCTCTATCCGGGACATATCGAGATATCTGGCAATGACCTCCCCCTCACCTATAGATTCTGCCCTGGTATGGAGGAAGACGGGATCAGTATAGGCATCCCCCTGGCGCTCATTGGTGAAATAGATACAACAGTGCTCGAATGGATGGTACCTGGCTTCTTGGAGGAAAAGGTAAAATTCATCCTGAGGCACCTACCCAAAAATATCAGGGCCAACATCTTCGACTATGACAAGATGGCTTCCCAAATCTGCAACAACATCACTGGCAAGACAGGCAGCTTCAGAGACATCCTCGTCGAGGAGCTTTCTACCATCCTCCACACGAAGCTGACCTACAAAGACCTGGCCCAAGTGCCAGAGCTGCCTCCTCACCTGAGGATGAGGGTGGAGATACTCGACGAGAAAAACCAGGTAATCGAGGCGTCCAGGGATATTTCATACCTCAAGGAGAAATACCTCGAACACTCCAGAGACAAACTACTCGGCCTGCCATGCTGGGAAAGGGCTTGTGCCAGTTGGGAAAAAAGGATGGATACAACTGACCTCGACAAGATTCCAAAAGTGATAGATGTGGGCATGGTTAATGGAATCAGGATCAGGGCCTATCCGGCTATCGTTCCAGGAGACGGAAAAGGCAATGAAGTGTGGCTAAGACTCTTCCCCAGCCGTGAAAAGGCCCTTGAAAAAAGCAGGTCTGGCTTACAATGCCTGTTACAGAGGGAACTCAGGCAGGAGATATCCTTTATCAACAAGGAAGTAAAAAAGATGCTCCAAGATGTCCTCTCCAGAAGGCCCCATATAAGGGCCATGTGGCCCAGATATCTCCTGGCGCCTGAACAACTCGAGGTAAATATTCTGGAGCTTGTATGCTCCAGATGTTTTGGCACATGGGACAAACTACCTTCTTGTCTTGAATTTCAAGAAAGGGCAAGGCAGATCAGACAAACTCTTGTAAGGGAGTGCCACACCATTGTCTCACATATACACAGGGTTGTTTCTACCCTTGAGAGTTATCTGGGAGAAAGGATCAAGATAGACCAGAGGCCACTGCCTGGTGGCTATGGCACAAGGGTGTTGAGCCAAATAGATCAATTGACGAAACTTCTTGTCGATGAACGCTTTCCAATGGATCGAGATCTGGAATTCATCATTCAGATGCCCAGGTTTGTCAGGGCACTGGAAACCAGGATACAGCGTGCCCTGGAAAACCCTGCCCGGGACCTGGAAAAGCAGAAAAGATTCCAACAATTTCTTCCTGTCTTGGAAAGAATTAGACAAAAAGACATCCCTCCCCATGGGGCAGACATGAAAAATCTCCAGGAACTCGAGCTCTGTATCTGGGAATTCATGGTTGTAATATTCGCTCCAGAACTTGCAGTCAGGGGTAAGGCCTCCCTTAAAAAAATCAATAATCTTCTGAATACACTCCAATACCCCCTTATCAATAATCCCCAATCTTCCGATTAGGAGAAAAGATAAACCGAGCCATCTGAACGAATAATCAAAGGGGGATTTTTATACTTTTATGGATATCGGGACTGTAATCGGCCTTGTCGCCGGCATGGTTCTAATTGTCAGTGCTATTCTCCTGGGCGGATCATTGACTGCCTTTGTAGACGTCCCCTCCATATTGATAGTGGTTGGCGGCGCTACTGCCGCAACCTTCATACGCTTCACCCTTCCAGATATCCTCAACAGCATGAGCGTTGCGATGAAGGCATTTTTTGCAAAGGCACGCCCACCTGAAGAGATAATCCAGGAACTGGTAACCCTTTCCAATATAGCCAGAAAGGAAGGGCTACTTAAGCTGGAGAAACAGCCAATCGACGACCCGTTCCTCAAAAAGGCCATAATGTATTGTGTAGATGGACACGAAGCAGAATTTATCCAGGACGTACTTGAAAAGGAGATCGACCTAACCCTGGAAAGACACGGCCTTGGCAAGGGTATTTTCGATGCCATAGGGGATGCGGCACCAGCCTTTGGGATGATCGGAACCCTTGTAGGCCTGGTGAACATGCTTGGCAACATGTCCGATCCTTCGAGCATCGGCCCTGCAATGGCCGTAGCACTTCTTACGACCCTCTATGGTGCCATCATGGCCAACCTCATTGCCCTACCCATTGCCGACAAACTAAAGAGAAGAAGCCAAGAAGAAGAATTGAACAAGAGGCTCGTTCTGGAAGGGGTATTGGGCCTTCAAAAAGGCCTCAATCCCCGGGTACTGGAAGAACTACTCAAGACCTTTCTGCCTCCCAAGGCCAGGGGATCCAGCGAGGAGGGAAGTTAAACAATGGGCAAGAAATGTGAATGCCCCAAAGGGGCCCCTATGTGGATGGTCACCTTTGGTGACCTCATGTCTCTGCTCCTGTGTTTCTTTGTCCTCCTCCTGTCATTTTCCACCACAGACCCTGCCATGTACAAGGAGGTATCAGGTTCTCTCGAAAAGGCCTTTGGGGTTCAGAAACAGGAAATCACCCTGGATATACCAAAGGGTATCGACATTGTATCCAGGGACTTTAATCCTGTTTTCTCAGTGGATGTGATACTTGAAAAGATCAAGTCTGCTATAAAACTGGAACTCATCAAGGGAGAGGTGCAGGTGGAGGCCCTCAATGATCGAGTAGTCCTTCGTATGAACGATGAAATCACCTTTGACCCAGGAAGCGACCAGTTGAAACCCGAATCCAAGCCCATCTTGGACAAGATAAGGGGAATAATAGAGACTGTCCCTGGAGATGTCATAGTTAGCGGCCACACAGACGATTCCCCTGTCACTGGTCTTTTCGAGTCAAACTGGCACCTTTCTGCAGCCAGGGCTGCAACGGTGGTAGTGTATCTCTTGAGCAGGCACTCCATTGATCCACGAAGGATGGCAGCCATCGGATATGGACCAAGTCGACCCCTGGCCCTCAATGATACACCTGAACACAGGGCCAAAAACAGGAGGGTGGAGATAGTATTCCTGCAACCAAAGAATCCAGACAACTTCGAGGTCAGACCCTTGGATGAAAAAGGCATCCTTGAACAGGAGCCACTGCCCCTGGATTAATGGTTAAAGACATGAAGAATGACCGAAACAGAGCCATGGAAAAGAGAGAAAGTATAAGGATTAAAGACAGAGTGCTAATGGGCTTCAAGGAGATATCTGAGCAGACCTACGAAGAAAAGCTCAACGAATACATGGAGGGCCTGAGGGACCCCTGGGTGGAATCATGTCATCCCACAGTGCAAAAAGGCATAAAAAAACACCTGAAACGGCTCAAGGAGAAGGATTCAGACCTTGCTGCCATACTGGAGGTACTCGACCAAAAATTGACACTCCTTTTGAACCTTGTCAACACCTGTGACTCCTCGAACCAACAGGACAGATGCACCAGGGTCTACAAAGTGGATCTAAGCGCAAAGGGTATAGGGTTCATGTCCAAGAAAGAGATGACTCCAGGCACTATCCTCGAGCTCTACATCGGTCTGTTGCCAGAACACTATTTCTTCAATTGCTTTGGGAAGGTGGTGCGAAGGGCCCAACAAAATGACAAATTCTTTACTGCCGTACAATTCATATGGATTACTGAAGACGATCAGGAAAAGCTGATAGAACATATCTTCAGCCGCCAGGTGTTGCAACTAAGGCTCAGGAGGAAAAAAAGGGAACAGGCACATAACAAAAAAAAGGACTGAAAACCTACTCATTGCCATCCTTGTCGATAAAATATGGCCCCCTTTTTGGATCGTATTTCATGACTATATGAAAATTCTTTATATTGGCATTCTTGAGAGACCACCTCTTCTCTCTTCCATCACACCTAACGATTACCTGCCCAGCAGAGGCCAGTCTCCCCTTTATATCCACACTAAGTTCAGCAATTGCAGCCTCCACCTGTTCCTTTTGCTTTGCAAGCAGATCCTTTTGCTCGGTTATCTCTGTCAAGTGTTCCTGTATATCCACCATCAACTTGAGATGCCTTACGATACTGCGAAAATCAGCCCCGTAGGACTGCTCGAAATTCAGGACCCTCTCCTTTATCTTGCCTATTGGTATCTTCCCCAGCAGTATCATGGTGGCAAACTGCTTGATGACAGGGATGAACTTCTTTTGTTCATCATCGAGTATGGAAGAGGCAAGCTTTAGCTTTCTTCCCATTACCGCACCCCTATCCCTGAGGCTTGCAGCAGTCCGCACCTCCTCCTCTTCGAGCTCACAATATTGTCTCTGGAGCTGGGCGAGGGTCTCGAACAGCCTCTTTCCGATCTCTATCTCAAAGATGTTTCTCACGTTCAAGGGACCACCCTTCACCATATCTGCCTCGGCGATGGTCCGACCAATCATGATCTCCGGATTCCCATGGGGTTGAAACAGTATATATGGGGCCTTTATCTGGCATTCTGCCAGTTCCCTTTTGATCTTTGCCGTCTGACTTGCCACAAGAGTGGCATTTCGGGCTGAGCCTATCTCCATGTCATTTCCAGACCGAAGAAAATTCCTGACGAATGCAGCCACAACTGGGCCTGTGGCATCCACGGTCGCACCCTCCACGGCCCCTTTGACATTCAACGCCCCATCTATGACCACAGAAAAATGCCCCCTGATATCCCCTTCCACCAACACATTGGCCTTGCATCTGAGCTCACCTGCCTGTCCCTTGAGACTGCCAGTGGTGAAATCGATGTCCTTGACTACTATCTCGTTCTTGATGGATATGGCACGGATGTTTTGTGGATCAGCAGGCCCCTCGAATTCACATACTATGATCCCTGCTTTCTTACAAAAATAGTCCTTGTAGTGCTCTTTCCGTTCCTCGTCATAACCATTCTCCTCTCTGAGCCCATCTCCAGGTTTCACAGGGAAGGGGCTGCCTGGCTTTGGGGCGATAGGAAGTCCATAGGCATCCGTGCCAGGTGAACCTGGGGTAGGTTGATAGACACGAAAAACGCACTCATCTTCACATGCCTGAGGAAAACGGTTGATCTCTCTAAAGTCTATACTTCCATCTGGTAGGTACTTGCCAGGCTGGATACGAAAGTCGAAAAAAACCTCTATAGAACCATCATTGCCATCTACTGGCTCTGCCCCCCTAATGGTCAATGTGGAGATCTCTGGAAACGTATTGATCTCCACATGCCTTGGCTGGAGGTGTTTTACCCTGGCAGGGACGAGAAACTCAAAGCTTTCGAATTCCCTTTGCAGAATCGCTTCCGTTATCTCGTCCGGTATCTTGTTGATGCCATACTCACTGAAGACTATATGCAAGGCCTTGATGAAATTCTCAGGTTTCACCCTGTTTACCGGGGGTAGATCCATGGTGGTGGCCAGGATATCCGAACCATGTTTCATGTCCTCGCCTGACTCTCGGATCCATTTGGCTATCTTTTCTGGAGGGGTTGTCTCTGAAAAGGTCTCCTCAGACTCCTCTTGGCCCTCATAATCTTCTACTTCGTCAATATCATCAACACTTGTGTAGGCATCCAATCCCTCCACAGATACCATGTTTTCAAGGTTTTCCGGGGCCATCAATCAGCTCCAATCCTCTGCATGCGCCACATTTCCTACACTTTTCCAGATGGCAGAAAGGTGTCTCCAGCCCCCTTTCTGCCTTTTTCCATTGAGAATATAGGAATTCCCTTTTCACCCTATGTTTAATGACCTCCCAGGGGAAAAATTCATCCTTTGCCCTTTCTTTAAGATATTTTTCGGCAATAGGAGAGATTTTCTTGACGATCTTCTTACTTCCCATGCCTTTCAATCTGTAAGGCACAAGATCGAGGCCGAGCCTTCTATCTCCCCTACTCAAGACTGCCTGGACCATGGCCTTGTCCGGAGAATCAAGCTTGAGCCTGCAATTGGCCTTGCCCCTAAGGGCCTTTTCAAGCATTTTACGCCTGTACTTCAGCGTTTCCATATCCACGAAACCGGCCCACTGAAAAGGTGTCCAGGCCTTGGGCACAAAGGTGGACACTGAAACAGTCAGGCGACCGAGGCGCCCCCGTTCTTTGCCAACAAGGACCAACATGCCGAGTATCTCCTTGCTAAGCCTTATCATGTCTTCAACGTCTTCATCCTGTTCAAAGGGAAGACCCAACATGAAATAAAGCTTGAGATTCCGTATGCCAGCACTGAGGAGTATATCGCAACATCCCAGCAATTGATTCTCTGAAAGATGTTTATTGATTGTCTTTCTGAGCCTTTCAGAACCGGCTTCGGCAGCGATGGTAGCGGTTTTCGAGCCAGAGGCTGCAAGGAGACGGGCAAAATCATCCGTTACGGCATCTGCCCTCAATGAGGAAAAGCCGATCTGAAACCCATCCTCCAAAAGACTCGATACCAGCTGACAAAGCCCCTTCTCTTCCATGAATTCAAGCCCCACAAGCCCTATCTTACTGGTCTCCTTGGACAGGGCCAGGGTCTGTCTTATACTTGTCATGGGCCAAGGCCTTGGAGGACGGTACACATAGCCAGCAGCACAGAACCTGCATCCCCTTCCACACCCCCTACTAACCTCTAAAAGAAATGTATTGGAAAAGGCTGCCCTGTCGGATAATACCACTGTGTGGGGCAATATTTCCGGGCTTCTTTCCTCTATGGCAGGCTCAACCCTGTCATCCCCATAAAACTGCTCTGGGCAAAACAAAGGCACGTATACACCCGGGCACATAGACACAAGGCGCTCCAGAAGCGTTTCTTTCTTATCTTCCACCCTGGGATAATTGTCCTGGAGAAATCTCACGAAACCTGGACAGAGGGCTTCGAAGTCACCCAGAACGAAGGCATCGATAAAGGGGGCTATTGGCTCAGGATTTATCTGGCATGCCACCCCCCCCGCAAGGACCAAGGGCGAGGAGGAATCTGTCCTGTCTTTGACGAAAAGGCCAAGGCCACCTTGCCTTAGGATTATCGGGATATTCAGATAGCTGTACTCAAAGCTTATGGAAAACAGGATGATATCGAATTCACTGAGGCCACGATTCGACTCTATGGAACGAAGTCCTACTCCATGAAAAGGGGGCCCTGGCAGGAAGAAACGCTCGGCCACCACCTGATCATATCCATTCAAGAGTTCGTATACCCGTTGATATCCCAGGTTCGACATACCCAGGCCATAGGTATCGGGAAACACCAGGGCCACTGCTATACGGTCTTTCCAGCGCTTTTTGACAGCGCCTATCTCATGGATCTTAACCCTGTAGCCCTGTCTCAATACCTTCTCTTGGCAAAGCGTGTTGTATGAACGACATCGGCCTGTCTTGTATAATTGTCAAGCCAGAGCGATGGTGGCTTATTCATTGTTATCACCATCCATCTTTGCAAGGTCCTCAAAACGTATATCTATGCCAAGGACACCGACTATCTCGTCATTTTCGTTTCTGACAGGGCCCGAGACAGTAATACAGAGCGCATTGGTAATCCTGGATGTATAAAAATCAGTGACGTGTATCTTGCCATCTTTTATGGGTGCGATGAACCATGGCCTGCCTGAAAAATCACTGTCCAATTGGAAGGATGCATATTTGCTCCTGTCCTCTATGTGCGTGATATTATGGGTGATCTTTTCCCCCTCAGCATTCACCACATATAGAAATTGGATAAATGGATTTTCATCCAACACCCTTTTCAGCAAGGGCTCCATGCGCGCTGGATCCATAGAGCGGATCTCAGGGGTCTCAACGAGTTCTTCCACGAGATGGAATGCCAATTTGTGGGCCCGCTTTTTGAGCCTGTCAAAGTCGGATGTGAACAGCTCTGGCAGATATTTCCTTGCAAGATTTTCCATCTCGGACTTTGACATGGAAGTGACCCTGCCCTCTTCGTATTGTTTCATTATCTGTTTGTATATCTTGACAATACCAGGGTGTCTCTTGTCTATCTGCTGAGAACCCTTGAGGCCAAGATGGGTATTGATCCAGTGGGCAATGCCGGCTGTACCCGACTTGTCGGATATAATAACAGATACCGGCCTTCCGAGTATCTTTGCAGTGTCGAAGATATTGTAGATCTCTTCGTTCTTTAGGAGACCGTCGGCATGCACGCCAGCGCTCGTGGCATTGAAATCTTCTCCAACAAGGGGATAGTTGGCAGGTATGTGGACATTCAATTCCTTTGCAAAATATTCGGCCATTTCCGTTATGACCCTGGTATCTATACCATCTGCATCACCTCTGAGGGCAATCCTCTCGATGAGAAGGGCCTCGAGGGGTGTGTTCCCTGTCCTTTCCCCAAAGCCCAGGAGCGTACCATTTATGACACCGCAGCCATAGAGCCAGGCGGTGGTGGCATTTATCACCACCTTGTGGAAATCATTGTGCCCGTGCCACTCGAGGAGTTCCCCTGGGACACCTGCATCGTCGATCATGGCCCTCACCACCTTGGGAACACTTCTTGGCAAGGCAGCACCAGGATAGGTTATGCCATATCCCATGGTGTCACACATCCTGATCTTTATATCTATGCCGCTTTCTTCCCTGAGCTTCATGAGTTCTATTGCAAATGGTATGCAAAAACCATAGATATCGGCCCTTGTGATGTCCTCGAAGTGACACCTGGGCCTGATACCAAGATCCAGGGCAGACCGAACTATGGAGAGATAGCCCTCCATAGCCTCCTTCCTGGTCTTTTTGAGCTTCAGGAAGATATGATAGTCAGAGGCGGAGGTGAGGATACCAGTTTCCTCAAGCTCCATCTCTTTGACCAGTTGCAGATCTTCCTTCTTGGCCCTTATCCAGCCTGTGATCTCTGGATAGGGATAGCCCTTTTCCTGGCAGACGGCCACTGCCTTCTTGTCCTTGTCGGTGTAAAGAAAGAATTCCGATTGCCTGATGATCCCCTTTGGACCAGCCATCCTGTGTAGGAAATCAAAGATCTTGCTTATCTGTTCCACTGTATAAGGTGGCCTGGCCTGCTGTCCGTCCCTGAAGGTTGTATCCGTTATGAGCATATCCCGGCAGGGCTGCGGGACCAAGTACTTGTTGTCAAAGGCTATCCGGCAGACCTCCTTATATGGGAAAAGATCCCTCATGAGATCTGGTTCCTCAACGTCTGCCAACCTGTATTCCTTTGTGTAACACAGTAACCCTTTGTCAGGATTCCATTTGATCATATCTTTCTCCTGTATTGTGCCGTATCCCTAAGAAAGGTCTTCTTCTCTTTGCCAGTCAGGCCTTAGATATAGCTCTGCAAGCTGGGCCATACTGACTTCTGCCGGTGCATGTGTCATGAGACACTGGGCCTTTTGGGTCTTTGGAAATGCAATCACGTCCCTGATGGTGTCACGGCCAGCCATGAGCATGACCAACCTATCCAAACCAAAGGCTATGCCACCATGAGGTGGGGCGCCGAGGGTAAGGGCCTCGAGTAGAAAACCAAACTTTTCTTCAGCCTCTTCATCACTGATATTCAAGGCCTTGAAGACCCTTTTTTGCACGGCCTCCTGGTGTATACGAATACTTCCACCGCCTATCTCTATGCCGTTCAAGACGAGGTCATAGGCCCTTGAACGCACCCTGGAGGGCTCTGTGTCCAAAAGGTCCAGGTCCTCCTTGCTTGGGGCAGTAAATGGATGATGAAGGGCCTTGAACCGGCCTTCATCCTCGTCGAATTCCAACAGGGGGAAATGGGTAACCCAGACGAAATTGAAACCCTTCCCAGGCAATAGATTGCGTCTTCTGGCAAGTTCGAGCCTGAGTTCTCCGAGTACCCTGTAAACGGTCTCTGCAGTATCCGCTCCGAAAAACAATATATCACCTGGGACTGCCTGAAGTCTTTCCATTATCTCCTGCTGTTCATTATGTTTGAAAAATTTCGCTATTGGAGACTGCCAACTTCCCTCTTCCTTTATCTTCACCCAGGCCAACCCTTTTGCCCCAAAGGATTGGGCAAATTCAGTTAGCACATCCAGGTCCTTTCTGGAAAGATCTGCCATGCCCTTGCCGTTTATGGCCTTTACCACTCCTCCACTTTCTACAATGGTATTGAAGACCTTGAGCCCACATCCAGATGCTATGTCAGTTATGTCCACCAGCTCCAGACCAAATCTCGTGTCAGGCCTGTCGGTTCCAAAGCGTTCCATTGCCTCTTGATAGGTCAACCGCGGAAACGGGGGATTGAGCTCCACCCCTAAGGCATTGGAAAACACATGCTGCATCAATCCCTCGATAAGGCCCATTATGTCCTCCTCGTCTATGAAGGACATCTCCATATCCAACTGGGTGAATTCGGGCTGCCTGTCAGCCCGCAGGTCTTCATCTCTGAAGCAGCGCACTATCTGAAAGTACCTCTCCATGCCAGCGATCATTAGGATCTGCTTGAAGAGCTGTGGCGACTGGGGAAGGGCATAAAACCTGCCAGGATTCACGCGGCTGGGCACGAGATAATCCCTCGCCCCCTCTGGGGTGCTCCTGGTAAGCATAGGGGTCTCTATCTCTAGAAAATCATGTCTGCTCAGATACTCCCTCATGGCCTGGCAGACCCTATGTCTCAAGGTGAGATTTGCCACCATGTGGGCCTTTCTAAGGTCGATATACCTATACTTGAGGCGCACGCTCTCTGATACCTCCCTATCCTCGTCAAGGGGAAAAGGAGGGGTCTTGGAGGTATTGAGGATCCTCAGCTCAGTACAGGCGACCTCTACCATTCCGGTCTTTATCTTGGGGTTTTCCATGCCCTCTGGACGTCTTCGCACCTTGCCCCTTACGGCTATCACATATTCGCTCCTCAAAGAATGGGCCTTCTGATGGGCCTTTTCGTCCACCTCTGGTGCGAATACTACCTGTGTAATCCCCTTCCTATCTCTAAGGTCCACGAATATAAGTCCACCGTGGTCACGGCGACGGTGTACCCATCCCATGAGTACTACTTCTGCCTCAAGACTTTCCTCAGTGATACTGTAACAGTCATGGGTGCGTTTCAGCCCTCCCATCGATTCCATAATCTTAGTCTCCTGCTTTCTTGTTCCTTATCCTTTCCACGAGTGCCTCTGGAAGGTCGTCAAGCTCTATCTCTTCTTGTTGTTTGGTCTCCATGTCCCTTAAGATGGCCACCTCTTTGTCAAGCTCCTGCTCACCTACAATGAGACAATAGCGGGCGCCTGCCTTGTCGGCCTGTTTCATCTGGGCCTTGAGACTTTTGTCCTCGAAGGAGAATTCCACACCAACTCCCTTGCGTCTCAGATATCCTATCCAGAAATAGGATTCATCCCTGGCATCCTGGCCAAGGGCAGCAATGAAAAGATCTATACCTTTTGGGGCAACAGACCCCTCCATGAGGAGAAGGAGTCTTTCCACCCCGACTGCCATACCGACCCCAGGTATGTCCGGCCCTCCCATGAGGCCTACCAGGCCATCGTACCGCCCCCCTGCTGCAACTGTGCTCTGGGCACCAAGCCTCTTGGAGGTTATCTCAAATGTTGTCCTCACATAGTAATCAAGCCCCCTTACCAAATAGGGATTCTGTACAAAGGGCACCCCGTATGCCTCAAGTATATCCAACACGGCCCCCAGGTGCTCGGAACAATCGGGACAGAGATAGTGCTTCATGACAGGGGCAAGGAGAAGATTGCGCCTGCATTCTTCGTTCTTGCAATCGAATATCCTCAAGGGATTTAGCTTCATCCTTCGCTGGCAATCCTCGCAGAGGTCTCCCTTGTTGTTCTCGAGGTAGACCTTTAAGTCTGCCCTATGAAGAGGCCTGCACTTTTCACATCCAAGGGAATTTATCTCTACCAGTAGATCCTCCGAACCAGCAAGCCTGGTAACCATCTCCCAGGCCAGCCAGACTATCTCTGCATCAGATGCCGGTTCCCTAGAACCAAGATATTCCACATTGACCTGATGAAACTGCCGAAGCCTACCCTTTTGCGGCCTTTCGTGGCGGAACATAGGGCCCATGGTGAAGAGCTTGAGAAGGGGGCTCTTGCCATAGAGTTTATGCTGGATCACCGCCCTGACGATCCCTGCGGTGGCCTCTGGACGGAGGGTCAAGGAATCACCATTCCTGTCGAGAAAGGTATACATCTCCTTCTCTACTATGTCTGTATGTTCACCTATTCCTCGCTTGAAGACCTCGGTCTTCTCTAAGATAGGGGTCCTGATCTCCTTGAGACCGCACAGATCAAAGATCTCTCTGGCAGTATCCTCTATCCTCACCCTGGCCAGCGCCTCTTCTGGAAGTATGTCCTTGAATCCTCTGACTGCCTTTATAGCCACAGATATCTCCTCGACTACTTTGATTATAGTTCCACAACAAGAAAAAGCCCTGCAAGCCCTTTGCAACCAAATCATTGTCCTGGTGTGGGTGTACCTTTGGAGATACACTTTTGCCAGGCTGCGCCACTATCCTAATTTGTCTGGGGATTGTAACGAATCTTCTTGTTTCGCGGGCAGGGCTGCAGGCAATAAAGCATTTATGATATAAAAAGCAGTTCCATATTTAATTCAACATCTGCTCAAATTCAAGTTTTCAGGCAAAATTATTGCCTCTATCCCTTGTTTAATCTATTTTGTACTTGTTATGTCAAACCTCCATCTCAAAACAGTTGACACATCAATGCTCACCTTGTCTCCCCTATTCCATAGATGAGATCACCAACAAAGGCCATAATGTTTCAAGGAACAGGCTCAGGCGTGGGCAAAAGCATCATAGTAGCTGCCTTTTGCCGTGCATTAAAGAGAAGGGGGATAAGGGTGGCGCCCTTCAAGGCCCAGAACATGGCCCTTAATTCCTTTGTGACAGCCGATGGCAAGGAGATGGGAAGGGCACAGGTATTCCAGGCCGAGGCCTGTGGTCTCGTGCCTGACGTGAGGATGAATCCTGTCCTGCTAAAACCATCGGCAGATTCAACGAGCCAGGTGATCCTCATGGGCCAGGCAAGGGGGCACCTTTCGGCTGTCAGCTATTATGAACGATCCCGTATCCACTGGGATGTGGTGACCAGGGCATATGACAGCCTTGCAAAGGATTACGAGGTGATAGTGATGGAGGGGGCAGGCAGCCCTGCCGAGATCAATCTACAAAAGACAGATATAGTAAATATGAAGATGGCTGAATATGCAGGCGCCCCTGTGATAATAGTCTCTGACATAGACAGAGGTGGGGTGTTCGCAAGCCTGAAGGGTACCTTCGACCTTGTTCGGCCAAGGCATCGATCTTTGATCAAGGCCTTCTTGATAAACAAGTTCAGGGGGGACGTGCGCCTCCTCGAGCCAGGGATAGAGATGTTTGGCCAGATAGTCCCTGTACCTGTCCTGGGGGTGCTTCCATGGTTTAGGGACATACACGTGGATGAAGAAGACGGTGTATTTGTAAAAAGGCTCACATCGAAAGACCACACTTTGGCAGACCTCGAAATTGCCGTAATAAGGCTTCCTCGAATAAGTAATTTCACTGACTTTTCCCCCTTTTCATTCGAGCCCGGTGTGGGGATAAAGATCGTTGCCAACCCCCAGGAGGCAGCCGGCTGCCACATGATCATCATTCCCGGGACCAAGGCTACCACTTCGGATCTCGCATTTCTGAGGGATAGGGGTTGGTTTGAATGGCTCGAGCGGTTTGTCTGCGGAGATGGCTTGATCGTAGGTATCTGCGGAGGTTACCAGATGCTCGGCCAGGAGATAGTCGACGAATATGGCACGGATGGAAGGGCTGGCACATACAAGGGCTTGTCACTCCTTCCTGTCCACACGGTCATGGCCCCTGAAAAGACCCTCAGGCAGGTGAGATTTGGACTATTCAACCCTGCTCTTTCCCTCCAGGAAATGGAGATCCAGGGCTATGAGATCCACATGGGCCGGACATGGTGCAAAGAGGAATGCGAGGGACTGGGACAGGGATTAGGACCAGAAATCGGTGTATTCGACGAAAAACGTGGGGTGTTGGGTACCTATATCCATGGTATCTTTGAAAACGACACATTCAGATCTGCCCTCTTGAATCTTGTCAGGCGAAGACACGGTATGAAAGAAGTGTCCTCTTCCTTCAATTACAAGAGGTTCAAGGCCTTGCAGTTTGATCTCCTTGCAGACTGGTTTGAAGGGGCATGCGACATGGAATCCCTAATAGGCATTTTGTATGGGCATTGATTTTGCCTTTTCGCACCTTTTTTTTCTGGGCAAAGAAGGGGCAGCCATATTGGCCACTGCGATCTTACTGGACTTGACGCTTGGTGACCGGACGGATCTGCCCCACCCGGTTAGGATGATGGGGGCGATCATCAATGCCTGTGAAAAGATAGCAAGGGCGAGCCGCTGGCCCGAGATGCTCTCTGGTTCCATAATGGCTGCAGTGCTGGTGATAGCCACTTATCTTGGTGCCTATCTGGTCTTTGACTGGCTGAAGACATATTCTTTTATAGTGTTATTTATAGTGGCCTCAGTAGCAATATATTTCTGTATAAGTCTAAAGTGTTTGGCAGATGAAGCCCTCGAGGTGTCACACTGTCTTGAAAACAACGACCTGATATCGGCCAGGGAAAAGATCTCCATGCTAGTCAGCAGGGATACCAAGGAGATGACAGAAGAAGACATATCCAAGGCAGTCATTGAAACCGTTTCAGAAAACCTTGTCGATGGCATAATCTCCCCGTTTTTTTATGCAGCCCTTGGAGGTCCTGCCCTTTGTATATGTTTCAAGATGATAAGCACCCTCGATTCCATGATTGGATACAAGGACGATAGATATAGATTTTTTGGTAGGCTTGCTGCCCGAATGGATGACCTTGCCAACCTCATTCCTGCAAGGCTTTCAGTGCCTGTAATAGCCGTAAATGCCCTATTTTGGGGATCGAGCCCGAGGAGGGTCTTTTCGTGCGTTTTCAACTGTGCACACCTGCATGAAAGCCCAAATTCTGGATTTCCAGAATCGGCATTTGCTGCTGCGCTCGATGTCAGGCTCGGGGGCAAGGCCACCTACTTCGGTAAGACAAGACGTTATCCTGTGATAAACATGGAAGGGGCGACTGCCCGTCCCTCACATATCAGGCAGGCAGTACGTCTTCTGTATACGTGTAGTCTAAGCTTTTTCTCCATCTTTATCATTCCAACTCTCGTCCTTGCATTTTTTTGATTGGCCAAAAACAAAATAGGGATTCTACTGGATCGACACGCCATGAAAAAGAAGAAAAAAAGATACAACCAGTCACAAGATATCAAACGTCTGTGTTTTCCTGAAGAGGCCTCCATCTCCTGGCTCCCCATGCTCTTGGATGCATATTTCATTGCTGACAAGGCAATAGCCACGGCCATACACAAAAGGATCAGCCGTGGAGACAGGCTTGCCTGTACAAAGGGATGTTCTACCTGTTGTTCCACACATGTGACAATTCCTGTCTATCCCCTGGAAGTGGTGGGCATATATTGGTATGTGATAGAGAAGATGATGGGGCCTGAGCGTCAGGTCCTAAAGAGGCAGTTGGCACATTTCAGAAAGGGCTCGGCCTGCCCTTTCCTGATAGAGGGGGCATGCTCCATCCATCCAATGAGACCCCTTGCCTGCCGCCACTTCAATGTCTTCAACAAGCCGTGTCGGCCTGGGGAGGATCCTTACTATACCAGACGGCAAGACGTGCTGAGTCCTGATGAAAGGGCCAAAAACAGGGCGATAGCGGCGATGCTGCCTTTCCACGGCATCAAAGATCGGGCCAAGAGAAAAATCGCCATGAAATCAGGGTTTCTAAATAGCCAGGTCCGAAACCTCCATGAAATAGACTGGAACAATCTGGCCATGAGGATGGATGGGAAAAGGCCAACACTCAAGGTCTAAGACACGAGCTCTGGCTTGCTACTATCTTTCATGTAATGCCCTTTTTTCATCAATGTCGTCTCTACTGATTAGTGGTTTTATGTGAAAGGTCTTGTTCAAGATTACTGCCATCGGACAAAAACCTGTAAACGAAAATATGATCATATTGATCCCTGCCAGTATGGGCAAGGCAAACCAGTAGGGATGAACCAGTAAGCCCAGGCAGATCCCCCCTACCACCACGATGCCAGCTATGAGCCATATTATTCTTTCCAGATACCACCTATGGGTTGGTGCGCGATACATCTTCTTTTCTCCTTTTTGCCCCAGTGCCTCGTAACTATTTGGATACCCAAGTTGTGAAGACTTCGACCAGCCTCAATATTAACCCGGATTATGCAGCTCGCAAGTTTGCCCAAGATGCGCGGCGGAAAAATCTTCGCCTTTTGGGTGAAAATATTTATCCGAGAAAATGTAGAATAACTTAGGGGGTATCACATTTGCCCTAACGCAGCATGTCATGATATAACAGACTATGTTCTTTGTCTTTTTGGGGCATTTGTCCTGGATCGTGCAGCTCGCAAGTTTGCCCAAGACAATAGTGTATAATCCGGCTATATAATGCATTCGAAAAAGTGAGATCTCTGGTCTGCAAATAACGAGCAAAAAAGGAGAATTACCATGTTTTTCAAGCAGTTTTTGGTAAAAGGTATGGGATGTCTTTCTTATCTGATTGGCTGTCCAATGGCAAGAAAGGCCTGTGTTGTCGATCCTAAGAGGGACGTGCAGGACTATATATCGTCTGCCAGGATCAATGGGATGGAAATAACCCATATCTTCGAGACCCATATACATGCAGATCACGTAAGCGGAAACCAGGAACTGAGATCCCGTACAGGTGCCGATATCTATTTCATGGAAGGCAGTCCTGTGAGATTCCCCCACAAGGAGTTGAAGGAACACCAAGTAATAGAACTGGGCAATGTTCGCCTTGAATTTCTCAAAACCCCAGGACATACACCCCATTCCATGTCGATCCTGGTGACAGATCTTGGTAGGGCGGAAGAACCCTGGTTCGTATTGACTGGCGATTGCCTGTTTGTAGGGGATATTGGAAGGCCTGACCTTGCAGGGAAAGAATTGATAGAGGAACAGATAAAGAATCTCTATGACTCTCTTCACAACAAACTGGGTGGTTTGCCTGCCAATATGGAGATCTATCCCGCCCACGGTGAAGGCTCTCTTTGTGGCCGGGGCATGAGCTCCAAGCCCAATTCTACAATCGGTTTTGAGATGGCCCACATACCTGTCCTGGGGCTTTCCTTTGAGGATTTCCACAAAGAGATGACCAAAAATTTCCCAGAGAGGCCAAAGAGCTTCTCACACATCATTAGCACCAACATGGAAGGCCCGCCCCTCCTTGAAAGATGCCCCATAGTGCGAGATCTCAGTCCTGTCCAGGTAAAGAATTTCATGGGAAATGGGGCGGTAGTATTGGATACGAGAGATACGGCAGCCTTTGGTGGCGTACACATCCCGGGGTCAATCAACATAGGACTTGCCCCACAGACCGCCAACTGGATAGGTATGGTCCTTGAGCCCGAGTCCGAACTCATATTGGTGGTGACAGGAGAAGATGCCTACAAAGAGATGACGAACCAGCTCCACAGGATAGGCTATGACAACATCATTGGATATCTATACGGGGGAATCACAGCCTGGCAAGAGGCAGGAATGCCCATCGAACACCTATGGCAGATCTCAGCCTCGAGACTTCACGAAAAACTGAGTTCAGGAAGATACGGGCACCTATTCGACGTGCGCTCCCAGATGGAATGGGACTCAGGTCATATCAAAGAGGCCAGGCATCTACCCCTGAATATCCTTTTGAAACAAATCCCGGATATACCGAGGGATGAAGAGGTGATAGTCTACTGTGGGGTGGGGTATAGAGGCAACATAGCTGCCAGTTTTCTCCAGCGTCACGGATTCACCCACGTACACAGCCTGGCTGGTGGCATGAAGGCCTGGATAAATGCTGGATACCAGGTGGAGAAGTAGACAATCAGTGAATCAAACATCCTCACATAGGGGGAATCGCTCAATGTGGGAGAGGCCAGCATCGGGGCAGAGTTCTTGGATTGTGAAACGGGCAAGGTTGTAGCTGCCATTATGGATCACAGGGTGGACTCTACATATTCCACTGGCACGGTCAGTGGCAAATGGGGTCATGCCAAAGAGGCCCTCAAGAAGGACTGGGCCTCGGGACTTCGTAAATGGCTGGATCAGGTCCATGAAAAAAAATTAGGAGAACGAGATTTTTTACTTGACTTTGGCAGTGATTTTTCCAATTAATTATACGACAATTTAAAAAGTAACACCTCAGGTGCCCTGTCTTCAGGGATAATCGGGAAGTCCGGTGAGATTCCGGCGCTGGCCCGCAACCGTGAGTAGGTACGAAAGCTGCGAAAATGCCACTGTTAGCAATACGTAATGGGAAGGCGCAGCAAGTAGGATGATCTACGAGCCGGTAGACCGGCCTGGGGGGAGAAAAACAGGGACTTCGCGGATCAAGTTCCAAGTCACTTGAGCAATGCCTTTTCCAAAGGCCCGGTGATTATCTGGATCCGGGCCTTTTCTTTTGGCTTCTTGCCTCTGCCCCTTTTCTCCTCTCATGCTGGCAAAACATAACAGGAGAGGAGGAAGAACATGGCTTTTTCGAGGAGTCTTAGCTTTATTATGGCTCTGTCTGTCATTGTCTTTGGAGGTGTGGACTGTCTGGCCCAGGGAGACAAGGACGAAAGTTACCACATGGATTCCATAGTAGTCACTGCAACGAGGACCCCTGAGCCAGTAAGGGACGTTCCGGCTGTGGTAGACGTAATTGATCGAAAAGAGATAGAACAGACCCCGGGTCACGATCTTACAGAGATACTGAAAAAACATTCCACGGTGGATGTAATCCAATATCCTGGAGAACTGTCTGGGATAGGAATCAGGGGATTCAGGCCTGAATTTTCAGGCATAACCAAACACTCTCTTCTCCTCATTGACGGGCGTCCTGCCGGGGCAACCAATCTTTCCACCATCACCCTGGACAACATAGAACGGATAGAGGTGCTAAAAGGCCCTGCTTCATCTTTGTATGGCGCAGAGGCAATGGGGGGCGTGGTAAACGTAATAACCATGAAATCCACTGGAAAGTTGAAGGGCCGGATATATGGACAGGCAGGCAGTTTCAATACATGGAATGCTGGCACCCATATTGGAGGTAGGCTCCTCCCCCTATTGGACTTCGACCTCACCACCTCTACGCTCAACCGAAATACCGATATCGAACTTGGAAACGATCACGGTTCCCGGCCAGGCACCACTTATAACATAGGCTATGGCAGCCTGCGTCTTGGAAGCCAATTCCTTAAGGATTGGAGGGCAGATCTAAAGGGTGACTGGTATTATGGAAACGATATAGAGACACCTGGCGCCCTATTCTACTTCGATGAGCAGCAAGGCCAGAAAGACATTGAAAGATACGGTGGGGATTTTCGCATAGAAGGCACATGGGGAGACAATAAAAGCCTATTCGTCCTATATGGCTCCAAGGAGAGTAGTGACTATTACAAAAAATACGAATACATACCTGCGTCTCAAGGATACGTCTCTGTAGATCCATATCACTCGTACTATGGGGAGACGAAATGGTGGGGTATGCAATTACAGAACATGTATCAGCTCTTTGATGTACACAATATCACCTTTGGGGTCGATTATGAAAAGATCTATCGTGACAGCAAAGGCTATAACAGGGACGGCTCGAGAAAGGCCCCATGGATGCCAAACTGTGAGAGGAAAAACTGGGCATTCTTTACTGAGACCAACTGGAGATTTCTCAACGAACGCCTCATCCTAAATGCGGGTTTCCGCTATGACTATTTTGATCTCGAGACAAAAAACACACCCTACAAGATGGATTTCACCCCGGGCAGTGAATCGTTCGATACAATAAGCCCCAGGGCAGGGCTCAGGTATAATTGGCGGAATCTAAGCCTCCATACCACTATAGGAAAGGCCTTTGTACCCCCAACCGCCGATAAAATGGCTGGTTATTCCGAAAGGCATGTAGGAGATACGATCATGATAACCAAGGGCAATCCAGACCTGGATCCAGAGACCAGTTGGACATGGGATGGGGGTGTGAGTTGGGGGCCGCAAAAACTCGGGGTCTTCTCTGATGTCACCTACTTCGTCACCAACGTCAACGACAAGATAAGCCGGGTCACGAAAGGCAATCTCACCACCTTTAGCAACAGCTCGGATGCAGAGATGAGTGGGCTGGAATTCAAATTCCACTGGAACGCGGGCAAGGCATTCAACTGGCACAGGAAGATCGAACTGTATGTGGATGGCACAAGGCTGTTTTATTCCAGGGAAAAGCTGGAGGACAAGGGCTGGCGCGATATCCATAACGTGGCCCACTGGAAGCTCAACTATGGCCTTGATTATGATGACGGCCTCTTTGATGGAAGAATAACCGCACGGTATGTGGGTAAGAGGAAGGACTACGACTGGTATGCACCAGGGTATCCCATCATCGAATATCAGCCATTTACAGTAGTGGATCTCTACCTTGGCTTCACCTTCTTGAAACAAAATCATATAAGTTTCCAGGTAGCAAACATATTCGATGAATTTTACTATGAAAAGCCAGAGTTTCCCCTTCCAGGCAGGCACTGGCTCTTTGAATATAGATATGAATTTTGAGCCTATCGAACGTGTGGATGACTGTTCCAATCTCCCCTATTCGAAAAAAAGGGGGGCCTGGTATCACGGGCAGGGGGTTTCCCCCTTGCCTGTGTGCCCTACTGTTCTTTGCAGGATAGGAGGAGTGGTTTGAACATACTAAAATTACAGGATCTATCTGTCGGATACAGGAGGAAAAGGGTCATATCTGATATCAGCCTGGAGTTTGAAAAGGGTGAATTCGTGAGTCTTCTCGGCCCAAATGGGACAGGAAAGACCACGCTTCTTCGCACTATTTCAAGGCATATCAAACCGGTATCAGGACAAATTTACTTAAAGGCCAAACCCCTTACGGAATATCCCCGGGCCGAACTTGCGCGCACAATGGCAGTGGTCCTCACAGAAAAAGTGGCCCCTGCCCTCTTCTCTGTCTATCAATTCGTTGCATTGGGGCGCTATCCATATACAGGCCTTACAGGAAGGCTTTCTTCTCAGGACAAGAAAGCAGTAGAAGATGCCCTCTATTTGGTCAATGCACAAGAGCTTGGAGGCAGGGACTTTTCAAGCCTAAGTGATGGACAGATACAAAAGCTCCTTATTGCCAGGGCCATTTGCCAGGAGCCGGAGCTACTTCTTCTCGATGAACCAACAGCCTACCTGGATCTGAAACACAGGCTCGAGCTCATGTCCATCCTAAGAAGACTTTGCAGGGACAAGGGGACAACCATCCTCTGTTCCATGCATGACATAGACATTGCTGCAAAGATATCGGACAGGGTGATGTTGCTAAAGGATGGGGCAGTCAGGGGTTGTGGATATCCAGAAGAGGTGCTCACATCAAAAACAGTGGCCTGGCTATACGATTTTGAAAGGGCCTGTTTCGACAGCCGCCTCGGCTCTATCGAGATAAGTGGAGATGGCAAAAAAGGCAGACTCTTCGTGGTTGCTGGGATGGGCACGGGTGCCTGCCTGTACAGGATGCTTGCCCAAGAAGGATATGAAATCACTACTGGGATCTTGCTGTCAAACGATGTGGATTATTATGTGGCAAAATGCCTTGGGGCAAAATGCCTGAGTCTGCATCCTGGCAGAGAGGCAGATCAAGACACCATCAAATCGGCCATTGCCAATATTGCAGAGTGCGATCTCGTCATCAATGCCGGGCCCTGGGTTGACAATGCCTATGAGTGGAATCTGACCATCATCGAGAAGGCCTTGGAAATGGGCAGGCACGTATTGACAATGTCACAAGGTATTAGGCCAGGCCGCCTAAATGAAACAGCCGGCAAGGTCATACCTATTGGCTCTGCCAGCCAGCTCTTCGAGGTCATGGAAGAACATATACCGAGGCGACCTGTAGTTGCGACCATGACAAGGCCCGAGGAGAAAAACCACCCACAGACAAGGGAACTGGTATCCTCCACTATAATGAGCCTGTCACGCATGGTTGAAGGCAAAAATTCAACAAGGCTCATGGATAGGCCCTGACAGCATGAAAATCAGCTGTGCTCGGACAAATATCTTTAACAGAAGTATTTCAGATCTACATAGAGGAGAAGAAAAGTGGAACACAAGACCAAAGGTCTCTTGATAGTCTTTACTGGTCATGGGAAAGGGAAGACAACTGCCGCCCTTGGCATGAGTATGAGGGCTGCTGGCCATGGCATGAAGAGCGCATTCTTACAATTCATAAAAGGGTCATGGAAATATGGTGAGATGGAGGCAGTGAAACGTTTTTCAGATCTCATCGACTTCCAGGTCCTTGGAAGGGGCTTTACCTGGAAATCGAACGATCCAGAGGCAGACAAGGAGGCTGCCCGTTCTGCCTGGGGAAAGGCAAAGACAGCCATCACCTCAGGGAAATACCACATGGTCGTCCTTGATGAATTCACCTATGTATTGAACTATTCTATGGTAGATTTGAACGATGCCCTGGACACCTTCAAGCACAGACCCCCGGGGCTTCATGTAGTGATAACAGGCAGAGATGCACCCAAAGAGCTCATAGATATGGCCGATCTCGTCACCGAGATGAAAGTGATAAAGCACCCGTACATCAAAGGTATCAAGGCCCAGAGGGGCATAGAGTTTTGAGACCATCTTTTCTCCTGAATTTTTCCACCCATAAGGCAGATCTTGCCCTCTTTGAAAAGGACTGGCAGAGACTCGAAGAATTTGTTCACTCCCAGGGCTTCGATGGCATAGAGCTTTACCCTGTGGAGGGCCTTTGCGATGAAGATATCCCAAAGGGGCTGGTTAAAGGGGTCCACCTTCGATTTTTCGTCCTGATAAAAGAGATATGGGAAGAGGACTTGGCTGGCCTTGAAAAAATATTTGGAGACCTTGAAAACGCCTGGAATTTTTACGGAGGGCAGGGGAAAGCAACTCTTCTTGAAACCTATGTCGAGCAGATGAACCTTGCCAGCACATTGGGCTGCTCCTACGTGGTCTTTCATCCTGCACACGTATGTATAGATCGGGTCTTTGATTGGAAGATGGATCTCCACTGGAAAGACACCTTGAAGATAAGCTGTCAGATAATGGACCAGGCCGTGATGAAAAGCCAATTCGAAGGCTATGTATTGTTTGAAAACCTGTGGTGGCCAGGAAGCTTCACCCTTGGGGGGCATGGGCAATTTGGCTTCATCCTTTCGAACATGGCGTATAAAAGATGCGGCATCGTCCTTGACACCGGACACATGCTCCTTGATGGAGGAGGATTTGAAAATGAGGAAGAGGCTATCTCATACCTTGAGGAACGTCTTCGCTCCCCCTTCTTCCCAATAAAAGACGTCGTAGCCCTCCATCTGACCTGCACCCTTTCTGGTTCCTATGCAAAAAAAACCAAAAAGTCCGGACAAAGGCCAAGAGGAAGAGACTTCTGGGAGAGATTTCAAGATGCCAGAAGACACGTCATGCAGCTCGACAGACACGATCCATTCACCCTGCCTGCCACGGATGGCCTAATCAGGCTCACAAGGCCTCGATACGTGGTATTCGAATTCTCATACAAAGACATTGAATCATGGAAAGAAAAGATAAAAAGACAAAAAAAAGCCCTTGGCACATACTGGCCCTGAAAGAGAAAATGGTCTTGGCTTTTACGCTTCTTTTTGTCCCTGCCTCCTGCCAAGTCTTTGCCTCACAGCTTCATATAGATTACAGCATGAACTTTTCGGCAGAGACCTTGGGCCCTGGCATGACCAAGGTGGTTGTAAAAAATCCGTGGAAGGGGGCGAGAAAGGACTTTTGTTACATCCTTTTGGATACCAAGGATAAAGACAACATTTCCAAGGCCAATGGGCTAAGGGACAGGTGCAGTATTATCCGTGTCCCGGTCAAAAGCATGGTTGTCCTATCATCTACATACTATGGACTCATAGATGCCCTTGACGCCACCAACAAGATCATAGGGGCAAGCAGGCCTGCCACGTCCAACACCCCTGGAATAAGACGAGGGTTTGAACAGGGGAAAATAAAGGATGTGGGACAAGGGCTTGACGTGAGTATTGAGTCCATCCTGGAACTCCATCCAGAGGTAATATTTACATATGCTACAGGCGGATTCAGGGATATCCATCCCAAGCTCCAGGAGGCAGGGCTAAAGGTGATAGTATGTGCCGAGTACATGGAAAGGCATCCCCTTGGCAGGGCAGAGTGGATAAAATTCTTCGGTCTGTTTCTGGACAGGCAGAAAGAGGCGGATAACATATTCCAACGAGTGAGACAAAGATATATCGATCTTTCCAAGATGGCATCAAAAAGGCCTTCATGCCCTACTGTAGTTACAAATATACCTTTTGGCGGCAGATGGTACGTGCCTGGAGGAAAGAGTTTCGTGGCAAGATTCATCAAGGACGCAGGTGCGTGTTATATCTTCAAGGAGACAAACAGCGCTGGCAGTATCCCAATGGATCTGGAGGTTGTCTATGACAGAGGTAAAAACGCTGATTATTGGATCAACACCGGCACATGGACATCCCTTTCAGACATAGCAAGGACAGACCCGAGACTCCTTTCATTCAAGGCAGTAAGGACAGGCAAAATCTACAACAACAACCGGCGGGTAAACAGCCTTGGGGGAAACGACTATTGGGATTCTGGTGTGCTTCGGGCTGACCGCGTGCTTGCAGACCTCATCCATATATTTCACCCAGGACTCACACCTGGATACAGACCCTTTTATTACCAGCAACTACGATGAACAGACAGTACTCCTTTTCCTTTCTGTCTTTGGTGCTCCTTTTGTCCGCGGCCTTTGTCCTGGACATAGCTACCGGGAGCATATACATCCCACCAGCCAGTGTACTGGCCATCATCTTTGGCAAGACCTGCCTCAACGAAGGCTGGAGATTGATTGTGTTCGTTTTTAGGCTCCCGAAGGCCCTTTGCGCTGTGACTGCAGGTGCGGGCCTCGCAGTAAGCGGGCTCATGATGCAGACCCTTTTTAGAAATCCCCTTGCAGGCCCGTCAGTCTTGGGGATCACCTCGGGTGCAAGCCTTGGAGTAGCCCTGGTAGTGCTCGGCACCAGCTCTTTCATGAAAAGGACATCTTTCCTCTCTGGACTCGGCATTGGAGGCAATGTGATGCTCATATCCGCATCGGCCATTGGGGCTGGAATGGTGCTCTTTATCATACTGCTCCTTGCAAGATACGTAGAGGATGTGATGACCATCTTGATAGTAGGGATCCTTGGAAGCTTTGCCATTGGCAGCGTAGTAAGTGTACTCATCCACTTCAGCAGGCCGGAGATGGTTCAGGCATATCTTGCCTGGACCTTTGGTAACTTTGGATCGGTGACCTGGGCTCAACTCAGGATCTTTATACCCATATGTGTCGTGCTCCTCTTATTGTCCATACCCTTGGCAAAACCCCTCAATGGTCTGCTACTTGGTGAGGCCTACGCAAGGAGTATGGGGATCAACCATGAAAGATTACGCCTGGCAATACTTGTCTTGACTGCCCTCATGGTGGGTGACATTACGGCATTTTGTGGGACAGTTGGATTCATAGGGATCGCTGTACCACATCTTGCACGTGCCATTATCCATACATCGGATCATCGTCTCCTACTTCCAGCCACTGCACTTGCTGGCGGGATCACTGCCCTTATCGCAGACACGGTGGCACAGCTTCCAGGCCAGCAGGCTGTCCTTCCTCTCAACGCAGTAACAGCCATAATAGGGGCCCCTGTGATTATCTGGTTCATATTGGGAAACAAGTCAAAGGGCACCAGATAAATTTGTCAAGGAAGGCAACACCTTGTGGTGTTACAAAATTTAAATTCATGTTACAATAAAGCCCCACAACCCGGAAGGACCTATCTGTTGCTGTTAGGCAGCACAAATTTTCATAGACAGGAGTTTGAAAAAAACGTGCAGGACAAAGAACTGCCCATAATCCTAAGTGTTTTTGGCAGCACCAAGTCCACGGCCCTTTATCAATGCCTTTTGGACGAGGTGAAGGAAAGGTTTGATCCCCACCCTGTATCCCTTGCCCTGACCTCCAGGATAGTCCGGGACATGGAGGCAAAAGTTAGGGGGAAGGCCCATACAGCACACCTGTTGCCCCAAAATCTCACATCCCTCTCACGACGAGGCTATCGGTGGGCACTTATACAATCGGTACACCTATTGGCAGGGCACGAATTCCATCGTCTCGTCGCTGATTCTGTTTCATCCCCCATGAGGACCTGTATAGGCCTACCTCTTCTTTGGTCGTACGAGGATTATATCATTGTAGCAGAAGAGCTTATTGAATTGGCCAAAGACTACTCTGACACAGGGAAAGAGGCCATGATCTTCGTAGGCCATGGAACAGATCACGCCGCTTGGAGCAGTTATCTGGCCCTTGAGCAAATGATAAGGCAAAAAGGGATAAAAAGGGCATGGATAGGGGTGATAGAAGGACGTCCAGGAGTAGAAGATATTGCCAAAGAGGTGAGAAAGGCTGGTCTCGGAAAGTGTGTCCTTGTCCCATTGATGCTTGTGGCAGGACTCCACGTCATGGAGGACATGGAGGGAAATGACAACAGTTGGAAGGCCATATTGGAATCCCATGACATTACAACCAAGATTATAAGAAAAGGCCTTCTTGGATCCAAACGCATAAGACACCTCTTTATCAAACACATAGCTGATGCCTTGAAAGTAATACCTGAAGGGAGGGGGTAATGGTAGATATAACCATGAGTACCTATGGATTTTTGTTGAAAGGAGGGGTGCTCGTCTGGCCCATTCTTTTTTGCTCAGTACTCGGTCTTGGAATATTTCTCGAGAGACTATACTTCATCTGGCGGATTTCCAACGCGGACAGGACATTTCTCAAACAGTTAGGGGCTAATTCTTCAAGACATGCCTTTGAAAGGCATTTATCCCAAATTGAAGATTCCAATGGCCCTGTTGCCAATATGTTCCTCGATGCAATGTGCATTGAAGGAACTGATATCAGGGCAGTGGAAACGGTCTTGGATCACCACGTGGATATTCAGGTGGGTCTTGCCTCGAGATACCTCGACCTTATGGCCACCCTTGCTGCAGTGAGTCCTCTACTTGGCCTTCTTGGCACAGTCACAGGCCTCATCAAGGCCTTCATGGTCATAGAAGCTGCCGGTGGACAGGTAAATGCCTCTAGCCTTGCTGGTGGCATCTGGGAGGCAATGCTCACGACAGCCCTGGGGCTCGGCGTGGCCATAATATTGATAGTCGGGCACAGGTTCTTGCTTTCGAGGATAAAATCCATTGAGGAACAACTGCAAGAGGCCGCCTTTCTATTCCTGAAGGCCATGTGGCAAAGAGATCAAAGGAGTGAGGAGGCATAGTGAGACGTAGACATCCTCTTTCCCAGGGATCAAAACCACTCGTTCCTGTAACACCGCTAATTGACATAGTCTTTCTCCTTCTCATCTATTTCATGCTTGCGAGTAATTTTGTCACAGAACAACAAATGGTGGTGGATCTCCCTGAAAGCAGTCATGGAGTAGCAGTAAGACATGTCCCTACCATCATATCCATCACGGCTGACGGCACCTTCTATCTCAACGGCCAGAGGATCGTGGCAGACAGTCTTGTAACATCTCTTTCAGGCATCCCAAGACAGATGCACCTCAAGGAACTGGAGATAAGGGCCCAACGGGACACACCCGTTTACCTTGTCATCCAGGCCATGGATGCGGCAAGGGAAACAGGGTTCACCAAGATAAGGGTTGAGACGAGGCTCAAGGAGCCAAGATGATGCCAGTCGATTATCAAAATGATAGGCTTGTCTATTTTTTCATGTTTTCACTGGTTCTCCATGGCCTTATCCTCCTTGCGCACTACCCTAAAGAAAAAAATACCAATGAAAGAGGGCTCGAAATAGTCCTTGCTGGCTCAAAAGGCCAAGGTCCACCTCCAAAGATGCTGGCCAAAGACAACGACAAGGTTGCAATAAACAAACACCAGGAAAGGAAGCAGACAAGGAAAAGGGCTTTTAAGAGAAAACACGTTCCCTGTTCAAAGAAACGGGTCAAGGCAAAAAGGAAATCGCAAAAGAAAAGATCCCCAAGACCTCGGCCTGTAGAAAAGACAAAAAAAGAGAGTGTGCCTGAGATAAAACAATCCAAGGTATTTCATGAAGGGCCTCGTCAGGAGGAAACCGTAGCAGCCACGGTTGCGCCAAAGGCCCATGGTGGCAGAGATACAGCCAGGTCGACCGACAGGGCCTCATCCCTATCTGGATCAGAGGTCAAATCTGCCAGTTCGCATATTAAGGGCAGGTATCTCTCACTCGTAAGAAGGATCATAGAGGCACACAAATTCTATCCCTATAATGCAAGGGTCTTTGGTAGACAGGGCAAGGTGAAAGTCTCTTTTTCAATAGACGAAAAGGGCAACATCGAACTTGTAGAAATCGTCTCCAAGTGCCCCTTCCGGATCCTAAACAGGGCAGCCATCGAGACACTACGTGCATCCAGCCCCCTTCCTCCGCCCCCATCGGAACTAAAACCACCACTTAGAATAAAGATGGACATAGTATTCAAATTGAGCAGTTGAGCCAGATCATACAACCTCGGCTGCCCAATGAAACAGTTTTTTTTGCAATTACAGAAAATCATGCACCTTCAATAATCTCCCATCAATACACCTGAAAGGGGGTAGGCACCATCTTGAAAAGTGTGTGCTTTTTCAAACACAACATGCGATGAAAGGGGTAGAGAAACATTGACAAATTGATGCAGGCCCACTTCGACTCCTTATGGCACGAACAATGCAGTCTTGGGTGTCACCTGGATTGGACAAGCCAATCACAGATCAGGCAGTTCAGAACTCTGCCGGAGATGTGAAGTTGAGGACACGTTAGATGTGCTTTGGTATTTGAAATGCCTGGCAACAAAAAGGATTTAATCTTTTCAGGCAATTGGGCATAATCTGGGATAAGTGCCAGAAGAAAGGACACTACAGGGACACTATCATGAAAAAATTTTTCTCTTGGTATTGCTTTTTTTTATTGCTTTGTATCCTCCTTGGATCGGGTCTTTTGCCCGCAGCCAATGCCACTGTCTATGAAGTAGGACCAGGCAAGGCATTTGTAAATATTGGAGATGTACCCTGGGAGAACCTTTCGCCTGGAGATACGGTATTGATCCACTACAGGGTTCAGCCTTACCACGAAAAATGGGTCATAGACAAGGCTGGTACATCTACCATGCCCATCACGGTCAGAGGAGTGCCAGGCCCCCAAGGACAGCTTCCCATAATAGACGGTAGCCAGGCAACCACCAGGCGCCAGCTGGACTTTTGGTCTGAAGAGCGGGGTATCATAAACATAGGTGGATCAAACAAATCCAGTCTTCCTCCTACCTTTATCGTAATCGAAGCTCTTGACATAAGAAATGCCAGGCCACCATATTGGTTCAGGGACGATCACGGCCAGATGAAATACTATTCCAAAAATGCCACTTCAATCTATATAATCGAAGGAGATCATATCACCATAAGAAATTGCAGGCTACATGGATGCGGAAATGGCTTCTTTGCATGTCACGATGCAGCCAATATCCTCGTAGAGGCTTGTCACATCTATGACAATGGGATCGAAGGCAGTTATTATCAACACAACAACTATACCGAGGCAAAGGGCATCATATTCCAGTTCAATTATTTTGGACCTCTCAGGCAGGGATGCGGCGGAAACAACCTAAAGGATCGCTCGGCAGGCACAATCATCAGATATAACTGGATTGAAGGAGGGAACCGGCAGATAGACCTGGTGGATTCAAGCTACAGGGAACTTATAGATATGCCTTCCTATCAAAAGACATATGTCTATGGAAATATAATCGTGGAAAGATCAGACGATGGAAACAGCCAGATAATCCACTATGGAGGAGACTCTGGCAACCTGTCTCGATATAGAAAGGGTACCCTTTACTTCTATAACAACACGGTGATTTCGAAAAGGAATGGAAATACCACCCTCTTGAGGCTATCGAGCCAGGCAGAATCATGCATAGCCATTAACAATATCATATACGTGACTGCCCCTGGAAACCACCTTGCCCTCTTGAACAGGGACGGCACCTTAATGCTCAGGAACAACTGGTTGAAGACAGGGTGGAGACAATCCCACGAAGGCCCAAACTTCAGGGGCCACATCGATGATGATGGGGGCAATCTTTCAGGCACATGGCCAGGCTTTTTAGACATGGGCCAGGCAGACTACAGATTGCAAGCCGATTCCCCTTGTATTGACTCGGGCATCGATCTGGCAGATATCATCCCTATGGGCGTGGAACCTTCATATCAATATGTGAAATACCAGAACAAGGCGCCAAGGCCCCAAAGCGGGAATATGGACATGGGGGCCTTTGAGGCAGAAGAACAAGTTACCAACCAAGACCCTGTCATAGAATATTTAAGGGCAGATCATACCACAGTGGAAAACCCAAAGACAGTGATCAGATTTTCGGCAGGTGCAATCGATCCAGATGGAGACCAGATCACCTACAGGCTCGATTTCGGAGATGGTACAAAAACAGGTTCCATGCCTGCAACCCACTCTTATTCCCATAAAGGCACCTATAACGTAACCCTTACAGTCATAGATGGCAAAAATGGTTCCGCCTCTGCAGGCCTGACGATTATCGTCAACGACAAGGCCCCCAAGAGGCCAGAAAACGTAAAAGGAGAGATTTAGGCACCAGAAAAATATGCCTTTATCCCCCATAAGCACTAATCATGCGATGTTATTCAATATCCATAGGTCTTCAGGCAGGAGGCAGGAGGCAGGAGGCAGGACTTGCTATAAATTCCCTAATGTGATTAAGGATTGCCTCTCAGGCGCTTGAACCAGGATTATGCACTCAAAATGCCTGAAAAAAGAATAATTCCCTTGAATGATTGCATAATTGTTATGCTTTGTTCTCAAAGCCTTGCAGTATACCTCTAACCCACCCCCTGATCCTCATCTTCGACAAGCTTGTGAATTGCATAATCCAGGACAAGCCCCAGGAATTGCTTTTCCCTGTCATGCGCCAATGTTGTAAATTTTATAAATGGTCTTAACTTAGAATGAAAAAAATAGGCCTGGAGGCAAAGACGAATGATACTCAATAAATATGCGTATCATATATTTGCACTCTTAACTTTTTTGACGTTGTTCTTTTTTCATGGAGTTGCAAGGGCAAATGATAACTGCCAGAGTTTTTATTACTCGTTTGACAAATGCATGACTTACGACGGTCAGATAGTAGGGGCCCCAAGATGCGTTCGCGGTATAATCGGTGAGGCATTTTGGTTTGGAGGCAGGGACTATATAGAGATTCCTCAGCGCCTTGGAAGGGACTTTACCATCACGCTTTGGCTAAAGACCACGAAGCCCTCCCTGAGAGGTAACCAGTGTTTCGAAGGAAACGGTATCATATGGTCTGATGTACCACGTGTCCACAATGATTACATCCTCTCCATATTGAACGACAGGGCTTGTTTCTTTACAGGCAACCCTGACAGGAGCATAGTTTCCAGCTCAAGACTAACAGACGGGAAATGGCACTTTATTGCAGTAACAAGGAGGATGAGTAATGGTCATGTGATCCTATACGTCGATGGACGACAAGAGGCAGAGATGTACTCGTCCAGATTGCCTTTGACAGACCAAAATTATATCGCAATTGGGGCAAATGTGGTGGATGGACGCTATTTTGTAGGTTCCATTGATGATCTAAGGCTCTATGCCTGTGTACTCGACAGGTCCCAGATCAGGCAGATATACAATTCTGTAGTACAAGGCAGAGACCTTGCTGGCGTATTTGGCACTACGTCCAGAAACCCTTTCATATTCCAGGGCAATATATATTTCATCAGGCCTGGTACATCCAGGCTTCCTGATTTTTCACGGCTCAAACCTGTGGGTAAGATCTATAGTGCTGTTCTCAACATACCTCCCCAAGACTTTCAAAAGGGTTTCCCTGGTGTTACAAACAGATTCGAATGGTTTGCAATAGACTACAAAGGAAAGATTTATATCCCCAAGTCTGGGACATATACCTTTTCTCTGCTCAGTGACGACGGAGCCAAATTCATCATAGATGGCAAGACTGTCATAGACAATGATGGCATTCATCCGCCAAGGGAAAAAATCTCATCCATCAATCTGGAAAAGGGGCTACATGAAGTTGAAGTCCAATATTTCCAGGGACCTCGCTTCCAGGTGGCACTGGTGCTTTCTCTTGTGGAAAATGGAAGGAAAGTCCCCTTTGACATAAGGCGTTTCGCACCAGTGAGCCTGAAAGAAGAAAGATGTCAGGCCAGGCTGACCCTGGGCAGTTCCATTCTCTTCGATTTCAACAAATACAACCTGAGACCCCAGGCCATAAAGGTCCTGGATTCAGTGGTGGATGTACTTAAAGGTTATGACTACAATCAGATAATAGTTGCCGGACATACGGACAACATTGGCTCGGATTCATACAACTACCAATTGTCCAGACAAAGGGCCAGAGCAGTTGCAGATTATCTAATCGCAAGAGGGATTCCCTCGATGCGTATCAAGATAGTTGGCTATGGAGAGAAAAGGCCGATAGTCCCAAACGATACAGAAGAACACAGGGCAATGAATAGGCGAGTGGAGATAGTGGTGAAGAAAAACTGTTCTTTACTCACCTTAAAGCACTAAGTTGTGCTGCAATCCTCCTGATCTCGTGCAACACCTCATCAACACTGGCCACGGAAGCAGTACATGAGCTCCCGTGACATATAATGTAGCCTGAAACACCAGGTTCAGGAGAGAGTAGGATAAAAGGATAAACTACAGGCTCTGTCAGTCTGTTCCAGTCTTTCTGGAGTAATTCAGGTTTGCCATGGATTACAATGTCTCCATGTTTCAGGCGCATGGCATTATAGACTGCAGTACCGTGAGCTGCAGGAAACCCTTTCATAAAAGAAGTGGCCTGGAACAGGCCTTTGCGGGCAGCCTCCATCCACCTCGTATTACCTGTGAGGCTGTGAAGCGACATAAAGGCCGACACCATGACTGCAGAACTGGAGGGGCAGGCAGAGTCCTGGTCATGGGCTGGGATCTCAAACTCCTGACGACTGTAGAACCATCTTCCATTGTGGAAGAACCTGTCAAGTGCCTCCTGGGCGAGTAATTCAGCCATCTCGAGCATATGTCTGTCCATTGTATGTTGAAATGCCCATATCAGGGCCTGAACAAGAAATGCATGATCGTCGAGAAATGCAGGTATGACAGGATCGGTCTCAGGAAGGGATGAGTGATAGAGGCGTCCTTTCCTCCACATCTTATCAAGAAGCCTTTCAAGGCTTCGAACAGCCCTTGTTCCATATTCTGGCAAAGTACTTGAGAGAAGAAACAAGGAACTTATCATCATGGCGTTCCATGCCGTTATGATCTTTCTATCTATGAAGGGATAGCACCTCATGGCTCTCAATTCTTTAAGGGCTGCCATCGCCCTTTCAAGACCATCTGGTGCTTCTCCTTCCTTTATCCTAACTATTGATGCGCCCTGGAAATTCCCATGAGTGGTAATTGAGAGATGGTCAGCCATCCGGTAGGCCTGCCCGTGGGTAAAGCCAGCCTTAACAAAGGCATCGACAGCCTCATCCAGGGAAAAGACAAAATACTCCCCTTCTTTCCCCTCGCTATCAGCATCGCTTGAGGAATAGAAGAGATCAGCTTCGCACATCTTCTCCAGCATAAACTCGACAGTGGAGAGGGCTGTGTCAAGCATGAACTTTTCTCCACTGATCCTCCATGCCTTGAAATAGGTGGCACTAAGGAGGGCATTGTCACAGGTCATCTTCTCAAAGTGGGGAACCAACCATGTTGAATCCACGCTGTAGCGGCAAAAGCCTCCATCCACAAGATCATGCATACCTCCTGAGGCCATTCGACGCAGGCTCTCCATTGCCATATCCAGAGCAATCTTTCTCTGTTCAAGCAATCCCACAACCATAAGTGTATCGATGATGGAGGTGGATGGAAATTTGGGAGCAGGGGAAAATCCGCCCCATTCAGGGTCATAGATCCCTTGAACCTCGTTCAGAAAGCGCTTTTCAATATCCTCAGGGGGGCCATCCATACCAGAAACGTGATGCCTTATGCCCCCTATAAATTCCAGGAGCCGACCCCCTGCATCTTCCAGCTTCCCAGGATTCTCCTTCCAAACAGTGACAATCCTTGAGACAACATCCATAAAGCCACTCATTCCTCCTATGCTGTATGGAGGAAGGTAGGTAGCAGCATATACCGGCTTAAGGGAAGGGGAAAGAAATATGGTCAGGGGCCACCCCCCTCCCCTACCATGTAGCGCCTGATAGACCTGCTGAAAATGCATGTCGATATCAGGTCTCTCTTCCCGGTCAACCTTTATACAAACCATGTTCTCATTGAGAAAGGCGGCTATTTGGCGATCTTCAAAAACCTCTCGTTCCATGACGTGGCACCAGTGACATGCGCTGTAGCCTATCGAGACAAAGACAGGGATATTATTGCTGCGAGCCATCTGAAATGCTTCATCACACCATGGATACCAATCTACTGGATTGGAGGCATGCTGCTGCAGATAGGGAGACTGCTCGGATAAAAGCCGGTTGGACATGGGATAGACTCCTTTTGTCAAGGCATGATCTTGAATCATGCATTTAAAGTGCTTAAAAAAAACAATCCCTTTGAATTATTGTCCAAGATTGAACTTTATAAATTACACTATCTCCCCAACTGATTAACACAGATCCTGAACACTGTAAAAAGATCTCCTAACTCTGGTTCATGAAATTCTCTTTTTGTTACCTCTTTGCGCCCAAGGCGCATTTCGGCAATCATGTCGTCCAGGGCAGGATCCTGCACTACAAACATCGCATACCAGTTCCCGTACCCTTGCTGCAGCATCTATCATGCGAGGGATGTCTTCAGCAGCAGGGCTGCTGATCTTGAATATGGAAAGGCTGCATATCTCCTGAAAGCCACCCATCCAGAGGAGCTCTTCTCCAGTCTCACCAAGAAGACCAGGGAAATGCTCCTCCATTGCATTAACAAGATCATACATCGTATGATTGTCGGGCATCAGCCCGAAACGTACCAGCGCAAACATGATGAACCTTTCGATTGCCATGGCAGTAAGGTTGTAAATGATTGAAGGGGTGAAGACATCCCTGCGTCTGCGCCACCCTGCTGAGGCAGTACGAAGAAACTGCTCTCCCTCTCTGAAAAAGCCTTCACTGAGGTCGTCTCCACCATGTCCATGCATGCCTTCACGGACCGGTGATTCATGGGGATATCCTGAACCCTTGGCTGTTGTGCCATGAAAGTGAATCATGTCTACATCTCCCTTCGCATACCAAGCTTGATTGGGGCAATCTTCAATTTGCAAGTAGATATTCTGATGGCGGCTCACCATCCTCCACACCATCGAGAATGGCATCGATCACATCCTCGCTGTCAACTCTGCCAAACCACCAATTCTCAGGCTGTATCACCATGACAGGACCGTGTTCACACTGTTTCAGGCATGTAGAGGCACAAACAAGGCAGTCGAGCCCGCGATCAAGCACCTCTTCTTCCACATACTGAAGAAATCCTTCTGTGTGCCTGTGACATATTCCCTTCTTCTCTCCTGAGACCCGAAAACTCTGGCACATGATTATCTGACGCTGGGCTACAGTCATGTCTTTCTCCTTTTATTTCAAACCCCTTTTCTTCCTTCCTCCACCATAGAGTGCATCGACAATATCCTCTATGCCTTCCTTCCATTTCAAAACCCGGATGCCGCATTCCCCAAGCACCCTGCACGGGACATGTCCTGCGTCCTCTGCCACAACGCAGAAACAATCATACAGGACATCTTCTACCAGGGCTTCCCAGCGCCCCATTGACCCTGGTTCAAACGGCACATGCCTGACACCAAGTAAGCTCACCAGGCCATCTTTCCGTGGACCATAGATAAGAAAGTGCCCTGCTTGGCCGAGATGAAGATCCACATCCACACCTGAGAGACTTGCAACTGCAACATTGCGGTGTGCGGAGGAGGGATAAGGAAGGGGCATGCCTCCATGCTGTCCCCCGTCTGCACTGCCGATGTCCCTGGTACATGCCTCTATTGTTTCCATGTCGGAGCAATCTGCCACAGAAAGTATAGGGCTAATGGCAGTACAAAGCTCCCGCATCTTTTCCCTCACTTCAGATGCAGGCGGTTGCGTCATATCACTATTACCCAACAGGAAGAGCTCCATTGATGAGGCCCCCGCTACTGATGCCTTTTCTGCAAGCATCTCAATCTCTGCATCATTGATGCCTATGAAGAGTATGGTTCGGATATTTACCCTGAGCCCTACCCGGGAAAATGCCTTTACTGACTCCATCTGAGTCGCTGCAAGCAACTCAGATGCTTCAGAAAGCGGTAGTGTGCGGTGTGCAGGCCTGATCCATGCATACATCCTCGAAAGTGTGCGGGGCTCGGTGCTGTTCAGTTCGATATTGACTCCCCTTGCCCCTGCATCGACAAGCGCTACAGCACACTGGGTACCACCCACTCCTATGGTGCTTATCTCCCGCGGAACCTCTGGATTCCACACTGAAATATGCCTCAATGTCTCTATGGTAAAAGATAGCGAGGCGAGGGCATCACCTGGACCACTTAGTTCTACAGCTGAGATCTCTGGCTCAGACTCGGAAAACTCGTTGAGCCATATGAGGGCGTCCTCTGGGGAGATTGCACTGGCTCCACCAGCCTTTTGCCTGTTGCCAAAATGCCTGTCGGACATATTTATTACGGCTTCCATGTTGGCGCGAAGCATATGATTTCTGACAGGGGCAACTGGGAGCTTGATCCTGATCCCACCATGTCCATGAGTAGGTTTTGTCGATCCAGGCATATCTGTCCTCATTTCCATGAGATCTTTACCGTTTCCTGTTCTGTGACATGCCATGCAATCAAATGACCAATTCGAACTGGACTTCATCGTCATCTCTGTCCTTTCTGTCCAACAGGGCGGAAAGTATCTTCTCAAGCAATCTCAATCCGCCTCTGTAACCAACGGTGGGGAAGTATTGATGCCCTTGCCTGTCCAAGATGGGAAATCCCCATCTAACCAGAGGGATGTCTTCGTCTCTGGCAATGTACTTTCCATAGGTATTGGAGATGAGGAGATCAACAGGCCCGTTCTTTATCCACTGATGGAGCAAGAAGAGATCCCCTTTAGCCTTGACATTCACCTCGTAAGGCAGCTCGGCGCATATCTCCCTTATCCTCTTCTCGAACTTCTTGCCTGGCGTACCAGTAACTATGTGTGTAGGCCACATATCGATGGAGACAAGAAATTCTGTCATGGATATGAGCTGATCCGGATCACCTGCAAGTGCCACCTTCTTGTGATAGACCCACTGGTGCATGTCACTTATCATGTCAACGAGCTGCCCGCGCTCCACGTCAATTGCCTCAGGCACCGATACACCGGCCACACTTCTGAGCGTATCTATGAACCGGTCTGTTGCCTTGAGTCCAAAAGGCATATCTATCACATTGCAGGGGACCTGATGCATCTTGTCCAGGGCGAGCGCAGCCTCTTCTGAGCACCATCTACCAAGTGCAACAGTTGCAATGGCGTCTCCGGTTGCCTTTATCTCCTCCATGGTGGTTCCACCCCTTGGGAACATGCTGAACCTGCCTGTAAGCGGTGTGTTCAGCACCCCTGAAGTGTCAGGCATGACGATGGCATCGATACCCATAAGAGATAGGATACGTTTTATCTCCTCCATATCGGCAGGCTCCACCCATCCAGGCAAGATATTCACCTTGCCGTTTCTCTTTCCGGTGGACTGGGAAAACTCGGTCATTGCCTTTACCATGGCAGAGAAACCAGTGACATGAGAACCTACATAGCTTGGTGTGGAGGCACACATTACATACTTGCCCTCGGGAATCTTTCCCTCCTTCAATGCCTTCTTTCTGATCTGGGGCAGATCATCACCTATGGTCTCTGACAGGCAGGTGGTATGAACAGCTATGACATCCGGGTCATAGACCGTGAAGATATTGTTGAATGCCTGCAGTAGATTCGCCTGCCCACCGAAGACCGATGCCCCTTCTGTAAAAGAACTCGTGGCTGCAAGAATAGGCTCCTTGTAATGCCTGGTAAGTGTTGACCTGTGATATGCACAGCAGCCCTGGGAGCCATGGCTGTGCGGAAGACAACCGTGTACCCCGAGGGCAGCATACATGGCACCTATGGGCTGGCAAGTCTTTGCCGGGTTGATTGTGACCGCCTTACGCTCGATTATCCTTGACGGTGTGTGTCTGAGCAACATGATCTCACCTCCGTATTCACATCTCTCTCCTATTTTTCATGCCTGAACTTCAAACCCTTGTCTATCCGTTGACATAGGCGGCTGAAAGCTGCGGCTCTTCTTGCCAGGGTGCCTTCATATAGCTCCACACCCTGCTATTCACCAGTCTGTCTATCTCTCTATAGAAATTGATCGCCCCTCTGAAACCTGCATAAGGACCGCCAGAGTCATAGCTGTGGAGCTGTTTCATGGGTACACCGAGCTTTTGAATGGAATACTTCTCCTTTATACCCGCACAGAAGAGATCGGGTTCTAGGAGCTCGACCAGTTTTTCAGCTTCATGCTGATTCAGGTCATCTATCACCAGGGTCCCTGGCGGCATGTCAGGAGCAAGCCCCTCATAATGCTTGAATTTTATCCCAGCCTTTTCCAGTACCTCCATCTCTTCGGGGCTCTTTCTCGGTCTGTAACGCCTCTCGTCTGGCTCGACCTCTATCTCTTCTATATTCCTGCTGTCTGCATCCACCTTGATAAACGGAAGCACCCTGCGTCCTTCGTAGTCATCGCGGTGTGCAAATTCATAACCTGCCGAGAGGACTTTCATGCCAAGTTCACGGAAAAGTTCCTGGTAGTGGTGAGCCCTTGAACCTCCCACAAAGAGCATTACAGTCTTTCCCTCAGTGCGGGGCCGCACCTCTTCAAGGACCTTTTCCACTTCGGGCAGCTCGTTTGCAATCACCGCTTCGATCCTTTGTTCAAGCTCTCTGTCATTGAAGTACGCTGCTATCTTGCGAAGAGACTTTGCCGTGGCGTTTGCGCCAATAAAATTCACCTTGACCCAGGGAATACCGAATCTGATCTCAAGCATGTCTGCAACATAGTTGATGGAGCGGTGACACATCACACAGTTCAGATCTGCTTGATGAGCTGAGGCGAACTGATCATAGGTGGAATTGCCTGAAAAAGTGGCGATATTGGTTATGCCACACCTTTTGAATATCCTATCTATCTCAAAACCGTCACCGCCAATATTGTATTCTCCAAGTAGATTTATTCTGTACTTTCCCTCCTTTGGCTCATCATTTTCGCCGATCACATGTCTGAATATCTGATTATTGGCAATATGGTGGCCAGCAGACTGGCTTACACCCTTGTAACCCTCACAACTGAAGGCAAACACATTGCAGTCCCCGAGCCTCTCCTTCATATTCCTTGCAACCGTATGGATATCGTCTCCAATTAGCCCCACGGGACAGGTGGCAAAGACTGCTATTGCCTTTGGATGCATGAGGTCGTAGATCTCCTGTATGGCCTGGGCAAGTTTCTTCTCGCCGCCAAAGATGATATCCGACTCCTGCATGTCAGTGGAGAAGCAGTAGGTCATATAATTCTCACCGTCAGGGCCGGCATTTGTCTGATTCCTGCGGGTAAGCCATGCATAGAACGAACATCCTATGGGGCCGTGGACAAGATGCACTATGTCACGTGTAGGTCCCATGATCACACCCTTACACCCTGCATAGGTACAACCCCTCATGGTAATGATCCCCGGGATCGTCCTGACATTCGCCATGATCTCCGGCGAGCCCTCTTCAAGGGCCTCATTTATCATGATCTGCCTGGCACGTTTCCTTGCCACCTTTGGCGGATAGATACTTATGAGCTTTGCCTTTATCTCTTCCGGGTCCCATTGCCTCAGTTTCTCATCTGCTGTTACTATTGCCATGTCTTTCTCCAAATTCTGTATCAATGCCATCCGCTCTGCTCACGAGATGGCAGCCACTCCGGTTTCAGCAGTCCGCACCCTTATGGCATCCCTTACAGGCATAACAAATATCTTGCCATCACCCGGCATACCTGTCTGGTTTGCGGCCATGAGGGCATTCACCACCTTTTCCACATCAGCCTCCTCCACCACTACTGTAATCATACGTTTCGGATAGAGCTTGCCCTTTTCACCTAGTACCTCGGCAGCCTCTTCATAGCCCTGCTCAGCTCCCTTGAGCACTATTGGGTTTACAAAACCCTTTCCTCTTCCCTGTGCCTCCCTTGCAAAAAAGGAATCTATACCTACATCGGAAAGGGCTTGTTTTGTCTGATTCATCCTATTGATCCTTACTATGGCCACCACTTCCCTCATCACAGCTCCTCCTCAACAGGTCTTGCAACCTCCTTTTTCCCGGAACTTATGGTATACACCTCGTCAACGTCGCTTATGAATATCTTGCCATCTCCAAAGGCACCCTTCTCCCCGGAACGAGCGGCATCCATGATGGTCTGTACCACAAACTCCTTGTCCTCTTCGTTCACGACAGACATGAGCATGGTCTTTGGTATCTCGTCATAGGTTATGTCGCCTATCCTGATACCCCGCTGCTTTCCCCTTCCAGCCACCGAGTACTTGGTTACTGCCGGGAAACCAGCATCCATCAGGGCGGCCATTATGGCATCACTCTTTTCAGGCCTTACTATCGCTCTTATCATCAGCATCTTGTCTCTCCAGTTCGTTCAAGGTTAAAATCACATCTCAACGACTTTTTTAATTCATAAGACCAAAATCCATTAACAGTTCTTCGAGATCCTCGATCTCCAGGGGTGTTGGAATGACGAACATGTCGTTTTCGTCAATTGCCCTGGCCAGACCACGATACTCATCTGCCTGCTTCGCCTCGGGATTCCACTCGATTACCGTCTTCCGATTTATCTCGGCCCTCTGGACATCGTTGTCACGGGGTATGAAGTAGATCATTTGAGTACCGAGCCTTTCGGCAAACTTCTCAATCATCTCCTTTTCATTGTCCACTTTTCTGGAGTTGCATATGAGCCCGCCGAGCCGCACATTGCCCGACTGGGCAAACTTGGTTATTCCCTTGCTGATGTTGTTGGCAGCATACATCGCCATCATCTCACCAGAACATACGATGTAGATCTCTTCTGCCTTTCCATCCCTGATGGGCATGGCAAAACCACCACAGACCACGTCTCCAAGGACATCGTAGAAAGCATAGTCCAATCCTTCGGATTCATCGTAGGCTCCAAGGGATTCCAGCATGTTTATAGATGTAATTATCCCCCTTCCCGCACATCCGACGCCTGGCTCAGGGCCACCTGATTCAACACACCAGGTGCCGCCGTAACCCTTCTTCCTGATATCCTCAAGCTCCACATCTTCACCCTCTTCTCTCAGCGTATCGAGCACAGATTTCTGAGCCAACCCACCAAGGAGGAGCCTTGTGGAGTCTGCCTTGGGATCACATCCCACAACCATCACCTGTCTGCCAAGTTCTACCAGGCCCGCAACAGTATTCTGGGTTGTGGTTGACTTGCCTATGCCGCCTTTGCCGTAGATTGCTACTTTTCTCATTACATACCTCCGTAATCTCACTTGAATAAAAGAGCCCAGTCTTATTGCTCTCTAGTTTGGAAAGGATAAGTACAAGAGCTGTGCCAGCTTATATTTATCAAAAATAACAAGCAGATATATATAGAGAGAATGATTCCAACAAAGGATGTCTATTGGAAGAGTGTAGCGCGAGGTTCGATTTTGAAGGCAAAGCTACAATTACGTAGGTAACAATACACATGGCATAAAAAATGTACAGAGATGAGGACAATATTTCAGTACCCTGCCCAGGACAGTGGCCACAGTGATAGAGAAAAAAATAATATTTCAATTTTGTGAATCAAGCATTCATTTGTGAAGTTATTCTTTTCAAAATTGTAAAAATGAGGCTATCTTTTGTCTTCAATATAGGAACATCAACGGCAACGGCCTCCTGGGCCATTATTGTCTCATCTTGTCTTTTCTATATAAAAACCCACCAACAAGGTGCTCCTGCATCGTGCTATCACTCAATCATCCCTACAGCTTCGGGAGCAAAACGATCACAGGTATGGTTATTGCTTTTACTTACGTACTGGGGACGTCTTTTGCTTCAATGAACCAGGATTATGCAGCCCACAATCTGGACAAAGATGCAAGGCAAAGGATACGCAGACGTACTTTGGATATACTTCCATGCCCGAAAACGAACGTGGACATTTCTTCATGCAATTGAAGTACATAATCCAGGATGAACATTCATGTTCTGCACAAAGGCACTGGCCATGAAAGTCTTACGGCATTCAGAAAAAGGGACGGAGAAATCAGATATGACCATGGCAAGGCCGGGAGAGACGACAACCGAGGCACTGGAGGTCCAGGCGCTTTACAGCATCTCCAGGCTCATCAGCTCTGCAGTCAATGACATTGACACTGTATTTGCATCGATCCTGAAGATACTTCATGACATATTGCAAATGGAACGGGCCAGCATCGTCCTTTTCGACAGAAAGAGGGAGCAGCTTCGTATAAGGGCATCATACGGGCTCTCTCACGAGGAGATGCAAAAGGGCGTCTATCACATTGATGAAGGAATAACCGGCAGGATATTCCGCAGCCGACAGCCTTTCATTGTACCTGATATCGCAAAGGAACCGCTCTTTCTCAACCGTACAGGGTCGAGAAAGACAATAAGCAAGAGTGCTGTCTCCTTCATTGGGGTCCCTATCATGCTCAATGAATCTCCAGAAGGAGTGCTGAGTGTTGATCGCCTCTTCGGACCAGAGGTAAGACTCGAGGCTGATATGAGATTCCTCATGATCCTTTCCACCCTCCTGTCCCAGTTCCTCATACTCAACCGCACCATCGTATCTGAAAAAAAACAGCTCAGGGCCGAGAACAAGAAACTCAAGGCACTACTTCATGCCAGATTCAAGCGCCACTTCATTGTTGGCAGTTCCAAGGAAATGCAGGAGGTATTCTGGAATATAGAGAGAGTGGCGCCAAGCAGGGCAACTGTTCTGCTACTCGGGGAATCCGGCACTGGCAAAGAGCTGGTGGCAAGGGCAATACATGAGGCAAGCCCGCGTCACAACATGCCGTTTCTCAGGGTGAACTGCGCAGCACTTCCTGCAGCGCTTCTTGAAAGTGAACTGTTCGGCCATGAGAAAGGGGCATTCACAGGTGCTGTTACTGCCAGGGCTGGTAGATTCGAGCTTGCGGACGGAGGCACGCTATTTCTTGATGAAATAGGAGAAATTCCCATAGAGCTCCAGGCAAAGATGCTGAGGGTACTTCAAGAGCAGCAGTTTGAAAGAATAGGTTCAACACGAACAAGAAAGGTGGACGTGAGGATCATTGCTGCCACAAACGTGGACCTGGAAAGGGCTGTCGGTGCAGGTAACTTCAGGGCCGACCTCTACTATAGGCTGAATGTTGTCCCCCTGCACCTGCCTCCACTTCGAAACCGCCGGGATGACATCCCTCTGCTGCTTCATCACTTCCTGAAACTCAGCAATGAGAGAAACGGCAGGGATATCCGTATGAGCAGGGAATTCCTGGAAAGGCTCATGGAGTATGACTGGCCAGGCAATGTAAGGGAACTACAGAACCTAATTGAGCGCCTGGTCATACTGGCCACTTCTGATGTCCTTACACTGAAGGACCTGAAAGGAAATCTCCGAACAGTTCCTGACACGGTTGAAGATTCATCAGCCAGTGAGCAAAGAGGAGAAAAGAAACCTGTAGAGGCAGGGAACATGGTCTGCTATGGCGAGTCACCGGCAGTGACAGGCTACAAGTCACTCGAGGAAATCGAAAAAAAAGAGATAGAGGCTGCCTTGATACGTCATGGATGGGTGCAGATAAGGGCAGCAAGAGAACTGGGACTGACCCAACGTCAAATAGGCTATAGGATAAAGAAATACGGTATTGTAAAGCCTAAGGAGTATTGCTGATGCTCCCCCCCCACACTCAACACAAACACACCACAAAATAAAATAGACAATAAAGCTAAAAAATTACCGAAAAGCGCCCAAGGCCTAAAGAGGTAAAAAAGATCATACCACAAAAATGGCGGCATAGAGCCGCCGTTTCTGAATGATATCAGACAAGATTCAGCCACAGCCTGCGCCACCACCAGCACAGGAGCCCTTTGAGGAACACTTCCGTATCCGTGCCTGAAGCCCCCTGGATCCCTTGCCACTGTATACCGCTTCAAGTCCATGTTCTATGAATCCTGCCATGAGTACGGGCTTTACACCATTTTCAGTCAGGATCTTATGCGGAGTTGAGCCAAGGTCATTCACCAGTATGGCTCTACAGTCAGATAGGATCCTCGTTATGTTTCTCCATCGTAGTTCTCCACCACCAGGAGGAGGAGCGGGTCTCTCTTCTACCAGGCTGAAACTTCCATCATCATCCCGCTTCCATACCTGAAACCGTTCAGCCTCACCAAGGTGCTGGTTTACCAGCACACCTTCCAGTGTAGCCACTGCCACATAGGGACGATCCAGTTGAGAGCTTGGGCATGAAGGTGTCAGTGAGGCACATACTGAAAGACATCCCCTCATCTCTCCTGTAAGATCATCATCAAGAAGGCCCACGGCATCTGCCCTGCATCTTGTACAGTGCCTCATCTGGGGAATGTATTGTTCAACTTCTGCCCTTATCTCCTCCATTTCTGAGGCACAAGGCTCTTCTATATCCCCGAAAGGTGTACCTGCATTTGGATACAGGGCCATACAGTTCATCAGATCTGCCCCGAGTTCGTTCATCCTGACGGCTATATCAACAACATGATTCCTGTTGATCCCTGGGATAACTATAGTGTTGATCTTCACTGTAATACCGTGCGCCTTGAGGAGTTCGACTGCCTTGATCTGCCGGGCAAGCAGGAGTTCAGCACCCAGGATCCCTCTATAAATCACTTTGTTATCTATTACATAGGCATAGATTCTGGCGCCGATCTCAGGATCAACAGCATTTATTGTTACCGTTACATGCGAGAGTCCTATCTCTGCAAGTTCGGGCACATGACGGGCAAGGTTCATACCGTTTGATGCCAGACATAGGATCATATCCGGATATTTCCTCCTGATAAGACGCATGGTCTCAAGAGTAGCAACCGAATTGGCAAAAGGGTCCCCAGGACCTGCTATTCCTGCCACCGTGATCCTCGGCTCCTTTTCAAGCACCCGGTCCAGATATGTCAGGGCCTGCTTGGGGGTTATTATACTACTCGTCACCCCTGGCCTGGATTCGTTCACGCAGTCATATCTCCTATTACAGTAATTGCATTGTATGTTGCACCTTGGCGCCACAGGAAGGTGGACCCTCCCGAACCTGCCCTTGACCTCTGCATTGAAACATGGATGCCTCGTTATATCCCTGTACGTATCCGTTGTCATAATTCTGCCCCCTGATCCAGTCTGCCTGTACAAGACCCTACATGTATGAATATCCAATATCTGAAAGCTCCTGAGTATGCGCTATCACTGTGTTTACAATGGTGTCAAAAAGCATCTGTGCCCCCCGGTAGCCGAGATGCAGGATGCGCTGGCCACCTATTCTGTCATGAATAGGGAATCCCACACGGATAAGTGGAACGCCGAGTTTGCGCGCAAGAGGATATCCTTTGGAATGCCCAACAATTATGTCAGGAGCAAGCGCCTCTGCCCTGTTTGATATCTCATGAAAGTCCATGCCTTCATGAACTTCAGGTTGGTCAGCCAGGATACCATCCGTAACAGCTCTTATTGCCTGGACAAGTCTTCCAGAGGTCTCTCCAGATGCACAAAGGACAGTCTGTATCCCTATTTCTGAAAGGAACGAAACCATTCCCGTAACGAGATCCTCTTCCCCATACACCACGGCACGTTTGCCGAACAGATACTTGTGGCCATCCACATAGGCATCCACCAACCTTCCCCGCTCGAGCCTATGCTTTTCAGGCATCTCACGTCCTGAAATCTCTGAGAGGATATTGAAAAAATCATCACTCTCTCTTATCCCCAAAGGCATACCTGTCCGAAATCGCTTGACCCCGAAACGGGAAAGAAGAAGGCGGCCTGCACTCTCGTCTTCACCAAGCGTCCTTCCAAATTCAATGGTGGCGCAGCTTCGCCCCATTGCCCTTATTCGATGAAGCGGGGTTCCTCCGCCTGGCACCTTCTCATATTCAAGGAGTGCAGGCCTATCCATTGTGAGAGAAAGATCGGGAAGCGTTGTATGGTCCAGCCCGAAATCCGCCATCACCTCAGAAAGATAGCGATAGTCTGCACAGGATACGAAACCGGGCAGCAGATTCACGCAGCCGGTTACAGGCCCTCCCTCTGTCATCTGCTCGACAACAGCCCTGACTGCCCCGTGAAATCCTTGCATGTGCGTACCTGAATAACTTGGAGACGAGACGTTTACAAAACAGGGAAGATCATCCTTGCCATCATATTCTCTCTCATACTCTCGAAGATACATGTTGACGTCATCTCCAATGGTTTCCGTAAGGCAGGTAGTAGCTATACCTATCATTTTAGGGGCATATTTTTTTTGCACGTTTGAAAGCCCCAGCTTCAGATTCGGCCCACCGCCGTAAACAGCGTGCTTTTCCGAAAGGGACGAAGATGCTATATCCATGGGCTCGTTGTAATGGCTGATTATGTAACGTCTCATATATGTAGCGCAGCCCTGGGAGCCGTGAAGAAACGCTACGGTTCCCTCCATGCCCCTGAATGCCAGACATGCCCCAAGGGGCCTACACAGCTTGCATGCGTTGGTAGTCGAAATGTAATCAGGTCCTTTAGAATTCATATTATTCCTCCATGTTCAAACGGCATTACGCCTGGCTGCCATACCTGAGGCAATATCATCATCGTGTAACCTTTCAGGACAACATGGCTTTTCCGGCACGAATCGCCACACAGGGCTCATAACCGTTGAATAGATCTCCCTGGCAAAGTTGAGCATGCCCTCAAAGCCTGCCAGGGGCTTCTTTCGTTCATGATTGTGGTCACAGAAACCTATGCCGAGCTTGTAGGCGATTGGCCGTTCCTTTACCCCACCAACAAAAACATCCACGCCCTTTTCCTTGAGAAACGCAGTGAGCTCGAGCGGGTTGGAGTCGTCCACTATGATGGTACCTGGATCTGTAATTGCCTCGAGTTCCTGATAGTCTTCCCTGGTGCCGGTCTGGGAACCTACAAGAACCACCTTCATATCAATGAGCCTGAATGCCTTCACCAGGGAAAATGCCTTGAAGGATCCCCCTACGTAAATGGCTGCCCTTCTCCCGGAAAGTGCCTTTCTGTATTCTTCGAGCCTGGGCATAAGCCATGAAACCTCTTCCCGGACCACCCTCTGGGTCTTCTCCATGAGCTTTTTCTCCCCAAAGAAGCGTGCTATGTCGTACAGGGCCTCAGACATGTCCTCGATCCCAAAATACGACACCCTTATCCAGGGAATACCGTATTCTTCTTCCATCATTTGGGCGAGTTGCATGGTGGAGCCTGAGCATTGAACTACATTGAGGGCTGCGCCATGTGCCTTCCTGATGTTGTCCACCCTGCCATCTCCAGTGATGTTTGCAACCACCTCTATTCCCATACGCTGGTAATAGTCTCTTATGAGCCAAATCTCCCCTGCAATATTGAAATCACCCATGATGTTCACTGAAAACGGAGAGAATCCAGTAACATCTCCCGTGCCGATGAGACGGGACATGGCATTGCATGCCGCCCTGTAGCCTGCCCTCTTATTCCCTTTGAAGCCTTCCGACTTGACGGGAATCACAGGAATAGCCTTCTCTGCCTCTACCTTTTTGCACACGGCATCAATATCATCTCCAATTATGCCCACGATACAGGTCGAATATACGAAGGCAGCCCTGGGGGCATGACGATCTATGAGTTCAGACAAGGCACGGTAGAGCTTCTCCTCTCCGCCAAAAATCACATCACGTTCCTGGAGATCTGTTGAGAAAGAGAGCCTGTGCAGCTCAGGCCCTGAGGAAAGTGCACCCCGGATGTCCCATGTATAGACCGCACAGCCAATTGGGCCATGCACGAGATGCAGGGCATCCGCAATGGGATAAAGGACCACCCTGGAACCACAGAAGGTACATGCCCGTTGGCTCACTGCACCGGCAAGGCTATCCCTGTTACACTCGATATCAAGAGGCCTTTCCCCCTTGACATGTATCTGTTTCAGTCGCCCTTCAAGAGCTGCTGTCTTCATCTCCGCCTCCATAAGCTGTTGATTTTCTAGTTATATGCGCAAGGGGCATGCCACGAAGGATGATATTTTTTATTCTGTTATATCAGAAGGTTAACGAGGAAGATTAAAAAATGGAGAGAGTCTTTCTGTAGAGGCTAACCGGTTTGTTGGATGTCCTACAAAAATGAAGAACCGATTACATTTTGGTAGGGGGCCTGTATGCATGGTTATAATGTAGGGATATCATGGGCCTTAAATGGGGCAGAAAATCCACGGATGATAATGTGGCAGGGCTGATTTGTCGGATCTAATATTTCAGGGGCACCATGGATAACTTTTGGCGTTTACCCAACTTCTTAGCTGAATTGACTATATTTTAAAGACAGCGCCCAACACATGTTACATGTTTCGAAAAAAAGGGATCTATCTCACATTCACCAACACAATTTCTTATCACTCGCCTTCCTACCACCGAGTTGCAGTGGCACACCAATTTCTATGCTCTGCCCTTGAGGCACATCAAAAAAGGTTGCTGCATCCGCTGCATTACGCGCCAAGAAAAGAAAAAGATTTGCACGAAAATGCCCCATCCGTGGCTCTGGCCCAACAGTAAGTCTCTCTCGCCCAAGGAAAAAACTTGTCTGTTCAAGCCGAAAATCCAATCCCTTGTCACGCAATAATGAAAAAATACTGGCAATCCTGGGCTCTTCCATGAATCCAATATGGACTATCACAAGCCGTAAACCACTTCCCAGGTTTTCAATTTCGACTTTTTCAAAATTGGGCACTCGTGGGATCTCTTCTGTCCTAAAATGAAGCAAGGCCACCTGGGAATGAATGATCTTGTTGTGCCTCATATTGTGCAGAAGAATCGCAGGGATGCTCCTGTGACTACCTGTGAGGAAGATGGCCTGGCCATTCACCCTTGTTGGTGGATCCTTGCGCAACATGGCCATGAATTCTTCCAGTTTCGGCGTAATACTTTTCAGCTGTCCTGCAAGCTGTTCACGCCCCTGCTTCCAGGTCAACATCACAAAAAAGAAGATCCCTGCAATTGCCAAGGGAAACCAGGCCCCATGCATTATCTTTATGATATTTGCAAAGAAAAAAGGCAGGTCCACCATATAGAAAATGATCGAGACAAGTCCACTGCTCAGACGACTCCACCCCCACCTTTGACGTGCTACGAAGTAGAACAAGGTCGTGGTGATAAGCATCGTGGAGGTAACAGCTACGCCATAGGCCGCAGCCAGCTTACTGGATGACTTGAAACCAAGCACCAGACCTATGGTACATAACATCAGCAACCAATTGACTGGAGCCACATAGATCTGACCCATCTGAGAAGAAGAAGTGTGCACTATCCTGAGCCGGGGCAAGTAACCCAATTGGATCGCCTGGCTCGTAAGGGAAAAGGCACCAGTGATAACTGCCTGAGAGGCAATGATGGTAGCCAAAGTAGCCAGTATCAAAACAGGAATGACAGCCCAATGGGGAACAAGACCATAGAAGGGATGATAAGAAAGCTCGGGATATTTGAGCAGTAAAGCCCCCTGACCAAAGTAGTTCAGTACCAGCATTGGAAACACCAAGATAACCCATATGGCACGAATAGGCCGCTTGCCGAAATGCCCCATATCTGCATAAAGCGCTTCGGCACCTGTAGCCACTAGAAAGACAGCTCCCAATACGAAAAAACCGGGCAGATGGTTGTGTAGCAAGAACTCTATCCCATACCAGGGAAACAGGGCAACGAGAACCTGTGGATGCCGTAAGATCTGAAAGGTGCCAAGCAGACCAAGCACCAAGAACCAAAGTAGGATTATAGGCCCGAAGAGCCTACCCACCCTTGCTGTACCATGTTTTTGTAACACAAACAGACCAGAGAGTATCAATATGGTCATAGGTACGATATAGGGATCGAAGAAAGGAGTGATGACGTGGAGCCCCTCAACTGCACTCAAAACGGATATTGCCGGCGTGATCATGCCATCACCGTACAACAAACAGGCTGCAAAAAGCCCAATTCCCATCAAGAACCAATGCAGATTTCGTGTACTCATATCTCTGGTCTTCAGAAGAGCAGCAAGTGCCAGAACACCCCCTTCACCATCGTTGTCCGCCCTCATGATAAACGACAGGTACTTTATCATGACAACCAGAAGAAGGGTCCAAAACATCAAGGAGAGGACACCCAGTACGTTGGCATGGGTCACAGAAACAGAATAATCACCGTGGAAACATTCCCTTATGGCATAAAGGGGGCTGGTGCCAATGTCGCCAAAGACTACACCCAAGGCCAGAAGCATGAGTTTTGACAAATCTCTGGCTTGTCTTTTTTTATTGGAGAAAATAGGCATAGACGGCTCTCATAGGACTCAAGGCCATGTTTGAAACACTTACCTCATCAAGATAAGCCAATCACTCGGATCTCTCACCCATACAAAGAGCCGAGCACTAATGTTGGAGTACTCTGTATCCATGAGTGCTCTTTTGAGACCTGACAATGCCAAGTTGTGACAATATCCACATAATTAATTGATCTTAAAAAATTTTTGATGGAAAAATAGAAACCTACTTATGGGATATGGACATGTCAATTATAGAAAGACCTGAAATACACCAGTTAAAACAGATGGAGGAATATGGGGAAGAAGGTACTAAGCCAGATGAAAAAATTTCAGAGATTTGGCATGGAAACCAGGGACGACCGATCCAAACTAATCATCTTTTGAGTCAAACCAATCTTTGTCCGTATCGTCAAATATCATAAAAGACAGAGTCTCCCTATCATCATTTGGAGTTTCTTTATAATTACGGGTAAAAAGGGAGATTATGAAGTAAATTATTAGATCTAAGATCACATCCATGGGTTTTTCTCCCAAAATTTTGATTCTTTGAACTCGAAATTATGCAGCTCGCAATTTTACCGAAGACATGGGTCAGAGGGCATGTTAAAGGCACTTTGGTACTTCAACTGCCAGCCAACAATGCTGGTTAAGCAAGGTTGTGAATCCTTTTGGCTTCAACTATCTGGGATTCATCACGGATTGGTGAAGTGGTACCCAAT
>Ga0256833_1000129_pt1 | contig 59413 bp, 69 predicted proteins | sample 356284metaG_FD_190535 | JGI IMG/M metagenome (GOLD analysis project Ga0256833, IMG submission 190535) | Hydrothermal vent microbial communities from Mid Atlantic Ridge, Atlantic Ocean - 356-284 | ecosystem: Environmental > Aquatic > Marine > Hydrothermal vents | place: Atlantic Ocean: Mid... | reverse complement strand
CTGGATTTTTTCCATCCTACTTTACACCGTAGGAGATTTAACGCTAACTACTTTAAACATTTTAGCTGGAAAAGTTGAGGTCAATCCTGCTGGTTTAGAAGGAGTTGTGTTTTTTAAAGTTGTTGCAGTTTTAGTCGGAATTCTAATTTACCACAAGTGGAAAAGCTTAGTTATACCTGCAACTTTTGCTTTGTTAGGTGTGATTGCAATAGTCTTCGGATTCCTTATGTAACTCTAACCTTATATAACTCCGCTAAGCTGAAAAGATATGAAGATCGCAATAGTTGGAGCGGGATTAACTGGGTTGTCTGCTGCATTTGAACTAAGAGATTTTGCAAAAGTAAAAGTCTTTGACGATTGCATAGGAGGGTTAGCTTCGAGTTACTGCCCTTCATACTGCATAGAAAAGTTTTATCACCACTGTTTTAGAAGAGACAGTGATTTATTAGACTTGATAAAAAAACTAAAACTTAACTCTAAGTTGGTTTGGAAAGTCGTGAGAATTGGGCAGGAGTGCAATGGTAAGATATATCCACTAAACACACCGATAGAAATTATCAAGTTTCCTTGCATGAGTCTCTCAGATAAAATAAAATTAGCAAAATTTACTTTTAGTTGTAGGAAAAAAAATTTTGACGAAATAAAAAAGTTTGATGAAGTTAAAGTCGTTGAAGGGTTGAAAAGAGAGGTCGGGGGGAGGCTTTTAACTTCTTTTTTCCTTCCCCTGCTAAAGTCTAAGTTTGGAGATTACTACGAAGAAGTCAGCTATTCCTGGCTCATAGCGAGAGTAGCGATAAGGGGTAACAGGAAGCTTAGAGGAGAGGAGCTCGGATACTTAAGGCACGGATTCAATCAGATGATAGAAAGAATGGTTGAAGAGTTGAATTCCAATAACGTTATACTTAGGAAAGAGAAAGTTAAAAAAATAGAAAAATGTGGTAATTGGAAAGTTAACGGGGAGGAGTTCGACGCCGTAATCTGGACAGCACCACTTCCAGTCTTAAAGAGCGTTAACGAGAGAGTTTACTCTTCAGCTAAGGTAAAAGACATTAAGTACCAGAGTTCTATTTGCTTGTTGATATCATCAAAAGAAAGTGTTACGGAGGATATATACTGGAGCAACGTTAACTGCAGGTTTGGAGCTATAATAGAGCATACGCACTTCATGCCCTTCGAAGACTACGGTGAGAACCTTATATACTTAGCCGGATACGACAGAGTTGATGGAGAATTAATGAGTGCCAAGGATGAAGAAGTAGTAAAAATTTACCTGAAATGCCTTAAAAAGTTCGGGATTGAAGAAAAAGACGTAAAGTGGACTAAGTTGTTCAGAGCTAAATACAGCGGGCCAATTTACGAAACAGGTTACATCAACAAAATAACCCCGTATAGAACGAGCGTAGAAGGATTATACATTGCGGGAATGACGTCTAAACCCAACTATCCAGAGAGAAGCATGAACGGAAGCGTAAAAGCTGGAAAAGAGGTTTCGGAAGTAGTGAGAGGTGATTTTGAATGTACTTAATATTTAGGTGCAGGAAGTGTGGTAGATACCTCTACGCACCTCAGGGAATTAAAACGAGAAAGTGCGTTTGTGGACACAGAAACGATCTAAAAAGAGTTGTCGTAGTGAAAAGAGTTAAAAGTGAAAAAGAAGCAGGAGAAATAGTGAGATTATTGCAGGGAAAAAGTACTTCTTTTGAGTCGCTCGATAAAAAAATATGGAAGTTTTCACCTTAGACGTTGGAAGCGGTACTCAGGATTTTCTATTCTCAAGCACTGACGGAGAATTGAGCGTAAAAATTGGTAGAGGTGTAAAAGCGGTACTCCCCTCTCCAACTAAAATAATTGCTAACAGGATAAGGAAGAGTCAAGACGTATTACTGTACGGATACACCATGGGTGGAGGAGCTAATAAAAAAGCTGCAGTTGAACATGCAAAAAAGTTTAAAGTGTTCTGCACGGAAAAAGCAGCTTTAAGTTTTTCAGATTCCTTGAAAAAAGTCGAGAGTTGGGGTATCAAAATAGTTAATTCCAAGGAAGATGTAGAAGAGGATGTTGAAAAAATAGAAATGAAAGATGTTGACTGGGAGTTTTTCCAAAACATTTTAAACCTCTTAGACGTAAATATATCTGAAGTAATATCCGTAGTAGCAGTTCAAGACCACGGATTTTCTATCGAAAAGAGTAACAGGAAGTACAGGTTTGAGTTATTCGAAAGAGTTTTGAAAAAAGGTGCAACTCTTTCAGATTTTATATACGAGATGAAAAAAGTTCCTGAATATTACAACAGAATGAAAAGCGTCGTAGAAAGTTATCTGGACGCAGGATTAGATGGAGAACTTTACGTAGTTGACACTGTTTTTGCAGCAGTAGCCGGGTGTAAAAGTAAAGTAAGAAAATTTCCAGCTTTGCTACTCAACTTTGGGAACTCTCACTTTGTTGGCGTTGTTGTAAATAGAGATGGTGAAATACTTTCAATGTTCGAACACCACACGAAAGTAATTGAGAGTAGGGGGGAGGATTGGATAAAAAGCTTTGTAGATAGATTTTTGAAAGGTGAAGTACAGTTTGATGACGTTTACGAGGATGGAGGACACGGAGCTTACGTTGGAGAGGTAGTAGATGTAAAAGAGATAATTTCAACTGGACCAAGGGTAAACTTGAGTCCTTTTGACATCGTTAGTGGAGATTTGATGATGACTGGAAACGTAGGTATGATCAAGTTGATTGAAGAAAAGGGATAGTGAAATGCTCTGGCAGGAATTCGAAGAGTTGGTAAGTAATGTATTCGAGCTTCACGGATTTGAAGTGAAGAGAAGAGTTGTTTTTAAAGACGAAAAAGGAAAAAATGAAATCGACGTCGTAGCTGAAAGAAGTGGATTAATTTTAGCCATAGACGCAAAGAGGTACACTGAAGGATGGTATAGGTTATCTGCCATTAAAAGAGAGGCAAAAAAGCATGCTGAAAGGTGTAGTAGGTATTCAAAAGTAGTGGAAAAAGAAGTTATACCCATAGTCGTTCCCCTAATAGACGACGGCATTATAGAGTATTGCGGGAGCTTAATAGTCCCATTCAGGGCTATAAACGATTTTCTTTGCAACATAGAACTTTACTTAGTTGAATTTGGATTTATATAATTTTTTATAATTTAGTTTTATTTATTTAAATTACTTAAATTTATTTAGATTCAACAAAAACAAAAAACATTAAAAAACATTAAAAACATTTAACAAAAAACATCGGAAGACATAAAACATCCCTTATTTTTGAAATGTTCTATCATTTGAGAGTAAAGATTTAGATTCGATAAAGTTTCACTATCTCCAACCGCTATGAGCTTCATCCTCGCTCTCGTTAAAGAGACATTTAACCTTCTCTCATCCATTAAAAAGCCTATTTTTCCTTCTCTATTGCTCCTTACAAAAGATAAGATTATAACGTCTTTCTCCCTTCCTTGAAAAGCATCAACCGTATTAACTTCGCAATTGACGAGTTTTCTTATGAGTTCTGCCTGATCATCGTAAGGAGTGATAACGCCAATTCTATCGCTGCTAACACCAAGCCTTAAAAGCTCTCCAACTAACTTCTCTACTATTTTCGCTTCGAGCGGATTCTCTCTCGAGGGGGATCCTTTTCTCCTCCTTTCCCATTTGTTTTGAGATTTACTTGTATCTATGAACTGTAGAGGTTTTTCTGAAATTATTTTACTTGAAACTTCGAGTTTTAAGTTTTTAACGCTCTTATCTGCTTTTAACATGCAACCGTAGAATGCTTTACAGGGGAACTCCATTAAATCTTCGTTCATTCTGTACTGTATTTTGAGCATAGACGAGTTCAGCTCTACAATCTTTTCGAACAGAGTTTTTTCTAATTCCTTAACTTCCACAGTTGGCGGAAGCTGTTTGTGATCTCCTATTAATACGAATTTACGGCTTAATGAGAGCGGAATGAGTGATTCGGGTATGGAAGATTGAGAAGCTTCATCTACAACACATCTGTCAAATTCCAACCCGTATTCTTTTAAAACGAAAGAAGTAGAGTTAGTAGAAAAAACGACATTCGCTTCTTCAAGAATTTCTCTGTGTATCTTTTTCTCAAGCTCGATTTTTTCTTTTATCAGTTTTTCCACTTCTCTGTTAAGTCTTATCCACTCTGCCATTGAAACCAAAACTTTCAGAGGTATTCCTCTCAAAGCTACACCTTTTTCAGCTGCCTCGACTATTTCTTCATCAGATAAACCCCTTCTCCACTTCGGTTTTGGTTTTTCAAGCAAATCTCTCTTTCCAACGACATCTTTTATTTGAGATTCGATTTCTCTCACTTCTCTATAGTCGGGATGCCTTTCTGCCAAATACGGCAAAGAATGTTCTACAAGCTCTTTACTCATCCTCGCAGGATGTCCAATTCTAATAGCTTTGAACGACTTCAATTTCAAAAAATAGTTCATGAAGTTGTCAACAGCAATATTACTACTGGCAGTAGCCAGAACTCTTTCACCTCTACAGATAAGTTGTCTAACCAATTCCGCTGCTGTCTTAGTTTTTCCAGTACCAAAGGGCCCATGAATAGCAAAAAATTCAGAACCGATTGCAAGAGATATGGCTTCTAACTGAGAGTCGTTTAATTTATCGAAAGGTTCAAACTCGACTTTTTCTCCTTTTTCAACTTCTTTCAAACCCAAGTAAAGTTCAATTGCCGATATGGCACAACCTCTCTCCTCTTTAAGCAAAGACTTGAGAGTATCCAACATTCTGTTAAACGTAGTTTCGCTTGAGTATAGGTCAATTCTGACGTTCTTAAGCGCCCACTCCGGAACGCTTTTTTCAAAAGCTAAAACCAAAAACCTTCTACCTTTGTCCGCAACTGTAGCTGTTAAATCGCTCTTTAAAGGATTAGATCCCATTTTACTTACCAGAACCAAATCTCCCTGACTTATTTCCGTTTCGATGTCCTTAGCTCTACCGTACTTGACGTAAGTATAACCAAATTGAGTTGAAACGACTTTACCTTTCAAGTTAAGCACAGCTCTTCCTGCTTTTTCTCTTCTCTTGCCACTCATCCTTCTGATTTCAGATTTCATTGCTTCTATCTGTAATTCTCTCTCCTTTTTAACGAGAGAAATTAGTTTTTTCAAAAAATCGTTCACTTTATTATCTCTAACCATACTATCTAAATTAACTAATAAACAAATTATTAAATTAAAAAATTATTTTATATATCCCTCTTTTACCATAAGTTCAGCGTTTAAAATGCTCGCTCCAGCCGCACCTCTAACAGTGTTGTGACCCATTACTATGTACTTAATACCCCATTTGTCTTTTCTGATTCTACCAACTACTACACTCATACCTTTTCCAGTATCTCTATCAAGCCTTGGCTGAGGTCTGTCTTTTTCTTTCCTAACGACTATGACTTTCTCAGGAGAAGTAGGCAAGTTTAGAGGTTTTAAACTTTCAAAAGCTTGAACCACATCCTCAACTTTGACATCTCTATCGAATTCAACCCAAACAGCCTCAGTATGCCCGTCTATGACGGGAACTCTATGGCAAGATGCTGAAACGTTTATTTTAGCTGGAACTACTTTTTCCCCATCGAATTGTCCGAGCAACTTTAGAGGTTCGGTTTCAACTTTTTCTTCTTCTCCACCAATGTAGGGTATTACGTTGTCCATTATTGCCATAGATGGCACTCCCGGATAACCTGCTCCGCTTAAAGCTTGCATTGAAGCAACTCTGACAGATTTAAGGCTAAGATCCATTAAAGGCTTTAGAGTTAAAACCAACATTATGGTCGTACAGTTTGGATTAGTAACTATAAAACCGTCCCAGCCTCTTTTCCTTTTCTGAACTTCAACAAGCCTTAAGTGTTCGGGATTTACCTCTGGAATTACGAGAGGGACGTCTTCGGCCATCCTATACGCTGAAGCATTGCTTGCGACGATAAACCCATTTTCAGCAAAGTTTTTTTCGACTTCCTTCGCAACACCTGACGGCAAAGCTGAAAAAACTATGTCGGCATCAACATGCTTTGGATCCATAGGTACCATTTCCATGTCTTTTACGCAGTCAGGAATGTCTGAGGAAACCATCCAGTCAACCTCATCTCCGTAAATTTTGCCAACTCTTCTTTCAGATGCAGCCAAAGATGAAATTTTGAACCACGGATGCTCTGCAAGCAGTTGAATGAACTTCTGACCAACCATTCCAGTTGCTCCAAGAACTGCAACTTTGAACATGTAATTCGGAAAAGTAAAGCGATTAAAAAAGTTCCGCTATTGAGGCCATGCAGAGGCTCACTCCGAGTATATACCCGGGACCGGCTAACCCGGCACGGGCTTTAGTGGCCGCGGACTGAACGGCTCGCCGAAGCTCGCCGCTTACATCCCGGCCCTATCAAACGGGTCTTTTACCCGCGCCCTTAAGGGCGGCTCTTTTCGGGGGCGGTTTCAGGCTTAGATGCTTTCAGCCTTTAACCGCATGGCGCGTAGCTGCCCGGCGATGCCCTGCCGGACAACCGGTGGACCAGTGGCGCCGGAGGCTCGTTCCTCTCGTACTAGAGCCTCCTTCCCCTCAGCCGCCCAGACACCCCCGTTAGATAGCAACCGACCTGTCTCACGACGGTCTAAACCCAGCTCACGATCCCCTTTAATAGGCGAACAACCTCACCCTTGGCCGCTGCTGCACGGCCAGGATGGGGAGAGCCGACGTCGAGGTAGCAAGCCTCGGGGTCGATATGAACTCTCGCCCGAGACAACTCTGTTATCCCTGGGGTAGCTTTTCTGTCGTCACCCGGCCTCACCAAAAGGCCAGGGTGGTTCGCTAGGCCCGCCTTTCGGCTCGTGATTCCTTATTATGCGGAATCACGTCAGGCCGGCTTTTGCCCTTGCACTCTACGGCGGATTTCTGACCCGCCTGAGCCGACCTTTGGGCTCCCCCGATACCTTTTCGGGGGAGTGGCGCCCCACCCAAACTGCCCACCTACCGATGTCCCGCCGAAGCGGTTAGCCGCACAACTGGAGGTGGGTGGTGTCTCATGGACGCCTCCACCCCGCCCGGAGACGGGGCTTCGACGGCTCCCACCTACGCTGCGCACCCCCAGTTATGCGGCAACGGCAGGCTGCAGTAAAGCTCCACAGGGTCTTCGCTTCCCAACGGGGGTCCCCAGACTCTTCACTGGGAAGTCGGGTTCGCCGGCTTCTGGCCGGGGACAGTGGGGGAGTCGTTAATCCGTTCATGCAAGCCGCCAATTAAGCGGCAAGGTATTACGCTACCTTAAGAGGGTCATAGTTACCCCCGCCGTTTACGGGCCCTTCGCCCGGTTGTACCCGGGTTTCAGGTACCCGCACTGGGCAGGACTCAGGGGCTGTACTAACCGTTGCCGGGTTGCAGCCCCCTGTGTTTTTAGTAAACAGTCGCTCCCCCCTAGGCACTGCGACCTGCGGTCCCCACTTGTAAGGCGAAGACCGCAGGCACCCCTTCTACCGAAGATACGGGGCTAATTTGCCGAATTCCCTCGGCCAGAGTGTTCCGCCACGCCTTGGCTTGCTCAGCCAGGGCACCTGTGTCGGTTCTCGGTACGGCCCACCCGTCCCCTTTTCACGGGCCCCAGGAGTCGGCCGACTTACGCCATCACGCCTTCACCCCCTTCTCTCCATTACGGACCTCCGGGGGCTTCGACGCTTAGACCGGCTGGCAGCTCCGGCTCGGCCTATCCCGAGGCGTCGGGATTAGCGACGGGCGGTGCGGGAATATTAACCCGCTTCCCTTTTCGGCCGCGTCGAGTTACGAACGGCCTTAGGACCGACTAACCCACGGCTGACGAACGTGGCCGTGGAACCCTTGCCCTTCCGGCGGTCGGGATTCTCACCCGACTATGCTGCTACTACCGCCAGGATTCTCGTTGCCGACGGCTCCACCCGAGCTTACGCCTCAGGCTTCTGCGCCATCGGCACGCCCCCCTACCGGATCACCTTTCGGTGCCCCGGGGTATCGGCGGCCGGCTTGAGCCCCGTCCATTTTCGGCGCCCCGAGTCTCGGCTGGTGAGCTGTTACGCACTCCTTAGAGGGTGGCTGCTTCTAAGCCTACCTCCCAGCTGTCTTCGACCCGGGACCTCCTTTATCGTTTACACTTAGCCGGCACTTAGGGGCCTTAACCCCGGTCTGGGTTGTCTCCCTCGCGGACTGGGAGCTTACCCCCCAGCCCTGTCTCCGTCCATCTACGGCGGCGGTGGATTCGGAGTTTGACAGGGGGGCGAGGGTGTCACCCCCCGACACCCCCAATCAGTGCTCTACCCCACCGCCTACCTCCGGACGGGTCGTACTGCGGTATGTTTCGGGGGGAACCAGCTATCCCCGGGCTCGATTGGACTTTCACCCCTAGACGCGGGTCAGAGGAGCGATTTGCACATCAACACCCCTTCGGGCCTCCACGAGGCTTTCGCCCCGCTTCACCCTACCCGCGCCTAGATCGCCCGGCTTCGGGTCGTACGGGAGTGACTATGGGCGAGCACACCCTGCCCCTCGTTGCCTGCGGGCAGTCGGTTTCCCTTCGGCTTCGTGCTTACAGCACTTAGCCTCGCCACTCCCGTACACTCCCTGGCTCGTTCTTCAAAACGCACGCAGTAACCCCGGCATCCCGGCTCGTACTCGCACCTCGCGGTGCTTTCCTTCGCCGGGCTTACCTTTCGGGCTACTGCTCACTATCCCCGGCCGGTTTCAGGCTCTTTTCACCCCCCTTCCCGGGGTGCTTTTCAGCTTTCCCTCACGGTACTACTGCGCTATCGGACTCGGGACGTATTTAGTCTTGGGGGTTGATGACCCCCAGCTTCCCGCGAGAATTCCAACCCGCGGTACTCAGGATACCCCACCTTGTAACCGTGGAACTTACGCCTACGGGGCTATCACCCTCTACGGCGCCGCGTTCCAGCGGACTTCGGCTTCGTTCCACGGCATTAGGCGAGGTCCTACAACACCACATCCATCCCACCTTACGGCGGGATGTTCGGTTTGGACTCTGCCGCTTTCGGTCGCCCCTACTCACGGCATCGCGTTTGCTTTCTTTTCCTGCGGGTACTCAGATGTTTCCTTTCCCCGCGTTCCCGCTCCAAACGGAGCGTCCCCGAAGGGACGGGATATCCCATTCGGGAATCCCGGGTTCTACGGCTCCATGCGCCTCCCCCGGGCTTTTCGCAGCTTGGCACGCCCTTCGTCGGCGCCCGAGCCCAGCCATCCACCGGCCGGGATACTCGCCGGAAACACCGGTCCCGGTATGTATCCCGGAGTGAGCCTCTGCACGGCCTCACATAGCTTAAGCATAAGCTTAAGCCATCAACCCTTCCCCGACGACTCTACATCGCCGGGTGCACAAGTAATAGTGGACTCGTCGGGATTTGAACCCGAGGCCTCCGCCTCGCAAAGGCGGCGCTCTGCCAGCTGAGCTACGAGCCCAACGAGTCCAGTGGATCCGCCAGCATTTAGACTCCGGCAGGCAGGGCTGGATGCTCCGTTAGGAGGTGATCCAGCCGCAGATTCCCCTACGGCTACCTTGTTACGACTTAGCCCCCCTCGCGGACCCTGGGTTCGAACCCGCCCTACGGGCGGGCCCTCACCCCTGGCCCACTCGGGTGGCTTGACGGGCGGTGTGTGCAAGGAGCAGGGACGTATTCACCGCGCCATTTTGAGGCGCGATTACTACGGATTCCAGGTTCACGAGGGCGAGTTGCAGCCCTCGATCCCAGGTTAGACCGGGTTTAGGAGATTACCCACCCCTTTCGGGGTCGGTACCCATTGTCCCGGCCATTGTAGCCCGCGTGTAGCCCGGGGGATTCGGGGCATACGGACCTGCCGTTGCCCGCACCTTCCTCCGGCTTAGCGCCGGCAGTCCCCTCAGTGTGCCCGGCGTCGCAAAGCGACCCGCTGGCAACTGAGGGCGCGGGTCTCGCTCGTTGCCTGACTTAACAGGATGCTTCACAGTACGAACTGACGGCGGCCATGCACCACCTCTCAGCTAGTCTGGTAAGGTCTTCAGCCCGACCTTCATCCCGCTGTCTCCCCCGGTAAGCTTCCCGGCGTTGAATCCAATTAAACCGCAGGCTCCACCCGTTGTAGTGCTCCCCCGCCAATTCCTTTAAGTTTCAGCCTTGCGGCCGTACTTCCCAGGCGGCGGGCTTAACGGCTTCCCTCCGGCACCACCGGAGCTCGTAGCTCCGGTGACACCTAGCCCGCATCGTTTACAGCCTGGACTACCCGGGTATCTAATCCGGTTCGCTCCCCAGGCCTTCGTCCCTCACCGTCGGACCCGTTCCAGCCGAGCGCCTTCGCCACAGGTGGTCCTCCCGGGATTACAGGATTTCACCCCTACCCCGGGAATACCCTCGGCCTCTCCCGGTCCCTAGCCCAGCAGTATCCCCCGGAAGTCTGATCGTTAAGCGACCAGATTTCCCGGGGGACTTACTGGGCCGGCTACGGACGCTTTAGGCCCAATAAGAGTGGCCGCCACTCGGGCCGCCGGTCTTACCGCGGCGGCTGCCACCGGCCTTGCCCGGCCCTTGCTATGGGGTGCTGTTTAGGCACCCCGACAGCCCGTGCAATGCACGGGCACTCCGGCTAACCCCGTCGCGGTTTCCCGCATTGCGGAGGTTTCGCGCCTGCTGCGCCCCGTAGGGCCTGGACCCTTGTCTCAGGGTCCATCTCCGGGCTCCTGCTCCCACAGCCCGTACGGATCTTAGGCTTGGTGGGCCGTTACCCCACCAACTACCTAATCCGCCGCAGACCCATCCTCGGGCGCTGAGCGCTTTCGGAGATGGGGCATTCCAGCACCCATCACCTATGGGGGATTAGCCCCAGTTTCCCGGGGTTATCCCCCACCCGAGGGCAGGTTGTCCACGTGTTACTGAGCCGTCCGCCGGTGCTTGCACCCCCGAAGGGGTACAAGCCCCTAGACTAGCATGGCTTAGTCCCAGCCGGATAGCAGCGGCCTCTGGCAGGATCAACCAGAATTCGGCGGGGGGATGGTGAATACGTCCCCAGCCTGCCGGAATTGTCCTGCTGGCGGACCCACTTCAGACGCATCTTGCGACGCGTCCTCACCGATGTGTCGCGGGTGGGAACACTCCCCCTCATTTCGGGCTTGCGCCCACATCGGGGTTCGTGCCGGACCCGCGACTGGTAAATTGTTATTGACTCTAAGTGACTTATAAATCTTACGCCACTTCTACTATGTCAGTACGGGTGCTTTTTCACCCGCACCTCACCTGACGGTGTATCTGCATCGCCGCTCTCGGCTATTTAAATATTGTGCTTGAATGCCCTGCGTAAAGAGAGAAAAATGGAGATAGCTTTAAATATTATAAATATCAAACATTAATTTCAAAAATAACTTTGCATAATCCTTCAGACTTAAAATCCTCTTTACGATTAAACTTGCATGGAATACCCATATAGTTAGCCATAGCCTCGAATATTACAGGGAATATGCAAGCAGACCTTGGCACATCGCCAACTGTTCTAATGCAAAGCCTACAAAGTTTACTATCTACAATGACTGCCACACCTTCATCAACATCCTCTACCCTCGTAATGTCGTCCATTTTCATAACCCTACACACGTCTTTGATTAAGCTCTTGAGACCTTCTCTACTCTGCTCGTAATTGCCAATATAGCCCATCGCTAGTAAAACCTCAGCGAATCTTGGTCCAACATCCTTACAAATAACGTTAACGACTCCTTGAGACAGTATTTTGTGCTTGATTAATGCCCCCATGACTAACGCACAGAGTACTTGAAAAGGATTCATTTTCCGAACTTCAACTATTTCTTTCAACTTCTCTTCTGAGTAAAACTTCCCCTCCATGCTGCACACTCCATTATAATCATGATTGTAATTAGAAGTATAACCATTTAAAAATGTAACGCTAACAAAAACAAATATAACGTTAAGAACAATTACCGCGTATGGCGAATGAATGCTTGTTAAAAGCGGGTATCAGAAACCTCGTAAACGAACTCGTAATTAGACATGGAATAGAAGAAGTAGCAGAAATAAAAGATCCAGATGAAGCCCTAAGGATCGCTCTCGAAAAACTTGTTGGAAAAGAAGCTTACGATTTTCTCTGCGACTTTGCCCCAATAGCGGAAGGAGATTACGAAACTGTAAAAGAAGTTTTTTCGAAAAAGTATAGCGATGAAATTATAGACAAACTAATTGAAATAGGTGCTCTTGAAAAAAAAGGTGATAGGGTTAGACTACCAATAAGAAAGCTGAAAATGGAATTAAAGGGGGATATGAACTTAGTCGCAGATTACTGGAAAAAAATGATGGAAAAAGAAGGGGGCCCAAAAGAAATATGCGAATTCCTCAGTGCAGCAATAGATGCTGGTAGGATAGATGAAGCGGTTGACCTGTTTTTAAAACAAAACCAACCTTCAGATAAAATGGTAGAAGTAGGAGAGAAGCTTTTCGATGCAATTGACAGAGATGATTTCAAAGAAAAATTAGGCAATAAGTGGGTTGAAGTTGTAAGACAAATAGCAAACATGTGCTTTGATACGGGTAGAAAATCTGAAGCTGAAAAGTATTACTCAATAGTAATCAATGAGTACGTAAAGTTAGCTGAAAAAGATGAAAAGTACATGGGCGAGCTTGCAAAAATTCTCTACAACATGGCAAATCTTTACCATTTCATGAGAAGATACGATGAAGCTGAGAAAAACTACGATTGGTCTGCAGAAATCATGGAAGATTTAGGAATGGAAGAAGAACTTTCTGTCGTTCTCGATAGCCTCGGTTTACTCTGCATGAATCTTGGAAAGCTGGAAAAAGCTAAAAAGTGCTTAGAAAAATCAGCAAAAATTAGAAGAGAGTTGGCAAGAAAAGACAGCAAAATTGTCCCTGAATATGCTAAGACCGTTAACAACCTTGGAGTGCTTTACAGAAGAATGAATGAGATCGAAAAAGTTGAAGAGTGTTATAAAGACGCTCTCGACTTGTTAAGGGATTTAGCGGGAACGAGTCCTGAACTAATACCAGAACTTGCAACTGTTTTAAACAACTTAGCTTCATATTACATAGAAGAAGGCAGATGCGAGGATGCAGAAAAGTTGGTAGCAGAAGTTATGATATACGAAAGCTTTTTGCCTCCAGACGTAAGAATGAGGTATTACATAAATCTGGCAAAGATCTTAGAAAATAGAGACAGAAAAACTGCCGGAGAATACTACTTCAAGGCAGCGTGTCTTGCTTTTAACCTGTTCAAAAACTATGGCTACAATGCACCGAATTTTATACACCTATTCGAGAAAGCAGAAAAGCTTGCAGAAGGTGAAATTAGTGGAGATGCAGCGATAATGAAGAACGCAATAATGAAATTTTACTACAACGTTGACACAGTTCCACCAAGCGGAGTTAAGTACAGCAAAAGAGGAGAGCTAATTTTGAAGGCTGCTAAGGGAGAAGCTATGAAGTTTACAGTTCAGAGTGAAGAAGATGCTACTGCCCATATCATAGCGAGAGACATACTTCCAAAGGCAAGGGCTAAGATGAGGAAATACATGGAAAACTAACAGCTAACAGTTTACTACTGGTAAGCACTTGCCAACTCTTAGAGGTTTAGTAGCAGACTTGGAAACGAAAGCTCTTGCAAGCTCTGCCGCTTCAAAAAGTTCGAAGCTGATTAAGTAGCAGGCAAGGGCAGTTGAGTAAACACATCCAGTTCCGTGAACTTCAAAGCCAGTATGAACAGATGAAATTTTTTTAAATTTCTTTCCGTCGTAAACTACATCCGTCTTTCCCGTTACGACTACTCGACACCCGAGCTCTTCATGTATTTTTTCGCACATTTCCTCAACGCTTTCGTACTTGAGGTTTAGTGCTCTGCAAATAGCCTTAGCTTCGCTTACGTTAGGTGTTAAGACGTCGCAGAATTTAGCTACTTTAGCACACTCTTCAGCCTCAGAAAATCTAAAACCAACAGTAGCAGTTATTACTGGATCGTAAACGAAGGGTATGTCTTTTTCCCATAAGAGTTTGGCGTAACATCCTCTCATAAACGCTCCAGCTTTTGCAAAATCGATTTTAACGTCATCAATTACAGCATTCAACTGTTTTTCAACTACTCCTCTGTTAAAAACAAAAGCTCCCCTGACCTCGCACGTGTTTTGATAAGTCAAAGCGGTTATTACTGTACAGGAATAAACTCCTATGGAGTGAGAAGTTTTTACGTCTGCGGACATCCCTGCTCCTCCAGAAGGATCTAAAGCGGATAGGATCAACAGTTTTTTCAGCTCTTCCTCAGCATACATATTACTTCCCTCACTTCTTAACTTCACTATTCCTTTCTATGTTTTACTTTTTCATGCCTTACTTAAGGTAAACAGCAAAAGTCAACATAGCTAAAAGCATCAAGAGTATTGCTAATACCATTGCAAGCATTGCAGCTTTTCTATCGCTACCAAAAACAATTGGAATTGGTCCAATCATTACTACTCCGCCAAAGTCAACTTTTCTTTCTTTTTCCTTTTTTCTTGTTTCTTCAACTTTATTCCACTCATCCATAACCTCATCCAAGCTGTAGTCAGGAGTTTGTTCAAAATCAGGAGTTTCTACTAATCCATAAATCAAAAGAAAAATACCTAACAACGTAATCGCAATTCCAATAGCCGTTAGTATCATTTAAACACCTCCACTTAAAATCTAAAAGCAAAAAAGGCAAACAATAAGAATACTACGGCTATTACAAGAGCGAAAGCAGCTATGCTCGGCGAAGTACCAAAAACAATTGGAATTGGTCCAATCATTACTACTCCGCCAAATTGAACGTTAGACATAGATGATATTGAAAGTAAAGTCAATCCTACGAATATCAAAGTTATGCCTGCGAACACCTTAAATGGATTCATGTTTTCCACTTCCAAATAACGAAATAAAACAGTTATGACCGTTATGTATTTCTATAACGTAATTAAGGTTTAGGTAATGCTATCGAAAAAAGAAAGAGAGTTCATACAGGACTGGCTTGCATGCATCGATGGAAAAATAACGTTAAATGAGTTCGTAGAAAAGTGGAAAAGCGAAGGGAGAGACTGGAAAGTGTACATGAGAGTTTTGAGGCACAGAATAGCAAAAAAGTACAAAGCTATGATTAAAGATTTATTGCTGATGAAAAGATTTTTAGACTTAGATAAACATCCTTAAAGTATTATTTCTATTCCAAGTTTCTCTGCCAGTTCTTTGTACCTGTTTCTTATAGTTACCTCCGTAACTCCCGCAACTTCTGCAACTTCTCTTTGCGTTCTTCTCTCCCCGCAGAGTATAGATGCTATGTATATCGCCGCTGCTGCAACGCCAGTTGGACCTCTACCGCTCGTTAACTCTTTCTCTTCAGCTTTCTTTATAATTTCTATAGCCTTCTTCTGCACATCTCCACTGAGGTTGAGGGCGTTACAAAAGCGAGGCACGTAATCAGCTGGGGAAGTAGGCATTAATTTCAATCCGAGTTCTCTTGCTATAAACCTATAAGTCCTACCTATTTCCTTCCTGTCAACTCTCGAAAAATTAGCTATTTCGTCGAGAGTTCTCGGCACTCCAGCTTGCCTGCAAGCAGCGTACAAAGCTGCTGCAACGACACCTTCTATACTCCTCCCCCTGATAAGGTTTTTGTCAACAGCCCTTCTGTATATTACAGATGCTGTTTCCCTTACAGGTTTTGGTAAGCCAAGTGCGGAAGCCATTCTATCCAGCTCGCTCAGAGCGAAAGCCAAGTTTCTTTCAGTAGCGTTGCTAATTCTAATTCTTCTCTGCCATTTTCTAAGTCTAAAAAGCTGTGCCCTGTTTCTAACAGAAATAGATTTACCGTAATAATCTTTGTTGCTCCAATCGATTATAGTGGTAAGACCTTTATCGTGGATTGTATAAGTTATAGGAGCTCCAACTCTACTCCTCTTCTCCTTCTGCTCACTATCAAAAGCCCTCCACTCAGGACCAGCATCTATATACGTATCCTCAATTACTAAACCGCAATCCTGACAGATGAATTCTCCTCTGCGGTAATCTCTAATTAACCTCGGACTTCCACACTCAGGACACACTTCGAGAGTATCTTCTCTTTCTATTTCCTTTCTTTCTACTTCTTTTTCCTTCTCCTTTTCCTTTCTTTCTACTTCCCTTACCTTTTCTATTTCCGCCATACTCCACCACCACAAACAATTCATCAAAAACAACTTTCTCAATTATACTCCTGTTTTCAGGTCTAACAACGACAAAAGGAGATTTTACTGGGCCAATGATATCGTAAACAAACCCTACTTTCTGCATTTTTCCGTTAACAACTTCTGCTTTAATTTTGGGCAAATCTCCCTTAACGGGGACGATTATGTTGCCCGTTTTCGATGGATACCCTTTACCAAGTTTTTTCAGTTTCATGCAACCCTCTCGAAAGGATTTAATTTCGAAGAAGTCATGCGAAAGGTATATATTACCGTTAAAATTAATAGTATATAAATCTTTTGGTCAAGTGTGAGATTAAGATTAATTAGGAGATTTAAGATTAATTAAATTCGTCAAAAGTAGTTTTAATGCTGTAAAAAGCAAAACTAAAAACACGAAAACCTGAGCAATGCAGCAATACCACCAATTGCCATCAACCTCTTTCCCGGTTCAAATTCTGTGCTGATTATAATGACTTTACCACCAGAGCTTTCCACCATTTCTAAAAGGGAATCTATGTCCCACTTCTCTCTTTCTTCTCTCAAAAATTCGTCTGCAACGAGTAAAACTTCTATAGCTCCATATTCACAGGCTTTTTTTACCTCTTCTAAACCATATGCTACTTTTTCTCCTTTTGCTATTCTTTCCATTAGCTCTTCCAAGTATTCAGCCTCTTCCGCTAACCTAAGGTCTCTCGCTATCCTGTTTACAACTCCCCTCCTCAAAACTTCGACGAAGCCCCTAACACCTATACTTGAAACGTCTGCAGTTACGCACTTTTTAGCAATTTCCGGGTCTTTCTCCTTTAAAAACCTGATAAAATCTTCCTTAGTAAATCCCGGGCCCGCAACTACTAAGTACTTAAAATCTATGTTCTTTAAAGCCGATAAAATTTCAGAAAAGAACTCAACTCTCTGACTCGATTCTTTACCGTAACTCTTTCTTATGCTTGCCACTTCTTCAACCCCCCACTGCCTCAAAACACCTATTATCGCATCTCCTTCTTCTAACGTAACTATGGCTATTTCCGGCTGATTGCTCGCTTTAACGGCACTTTCGAGTCTATCCAATTGCTCTTTTTTCCACTTCTTTATTATGCTTAGCTCTTTACCAACTCCTATGTTTAGTGTGTGGTATCCAGAATCCTCAACCCCTCCAACTATTTTACCTGAAATCCTTAATCTGTTAGCAAACTTGTGAAATTCAATTTTTTCAACTTCCACTCCAAGCCTAACGGTAACCATTTCCTTATCACTTCTAATTTTATCTCCACTCTCGCTAACCCTTTTCGTTAGAGAGAATACTACATCCCCGGGCTCTATTATGTATCTTAAGTGCCAGAGATCGTCTAAGCTTTCAGGGATTAACTTCATTTCTCCCTCTACACCTCTACTACTTTTCTTCAAGTTCTCTTCCACGACTCTCATCTATTGCAAGTTCTCAGATGGCTTTATAAATAGGACGTAAGAGCTTGAAGAAATGATAGTCGTAACTGAAAAGTGCGTAGGATGTGCTACGTGCATGCTTGTCTGTCCATCAAGAGCTATAAAAGTTGAGGGAAAAGCAGAAGTAATTCAGGAAAAGTGCGAGAAGTGTAAGAAATGTTTGAACTACTGCCCCGTTGAAGCTATAAAATGGGTGGAATAAATGAGAGTAGCAGTCGTGGGAGCGGGGTTGGGAGGTTTGTTAGCAGCAGCAAATCTTTTGGAGAGAGGTTACAAAGTAGATGTTTTCGAAAAACTGCCTTTTAACGGAGGAAGGTTTACGAATTTTCATTACAAAGGTTACGAGATTAGTACTGGAGCTTTACACATGATACCCCATGGAAGTAAAGGACCTCTCGCAAAGATGCTCAGAAAAGTTGGAGCTAAAGTAGAGATAGTTGACTCAAAACCAAATGGAACTGCGCTGTACAGAGGAGAGGAGATAAAGGTAAGCAAGAAAACTTTTCCGCTTAAGTCAAGACTTAAATTCGCTCTATACTGCTTAAAAAACGTTTTTAGAGAAGTAAAACTATCTGAATTAGAAAAAAATCTTGACGAGTTTAGTGCAAAGTTTTTGAGAGCTTTTCTCGGATGGTCTCTCAGCTTAACACCTTCTCAGCTTAGTTTATCTGACGTTTACCCAATATACGAAGCAACTTACACTCTTGGCGGTCCGGGAATCCCAATTGGAGGTTGTAAAGCTGTAGTAGATGCCCTACTCGAAGTAATGGAAAGTTATGACTGCAGAGTTAAAAGAGAAAAAGTTAGAGCTATAAGAATGGAAAGTTACGGTCTAAGTTTGCACTTCCGCAATACATCAGAAAGATTTGACGCAGTAGTATCAGATGCTGGCCCAGTAGAAACTTACAGACTCGCTGGACTTAATGTACCAAAACTGGAAGAGAGCAGAGGAATAAAGTACTCAATAGCCCTAAAAGAGCCGCTAATAGATCACACCGGTGTAATGTTCACTCTTGATACGAGGAGGATATGTGGAGTAAACCAAGTTACGAATGCGGATCCGAACCTCGGTGAAAGGCACTTTCTAATGGCTCATCAGCCTATGATTACTTCAAACGTTAAGTTTGAAATCGCTGAAGGATTGAAAGATTTAAAAGAAATTCTGAAAGGTTACGAGTACGAAGTTTTAGTAATACAGAGTTTCAGCGACGGATGGCCTGTAAATAGAGCGAGAGCCGGTAGAGATTGTAGCAACGAAACTCCAGTTAAAGGTTTATACATGGTTGGGGATGGAGCGAAGGGAGAAGATATAGAAGTCGATGGAATAGCAATTGGCATTGAAAGAGTAGTCAAGGAAATAGAAAAAGAAGTAGAAAAGAGGTAAAGAGGAGGTAGCTATGCACATAGTTCTTGAAAATGTCGTAAAGTACTATTCACGTTTCAAAGCTCTCGACGGAGTAACTCTACACGTTGAGGAAGGAGAGAAAGTTGCAATTCTCGGTCCCAATGGAGCGGGAAAAACTACTCTCGTCAAGATAGTAAGTGGTCAAATGAGAGCTAATTCAGGAAAAGTAGAGGTAATGGGATTAGATCCCGCAAAAACAAGTAGAGAATTGAGAAAGAAAATAGGGTTTGTTTCGCACAATCCCATGATATACGACGAGCTTACGGCTTACGAAAATTTGAAGTTTTACGCAAACTTGTATGAAGTAAAGGAAAGAGAAGAAAGAATTAAAGAAGTTTTAAAAAAAGTCAAGCTATACGATAGAAGACACAGCCTCGTAAAAACGTTTTCGAGAGGGATGAAGCAAAGAATGGCTATAGCGAGAGCTTTACTGCACGATCCCGACATACTAATACTGGACGAACCTACGTCAGGACTCGACATAAGTGGAAGAAGAGAACTGCTTGAGTACTTGAGAAAACTCAAAAAAACGATTTTACTAACGACACACAACATAAACGAGGTGGAAAAGCTTTGCAGTAGGGCGGTAATCTTAATGAACGGAAAAGTTGTAGCTGAGTGTGAAATAAGCGAGGTAGAAGAAGTTTACATGAAAATTTGTTAAAAGGTGATTACTTGAAACCCAAATTCTTGGAAATAGCGTGGAAAGACATAGTAATAGAGTTTAGAAGTAAGTCAACGCTGAGTCTAATGATTCTATTCTCCCTAATTACTTCAATGTTATTCAGCGTGACAGTATCTTCTTACGCTCAGGAAATAGGTGCCGCTCTACTTTGGCTTATATTCATATTCGTTGGAATGCTTGGTTACGCGAGAGCGTTCGTTAGAGAGGTAGAATTAGAGACTCTCGACGGATTAAAGCTTTCCCCAGTGCATCCAGCTAGCATTTTAGCCGGAAAAATGGTTTACAACTTAGTTTTAATGCTTTTAACTGAAGCAGTCATCTTTCCCATTTTTGCTGGCGTTTTTAACATGAATATCTCAAAGCCCCTAATTTTTTTATCAATACTAACTCTCGGAAACTCCGCTTTCGTAGTCGCCATGTCATCTCTAGCAGTGCTAATAGTAAAGTCCCGCTCTAAGGAGTTGTTACTTCCAGTAATAGCTTTTCCTGTCGTTTTTCCAGTTATAACTTCCACAGTTTTTGCGTTGAACATGGCAGTTAGCGGTAAAATTCAAAATATATTACAGCCAGTAAAGATGATAGTGTCGTTCACTATGATAATTCTGGCAGTAGCGTTTCTAACTTCGGAGTACGCTTTTACAGATTAGCACAAAAGTTTAAATTCTAACCGATTTGCGTTCTATATGAACTGGTTGAAAGTATTCGGCCTAATAATGTCTGCGGGTTTTGCATTACAAGCAATAAAGCTTAGGAAAAAGAGGTGGCTCTTATTTGCAAACTTGTTTTTCTCGGCAATTTATGCGTTGTCGTGTGTCTTTCAGATTTTAGCCCCCTTTGCTGGAATCGTAACTGCTATATCTTTTGCAAAGCCGAGTATGGATAAAAGCAGAGACTTTCGCTTCAGAGTTTCTCACTTCGTAATACTAATGCTCGGAGTAATTTACGCGATTCTTTCCATCATAGCGTAAATAGTAATTGCAAAGAAAATAGCTCGTTAAGTATGTTGAGCGAAATTTCAAAGTTGTTGGTAGAGCTCGGCGCTCTAAAGTTAACTCCCCGCTCAGGATGGTTAAAGGCAGGTATAAAGATTCCAGAAAGCGTAGCAGAGCACTCTTTTAGAACTGCGGTAATAGCTTACGTTCTGTCAAAAATGGAAGGAATGAGTGGAATTGAAGCTGGAGCTGTAGCTTTCTTAACTTTGCTTCACGACTCTCACGAAGCGAGAACCTTAGATTTACACAAACTGGCAAAAAAATACGTAAAATGCGACGAAGAAGAAGTACAAAAGGAACAACTCAAAGTTTTAGAGTTGGAAAAAATTTACGAAGAGTTGGAAAAATCGGGAATTGACAAAAACTACGTAAAAGATATTATAAAAGACTCCGATAGATTAGAGTTACTCCTCCAAGCAAGAGAATACTCAGCTCAATCAAAATTGGCAAAGTACTTCGAACCGGAAAAAAGTGAAATAAAAACAAAAAGTGGAAAGCTCGTTTTTGAGAGCTTGAAGAGAGTAGAGTTGAAGTGGTGGGAATGAAGTTCGTCTGCGATAGAATGCTTAAAAGACTGGCAATATGGTTAAGACTTTCAGGATACGATACTCTGTGCGATGAATCCTTTCAGACTCGTGAAAAAGAAGATACTTTTCTTGCCAAAAACTTTCCAGACAGGATTCTGCTGACAAGAGATAAAGAGCTGTATAGAATGAGGATTGCTAAGGGTTATCCTGCGAGACTGATAAAATCGAGCAAGGTATGGGAACAGATGAAAGAAATAAAAGATTTGGTGAATTTTAAGCCGAAAGCCGAAAGGTGTACTCTGTGCAATTCCCAATTAAGAAAACTCGAAAAAGCTGAAGCTGAAAAGATTGTAAAAGAATTGGGATTGAACGATTTGTTAAACAAAGAGCTCTGGTATTGCGATAAGTGCAAAAAACTGTACTGGGTAGGTTACCACTGGAAAAACATGTTAGAATTTTTAAAAAAACATGGTTTGGTAGAGGAGTGAAAGCTAAAGGATTTGAGCGATAGCTAAATACAAGTAACAAAATTCTACGAAAAAGTATTAATAAGTTTGATTAATTTGCGTTAAAATAACACAAAGGAGGTGTGAGTTTGGAGGAAAAGCTAAAACACCTGCTTCAGCACTGGATAGAGCACAGCATAGAGCATACGAACAAGTACGAGGAATGGGCTAAAAAAATAGAAAACGAAAAACCAGAAGTTGCCGAATGCTTAAAAAAGGCAGTAGAAAAGTTTAGAGAGGGTGAAGAATTTCTGAGAGAGGCTCTACACAAATTGAGTTAACGCAAACTGGATTAGCAATAAATACATTAATACATTAACGCTATTTTTTATTAGATGTCCAGAAAAACGATAAGGGATCCCATACACGGAAATATAACAGTTCCAGAGTGGTGCGTAAAAATTTTAGATACGCCTCAGCTTCAAAGGTTGAGGAGAATAAAACAGCTTGGATTTGCCTCTCTCGTTTATCCCGGAGCAAACCATACGAGATTTGAGCATAGCTTAGGAGTAATGCACATAACTGCCAAGCTAATTAAAAAAATGGAGTGTAGCGATAGAGTTAAGAGAGAATGCGTAGCAGCAGGATTATTGCACGATATAGCTCATGCACCCTTTTCTCACTCAAGCGAGGTTTTGCTAAAAAGGTACCTAAGGTTTGAACACGAAAACATATACCCCGTAATAAAGGGGAGCGAGCTCGAAGACTTGTTGAAAGACGAGGGACTTAGGCTCAAGAGCGTAGTGGAAATAGTTAAAGGAGAGAGTGTCGTCAGTGGAGATATAGATGCGGATAGAATGGACTACTTAGTCAGAGATTCTCACTACACGGGAGTAGCTTACGGAGTTTTCGACATAATGAGGTTGGTTGACGGAATAGAATTCAACGGACTTACGCCCATAATAAGCCAAAGAGCTATCAAAGCGGCTGAATCCCTCTTGCTGTCGAGGTTCATGATGTACCCCACAGTCTATCACCATCACGTGTGTAGAATAGCAAAAAAGATGTACGAGAAAGCCTTAGAGTTTTGCTTTGAAAGAGAGATGTTAGAGCCTGAAGAAGTGCTTAGAATGGACGATTACGACATGGTAGTTTTCTTAAGGAGTGCCGAAGGATTTGCGGGAGAAATAATGAAGAGATTGGATAACAGAAAACTGTTCAAAAGAGCGATATACATAAGCAGAAACAGAATCCCATTAGAAAGAATAGATGCAAAAATAGCAGAAGAAGAAATAGCAAGCATGGCGGGCGTTGAAGAGAGAGAAGTAATAGTGGACGTTCCGGAAGAAAAAGAGGCGAGAGAATTTAAAGCAATCGTAGAAGTTGATGGAGAAAAAAAGAGATTAGAAGAGATTTCCCCCCTCATCTCAGCACTTAAAGAGGCTGAAAAAACTTCTTTGATGTTGGGCGTTTATACTCCAAAGAAGTACGTAGATAGGGTAGCTAAAGCAGCTATGAAGTTCTTCGGGATAAAAGAAGTCGTTCAGAAAAAGTTGGACGAAGTTTTACCAATATGGTAATTTCCAATGGTAACTCCCATTACCTTAAAGCCTTTACTAAAGCTATATCTCTTCCGTACTTCAAATACAAGAATTCTACTTTTTTCACGGAAAATCCTGCATTTTCAAGCATTTCTACCACTTCTTCTACTTTGTAAAACTTTGCTTCTCTGTAAAACTGACTACTTTTACTTTTGTACTCTTCAGCAAGCTTACCTTCTGGAATGAAACAGACTAAAATAGTTCCTTTTTCTTTTAAAACTCTTTTAGCCTCACTTATAGCTTCAAAAGGTTTTTTCAAAAAGCACAGAGTAAAAGCAAACAAAACAAAGTCGAATTTTTCGTCTTTAAAAGGTAAATAGTCAGCGTCAGCCAAAACTACTTCAACGCCCCTTTTCTTAGCAACTTTCAACATGTTCATGGAAATGTCAAGTCCAACTGCATTTAGCTTGCAAGCAAATCTACCCGTACCAACGCCTACCTCTAATCCTCTAATTTTTTCCTTATCTTGGATATTACTTAAAATTAAATTTAATTCCTTTTCATAAATTTCCTTATTTCTATCGTACCAGCTATCGTACTTCTCTGCATTATCGAATGCCGACATCCCATTTACTTAGACTTAAATTTATTTATGTATTCCGCAACTTTAAAAGCTTGAACTGTATCTTTAACGCAGTGCGTTCTAACGTAATCAGGAGAAGAGAGAACTTCAGCAATAACGCTACCAGCTAATCTCTCTTCCGGTTTTGAATTCGTAACAGCACCAATGAATGACTTCCTAGAAACGCCTATCATAATTTCTCTATTGACTTCTCTTTTTATCTCTGCCAAGTTTGCGAGAATTGTAAAATCTCTAACCCACCAATTACCTTTTCTCCAGAAACCTATTGCAGGATCTGCTATGGTTTTACAGCCCCTAAATAACTTTAAATCTCTTTTCAAAGATTCAATACAAGAGCTAACAATTGACTTTACGTTTTCTTTCCATTCTATTTCTCTCGCAACAACTATAGCCGGAACGCCGTACCTCTTAACTACTTCCGCAATACCTTCAGAAGGTAAAACTGCGTTTACAATTTCGCATCCGGAAACTATAGCTTCTTCTGCAACTCTTTCCCTAGTAGTATCTATTGAAGTTTTAATACCCCTTTTACTCAACTCCTTTATTACTGGAATGACTCTCTTAATCTCAACTTCCTCACTCACCCAAGTGTTCTTGTAAGGTGCTGTTGACATCCCACCGATATCAACTACTTCTGCACCTTCTTCAACCATTTTTTCAGCTCTCTTTACAGCTTCACCTACGCTCTTACAAACTGAAGGGGAGTAAAAAGACTCCGGACTCATGTTAATAACACCAAATACTACTGGCATGTTAATTATTGCTACTTTTTCGCTATTTAGTCGTTTAGCCGGCAAAAATTTAATGTAATAAAAAAACAAAATTATCAAAATTAAAATAAAACCTAAAATAAATTTAAATTTTAATTAAATTTAAAATTCTCCGAGGGCGGCTTTTACCAGACCGACGAAAGGTGGAGAGGGGGAGTATGGTCTCGATTTAAACTCTGGGTGAAACTGAGTTCCAAAGAAGAACCTGTTTTTCGGATATTCCAGTATTTCCATCCTCCTTCCACCGTCAGAGTAACCTGAGAAAATTAGCCCTCTTTTTTCAAATTCTGGTATGTATTTTGGATTTACCTCGTACCTATGCCTGTGCCTTTCGTAAACTTTTTCCTTTCCGTACAGTTTATGCGCTATCGTGCCGGGTTTTATAGTTACTTCTATATCTCCAAGCCTCATAGTGCCTCCAAGCTTGTCAACCTGCTTCTGCTCAGGTAGGAGGTCAATAACAGCGTGAGTTGTTTCGGCTAACTCGCTACTGTTAGCGTCGCTCCAACCTATAACGTGTCTCGCAAATTCTATTACAGCAAGCTGAAATCCAAAGCATATTCCGAGGAAAGGTATGTCGTTCTCTCTCGCAAATTCTATAGCCTTTATCTTTCCCTCTGCACCTCTCTTACCAAAGCCACCGGGAACCAAAATTCCATCTACATCCATTTCGACATTCTTTTCTTCCAGCTCCTCACTGTCTATCCACAAAACGTTAACTCTACAACCAGCTTCTATTCCTGCATGTTTTAAAGCCTCTCTAATGCTTAGGTACGAATCCTGAACGTCCACGTACTTACCAACTACAGCGATTTTAACTTCTTTTTCAAGATTCCTGAGCTTTTTAACCATATTTTCCCAATCATCTCTCGATTCTCTCCTCTCAAGCCCCAGCTTTGATATTATGTACTCGTCGAGTTTCTCTTCTCTAAACATTAGAGGTACTTCGTATATGTCTGATGCATCCTCAGCACTTATAACCGCTTCAACTGGCACATCGCAGAAAAGAGATATCTTCTTCTTCGTCCCCTCCTCGAGTTTTCTTGCACACCTTCCTACTATGACGTCTGGTTGCAAACCTATGCTTCTGAGCTCTTTCACACTGTGCTGTGTAGGTTTGGTTTTCTGTTCCCCACTCGAATCGAGTGGAACGAGAGTTACGTGAACTAAAAGGAAATCTTCCGGCTTTTCTTCGTTTTTCATCTGCCTTATTGCTTCAAGAAAAGGCATACCTTCTATATCTCCAACTGTTCCTCCTATCTCCACGAGACATATTTCAGCTCCACTTTCCTTAGCCACCCTCCTTATCCAGCTTTTAATTTCGTCCGTAACGTGAGGTATTATTTGAACTGTCTGCCCCAAGTATTCACCTCTTCTCTCTTTTTCTATGACGTTTCTGTAAACCTTACCCGTAGTTATGTTGTGATCCCCCGTTAGCTCCACGCCAATAAACCTCTCGTAATGTCCCAAATCAAGGTCAACTTCAGTTCCGTCTTTTAGAACGTAAACTTCCCCGTGCTGAAATGGGTTCATAGTTCCCGCATCTATATTTATATAGGGATCTATTTTTATTGGTACTACTTTATATCCCATGTCAACTAAGAGTCTCCCAATAGATGCAGAAGTTATACCTTTACCGAGACCACTCATCACTCCCCCCGTTACCATTATGTACTTCAAGGCTATCACCTCAGCCTTTTACCTTCTCTCTCAGCTCAGGGGGGAGCATGTTTGGTATTCCGTCCTCTATTGGATACTCTGCACCACAACTCTTGCAGATAAGTTTACCTTTCAAAACCTCTTCATCATCTTCTTCTTCAACTTCTAAGGACAAATCTCCCTTACAAACAGGACACGCGAGAATGTCTAACAAACTTCTTCTCATACCTATTGGAGAGGGGAAGATAATATTAGCCTTTCGAACTTGTGTGAACTCATGGAGAGAAAGTGTGAAAACTGTAAATACTACGAAAAGTGTAAGGAGTGGAACTGTCTAAAAGACCCAAACACCTGCGAATACTATGAAGAAAAGAGGTGATGATAATGTCCTCCAAACTACAGTACGAGTTTAAAAGAAAATTAGAGGAGTTAGAAAAGTACAAGGGTAGAGGAACGGAGCTAATAACACTATACATACCCCCAGATAAAAACATAGCAGACGTAGCATCACAGCTAAGAAGTGAGCTCAGTCAAGCTTCAAACATAAAGTCGAAGCAAACGAGAACTAACGTAATGGCGGGGTTAGAGGCGATACTACAAAGGTTGAAGATGTACAAAAAACCGCCAGAACACGGAATGGTCATAATAAGTGGCGTAGTTGAAGTTAATGGAAAGCAGAAGCACATAACTGAGATAATAGAACCGCCTGAACCGGTGCCACTTTACAAGTACCACTGCGACAGTTCTTTTTACTTAGAACCTTTAAAAGAAATGCTGAAAGAGAAGGACATATACGGATTAATAGTAATAGATAGAAGAGAGGCGACAGTAGGAATACTTAAAGGGAGGAGAATAGAAGCTCTGAGTAGAGCTACTTCTATGGTTCCGGGCAAGCACAGGCAGGGTGGGCAAAGTAGCGTGAGGTTTGAGAGGTTAAGAGAAATTGCCATACACGAGTTCTACAAGAAAGTTGGAGAAAAAGCAACAGAGGCATTATTGCCTTACAAAGACCAGCTCTTAGGAATTCTAATTGGCGGGCCATCTCCTACTAAGGAAGAATTCTACGAAGGAAACTACTTACACCACGAGTTACAGAAAAAAGTGGTAGGACTGTTTGACGTAAGCTACACGGATGAGAGTGGATTATACGAGTTGGTAGAAAAAGCCGAAGACGTTTTACAAGAGCTCGATTTAATGAAAGAAAAGAGGCTGATGAACAGATTCTTAAAAGAAATAGCAAAAGACGGATTAGCAGCTTACGGTGAAGAAGAAGTAAGAAAGTACATAGCTCTGGGAGCTGTTGACACTCTGCTATTAAGTGAAGACTTAAGGCTTGAGAGAGTGAAGTACCGATGTCCTAAGTGCGGGAAAGAGTTAGAAGTAACTTTAAGGTTTAAAGGAGAAAGCAAGCAAATGTGTGAGTGCGGAGTTGAAATGGAAGAAGTGGAAAGGAGAGATATAATTCTTGAGCTTTCAGAGTTGGCAGAAAGTACGGGTGCAAAAGTAGAGTTCCTTTCAACGGAGAGTGAAGAAGGGGCTATGCTTTACAACGCTTTCGGAGGTATTGCAGCAATTTTAAGGTTTAAACCCGATTAATAACTTTTAACTACTCTAAGCTTTGCTACAAAAAAGCCAGAACATCTGTTCCTGTGAGGATAGTACCTCTTAGCAAGCTTTAACCTCTCATCAACTTTAATACCTCCAAATTCCGTAAGACCTTTCTCTCCCGGAATTTTAATCTTTTCAATCTCTAATGAGAAGTTATCTAAAGCCCACTGAACGACTAACTCGTTTTCTTCTGGAGCTATTGAGCAAGTCGAGTAAACAATTATTCCACCAGCTTTAACGCTTTTTACAGCAGAACTCAAAAGTTCCTTTTGAAGTCTTGAGCAGAATTCTATATCTTTCCTACCCCTGCTCTTCTTTCTGCTCTCGTCCTTGTGTATTATTCCCTCGCCCGTGCAAGGAGCATCTAATAATAGCAAATCCGCTTTTACTCCGTATTTTGGAAAATTTCTGGCATCCATGTGAAGGACTGCGACGTTTTTTACCCCCATCCTGTGTATGTTGTCAATCAAAGCTGGCAACCTATCCTTTTGAGCCTCTAAAGCAAGTATTTTACCTCTAACGTTTCTTTCCTTCATAAGCTGAGAAATCATTGTAACTTTACCGCCGGGGGAGGAGGCGAAATCGACGATTAAAGGGTTGTTAAAAAACTCAAATTCTTCTGCTAAGGCTAAGGGAGGTACGCAGGAGGATTTATCCATCAAGTAGTAGTAGCCCATTAAGTATTCGGGCGTTGAACCAGCAGAAAAAGGCTCTGAAATTAACTCATAGCAGTAAGGAATTTCCGTGTTTTTTAAGCGGAATCCTCTTCTTTCCATCCTATTTATCAGTTCTCTCTCTCCAATTTTTATAGTGTTAACTCTCAAGTACTTAGGCACCCTTTCCATACCCTCAGCCAAATCTTTTGCCTCACGTCCAAATAAGCCGACCCACCTCCTAATCAAAAATTCGTCGTATCCGTATTTCTCAGCCAACTCCTTAGATAGTTTGGTGCTCGGAAAGTCGAGTATCATTTTTTGTTATTTTTTTGCTCTTTCTTCTGCTCCCTATCGAAGAACGGATTTTTGCCGAGACTGGCAAGAGGTATTCCCATTACAACGTCTGATTTAGCGTATCCAAGCTTTCTGGCAATCGTTCCTATTCTGTACATTATCCTGTTGTCAACATTTATTATTGAAGCTAACTTTACAGCAGAACCTATTGCAATTCCTAAATCTATCAGCTTGAAAGCACAGTTAGGACCGAAGTAATCTTTTCCCTCTTTCCTCTCTTTTTTGAGTTCTTCACAGCTCATTCCACAAGCTCCGCAGTTCAAATTTATGGGTTTGCCAGAAACACCTATGAGCAAAACTGCTTCGCTCTTTCTCAAGCTCTCTCCATCTCTCACAAAACCGTATATGTCTTTCTCTTTCCCGATCTTTATCATTTCCTCAGCTAACTTTTCTTTTTCCTCTCCATCGACGTAAACTATCTCTACATCGTCTTCACCCTTTGATTTTGGAGCTGTTCTCGCAGAAATCGACATCAGGTAGGCTGAAAACTTTATAGCCTCTTTTCTAAATTCCTCCTCTCGCAATATCATAGCTTAAAGCTTAAGAAAGTTCTTTATCAGAATTTCGCAAAGTTCGTTTGCTTTCTCCACGAATTTTTCAGTATCATCTAAAATCTTATTTTTTTCGTCATCGCTCATTTCCTCATCTTCTATCCACTTTTTCACTATGTCTTCCGTAACCTCTAAGTGAAACTGGAAACCAAGAGCTTTTCCCACCCTAAAAGCCTGATTTTCAACCTCATAACCCCTGTAAAGTAAAACGGAGTTATCAGGTAAATCAAACGTATCTCCGTGCCACTGAAATACTGTCATTTTTTCTGGTAATCCCTCAGTAGAGATGTCATCTTCAACTTTAACGACTTCCATCCACCCAAGCTCTTTCTTAAAGGGATAAACCTCTTTCCCATAAGCACTCGCTATTAACTGAGCTCCGAGACAAAACCCTATTACCGGTAAATTGGTGTTTCTTATAATCTCTTTTTCTCTTGCAAGGAACGGATATATATCCTCTTCGTAAACGCCCATAGGACCGCCCATAAAAACGAGGTGCGTGTATTCAGTCAGTTCTTCAGGAAATTCACCTTCGTACAGCTTAACGTACTCGTAATCTACTCCCAAGTCCTTCAGAACTTCCTCTATGTACCCCATTGGTTCCGTCGGGTAGTGCTGAAACGCCAAAACTTTCATAATCCCAATTAGCGTTTTAGAGGATAAAACGTTTTTTAAGAAGCTATTCATCAACGACTTCTAATTTTAAGACTTCACCTCTACTATTGTAAGCCCTCCAGCTATCCATAGTGTATGGGTAAGCAATTATAACGTGAACTACGCCTTGCTTGGAGAAAGTTTCTAAGTCCTGTAAAGATGGGTTAAAATTCGTAGAAGGGTGGCTATGTATCGTGCCGAGAGCTCTAACGCCAAGTGGAAGCATGTCCGTGTGTAATACAGCACTTACGCTACCGCTAACTGCGGGGAGAAAAATCAATTCGCTAACGTGAACTCTGCTTCTACTAACTTTTCCACCTAACATGGCTATGAACTCGTTAGGATAGCTATCTCTTGAAGCGGCTATTGCCATTTCGAGAACTTCTCTCGATATTGTATATCTTATATCTCTCTTTTTAGCTTTGAAGCGATTGGACAAAAATTTAAGCATGAGTTAAATAGTTAAAAAACAATATTAAGCTTTTACTAACTTAGTTTTTAAGTTTTTTAGTTTTTACTCAGCCCCCTGATATCACTCTCATTACAGTTACTTCGCCTTCTTCAACTTTTTCGTCTATTGGTATGGGTGTGGAATCCTTTATTACTATGACTGTTTCAGGGTTTATACCGAGCTTTGATAAAAGCTCAGCATACGTCCCCTCAGCCTCTACTACCATATCACCCTCCTCGAAACCCACGAACTTTAGCCTCACCTTAACCATAACTAAAAAAGTTCAGAAGCGCTATAAATTAGTACTCTTCCGGAAGTACCATGTCAGCTATTTCCTTTATGCTCATTCTAAGGTTGTCAATCTTCAACTCTTCGAGGTTTTCGAGCAAAAGTCTCTCGTCCTTGCTTAGGAGCTTGTTAAGCCCCTTTCTTTCAAAAGACCTTCTGTCAAAACGCCTCATGGCAGATCACGAATATAACTATTTTCATTATCGTATATATAATTTCCGGAACGTAATTATAATCATCATGGAAAATTGATAGTCTTCGAATCTTCAACGTCGAATTCGTAAAAAAGCTAAAAAAGTTACTAAGGATTCCTAACTTTTAAGCATCAGTACGAAAAAATCGAAATAATGCCTCAAAAATCCAAAATGATAAATAATTATCAAAGTTTGATTCCAAAGAACTTCGAAGCGTTTTTTCTTACACTTCTAATAATTTCTCGTACTTCAACACCTTTAAGCTTTTCTAATTCTTCTATAACTACTGAAACGTTACAAGGATTGTTAACCCTTCCTTTAAACGGACTCATGTAAGGAGAGTCCGTCTCCACTAAAATGTAATCCAACTCGTATTTTTTCGCAACTTCCAAAACTCCGGGTATGAATTTTATGCCCGTACTTATTCCAACGAAGCCCTCTACTTCCACTGCCCTCGTTAAAGAGTGGTAGTAAGCCTGAACTCCCACTCTTTCAACTTCTCTAACAGCAAGTTCTTCAGCTTTCCTTGCATGAATTACTACTGGCTTTTCAAGCTCTACTGCGATTTGCAAGAAGTGTCTAAAAATCTCCAACTGACTTTCTCTCTCAACATCGCTTTTTGCGTGATAAAAGTCGAGACCTATTTCCCCAACTGCAAGAATCTCGTTAGAATGTTCAAGTAAAAATTCTTCAACTTTTTTAACTCTATCCCAATTACCCCTCTTCGCTTCGTTAGGGTGAAAGCCAACTGTTGGCAAAACAAATCCAAAGTAAGGTCTAAGCATTTCCCAACTCTTCCACACGTGTGCTTTTCTGTATTCAGTAATAGAGTCGAAAACTACACTTACGCACTTTTTAGCCAGCTCTAATTCACTTTCAAACTTGGACTTGCCGTAAAGTTCGAAGTGTGCGTGACAATCTATGCCAATCGTTTTATCGGTCATTTTATCGCCTCCAAATTATCAACAACGTAAAATCCCAGTTTAGAACACTCCTTATATATGTCCTCTTCACTTACTTTCAACCACCTGACCTTTTCTAAATCTTTTTTCCACAAAGCTCTAACGGGAAAGTTCAAGCCAATTATCCTGTCTAACCTGAAAGACAGCTTTGCAAGTTCTTTTCTTAATCTCCACCTCGCTACCAGTGGAGTTTGAACTGAAAGAATTGCTTTCTCTAATTCAATCCCATCTACTACGCACATCAACAGTATTTTAACTATGTGGTTTATTCTGTCCGGAACTCCTACGACATCTCCTCTGAGAACGAATTTTCTCGAAATTACGTCTATACCTTCCGACTCAAGCTCTTTTCCAAGCTTAGAAGTTAAACCCCTCTTGTTTCCTGCAAGGTCAACTATACCTCCAACAACGTAACAACTCTCTTTTTCCGAAGAAAAAACCTCTTCTGCGTTTGGATCGAGCAGTATTACTCTATCTATTTCCTTTTCGTAGAAAAATTCCTTTGCTTCCGGATAGAAAGGAGCTTCAACTTCGGGAAATTTTTTTCCACTAACAATTAACTTATCTCTCCACATAAACTTCCTTATAACCCCAACTGTACACTTCAATTGAAGCTTTAACCTTCTGAGTTCTTTTTCAGAGTGGATGTTCGCATACCTGCAATCCACTAAAACGTACGGGTAGTTCAGTTTTTTCGCCTCTTTAAGTAATTCATTCTTAGTCAGTATTGGATTACTACACGTAGGCAAAACTACAGCATCAGCCTTAAAATTTCCGCAAACCTCTTCAAGATCCATAGACGTTTTGCAGTTTTCGGCTTTACAAACAACTGCTCTTCCCTCTGCAACCATTGCAGATAATTTCCAAAGCTTAGTGCATGGCCATATTCTCTCTACACCTTTTTTAATCAGCATTTCTTTGAACAACTCACACAGCCTCACTGCAAAAACTGCAACGTTTAGAACTTAAATGTTGGCTAAGTAGCAAAACTGCTAAAAGCAAGGAAAGATTTTTCCAAAACGTGATAAAGGCTTTAAAGGGTGCAATTGGTTTTCTGTCAACTCTACCAGCAGGTAGAAGTCCAGAAGAATTCGAATCTTTCAGGAAGAGCGTAGAAGTTATGCCTTTTGCTGGTCTTATAATAGGAATTATTTGTGGAATGATTTGCTATTTATTTTCGCTACTCTCTGTTCAGTTCTTAACACCGCTCGCGTTCTTAGCCGTTGAAGGGATAAATCACCTCGACGGTTTAGCCGATGTTGGTGACGCAATTTTTGCACCTGAAAGTAAAAAATTTTCGGCTTTGAAAGACTTGAACACTGGCGTTGGAGGAGTTGTTTCGTTGCTTATGTGGATGTTTGCAATTTCATTTTCTTCTTTAAAAATGAATCCAGAATTCATATTTTTAACAGCCGTACTTTCAGAAGTTGTAGCAAAAACTTGCATGATGCTAATGCTCTCTACAACAAAACCACTTTGGACAGGCTTGGGCAGTTACATGATGGAATTCGCTTCTTTTGACGAAAGTGCAAAATCAGCGGCGATGGCTGGAGGATTCGCTCTTTTCCTGAGAATAACATTTAGCTATCCAGCTCTTACGATTTTCGTCGTCTCACTTTTGCTTTTCCTCTTACTTAGGTGGTACTTCTTAAGGACTTTTGGAGGCGTTAACGGCGATATGTTTGGAGCTACGAACAGTATCGCCATAGCTTTCACGTTTGTACTGGCGAGGTGTATGAATTGCTTGCACTTTTGATGTGTGGAGGAAAAGGTAAAAGGATGAATTTACCATACAGAGGAGCGAGAGAAAAACCTCTCGTGCCGGTTTCAGGAAAAAAACTGATAGATTACTCCTTAACAGCGTTAAAAGAAGTAAAACTCGACGTGTTAGCTTTAACTTCCCCAAATTCTCCAGAAACAGAAAATTACTTGAAAGAAAAAGGGATTTCCGTTATAAGGGCTCCGGGAAAAGGATACGTTGAAGACATGATGTGGTTTATCGAGAAATTCAGGTTTTCTTTCCCGCTTTTAGTCGTTTCGGCAGATTTAATATTTATAAAAAATGAAATTTTCAGAATTCTGGATTTTTACTACAGATGCGACAAGCCAGCTATAACAGCAGTAAAAAATTCTGAAAACGTTGGAATAAACGTGGTAGATGGATACTACACGCTTTTTACCGAATTTCAACCGGAGGAGAAGTGCAAAGTTAAATGGGTTGTAAACGTCAACAGTAGAAAAGACGTAGAGTGCGCAGAAAACATATTAAAAAAATTTAAGTCTTAAAACAGTAGCGTTAATATGGTTCGAGTTGACGGTTACAGTTTTGGAAAAATAGTAATAGACGGAAAAGAGTACAACCACGACGTAATAGTTTACTGGGACGGAAAAGTTGAAAAGTGGTGGAGAAAAGAGGGGCACAGAGTCTGTTTAGAAGACGTAAAAAGTTTAATAGACAGGAAAGTAAAAACAGCAATATTCGGCACTGGGAAGTATGGAGTAATGAAAGTTGGAGATGACGTAAAAGAGAAGTTTGAGGAAATGGGTATAGAGTGCGTTGAAAGAATTTCTGATGAGGCTGTTAAGCTGTTCAACGAATTGGTAAGTAAAAAAGATAAAGTTGCCTTAGCCATTCACCTTACTTGCTGAATATCTTAATATTTAGATTCACTATATTTGGTTCGATATATAAATAAAAATTAAGAAATTAAATTAAAAAATTAAAATGACTGGAAAGCTAACACTAAAGCAAGCAAAACGAAAAATACACGCTCGAACAACAATAGACCAATGTCTCTGAAAGTGAAAGACTATATGACGAGAGATGTAATAACGGTTAAACCCGAAACAACTGTTAGAGAAGTGATAGACTTAATCGAAACTACTGGACATGACGGGTTTCCCGTATTGGATAAGGAAGGTAGAGTTGTGGGATACATTTCTTCGAGGGATTTGTTAAGAAAACCTGCAACTATGAGAGTGGAGGAAATAATGAGTAAACAACTCTACGTAGCGAGAGAGTATATGGATTTAAGAGATGCTGCAAGAGTTATGTTTAGAACCGGTCATTCTAAGCTACCTGTTGTTGACGAAAAAGGTAAGCTCTTAGGGATAATAACTAACGCCGACGTAATAAGAAGTCAAATCGAAAGAGCTGATCCTAAAAAAGTTGAAAAGCTAAAAAAGACGATAGAGACAGTCCACGACGTAAAAGTAGAAGTTACGAGAGGTAAAGTCGAAGTAGATAGGTTGATTCCAACTCAAACTAAGGTGTTTGCTGACGAGCTAAAAGGAAGAATTTACGAATTGAGAAAGGGCTTAGCCGAACCAGTAGTAGTGATAAGAAAAGGCGGTAGGCTTTTCTTAGTTGATGGACACCACAGAGCTGTAGCGGCAAGAAGGGCAGGAGTAAAAAAGCTGGATGCATACATCTTAGACGTTCCAGACTGCATAGAGCTTGGGATAGAAAAACTCGTAAAGAAAAAAGGTATAAAAAGCGTTGAAGACATAGAAGTTATAGAAGACATACCGCACCCGCTTGTGGAAATAACTTTTAGAAACATGAGTCACTAATGGCAAATAATTTTAACAATTCCTTAAGCCTAAGGCACGATGCTATCTCCAATTGAGGTAACTCTAATTAAAGCTTTGGGAGTAGGAAACTACTCTATTGAAGAAGCGGTAAGGAAATCAGGAATGAACAGAGATGCAATACTCAAAGCTTCTTACCTCCTTCAGGAGAAAGGTTACGCAGAAGTTTCAACAAAAGTAATAAGGAAGTACTACTTAACGTCTGAAGGTAAAGAGTACCTTGAAAAAGGTCTGCCCGAAGAAAGACTCGTTAAATTGTTGAAAGAAGGCGTTAAAGACATAGGAGAACTTCAGAAAAAAATGGGCAAAAAGGAATTCGGAATAGCACTCGGATGGTTAAAAAAGAGAGGAGTAGTTAGAATAGAAAATGGAAAACTAATTCTTTTGAAAGACCCAAAATTCGAAGAAAAAGAAATTCTAAAGGCGATAAACGAAGGTAGAGAGGTTGAGGAAAACAAATTAAAAAATTTAATCAAAAGAAAGCTTGTGGATTATGATGAGAAAAAAGAAATTTATATAAAAATAAATAAAATCCCAGAAGTAGAGCTAACGGAGTACATAGCAGATCTAACACCCGAAGTAATAAAATCGGGAAGCTGGAAGGATAAAGAATTTCTCAAATACGACGTAAGGATACCTTCAAAAGAAATTTTTACTGCAAAAATTCATCCATACGAGAGGATTATAAGAGAGTGTAGAAAAATATTCTTGGACATGGGCTTCACAGAAATAAAGGGAAACTACATCCAACCAGCTTTTTGGAACTTTGATGCATTGTTTCAACCGCAAGATCATCCAGCGAGAGAAATGCAGGACACTTTTTACTTAGACAAGTACGTCGATTTAAGAGATGAAGTAGAAAAAGGTTTCTTAGATAAAGTTAAAGAGACACACGAAAACGGATGGATAACCGGCTCTACTGGATGGGGTGGTAAGTGGGATGTCAACAAAGCAAGACAACTCGTTTTAAGAACGCACACAACTGCGATAACTATACACTACTTGGCAAACAACCCAGAGCCTCCGGTAAAAGCTTTCTGCATAGACAGAGTTTACAGAAGAGAAACCATAGATGCTACTCATTTACCAGAATTCGACCAGCTCGAAGGAGTAGTATTAGACAGAAACGTTGGTTTTAGACACCTATTAGGACTTTTAAAAGAATTTTTCGCCAAAATGGGTTTTGAAGACGTTAGGTTTAGACCGGGGTACTTTCCATATACAGAACCGAGTGTAGAACCTGAAGTTTACGTAGATGGCTTAGGATGGGTAGAGTTGGGAGGGGCTGGAGTTTTCAGAAAAGAAGTGACTGAGCCTCTCGGTATAAAGGGAAGAGTTCTGGCGTGGGGTCTTGGAATTGGCAGACTTGCTATGTTAAGGCTCGGAATGAAAGACCTGAGGAGGTTGTACTTACCAGACATAGGATGGCTCAGAGCAGTTCCAGTCATAAAACGTTGAGGTGGTGTTAGATGCCAGTAGTAACTCTTTACTGGGATGAACTGGAAAGATTGGTTGGAGTTGATAGAGAGACAATTCTTTCAAACTTACCAATGATCGGGTGTGATGTGGAGAGAGTGGAGGAAGATCACTTAGACGTGGAGTTCTTCCCCAATAGACCAGACTTATACAGCGTTGAAGGAGTAGCAAGAGCTTTAAGAGGGTTTTTGGGAATAGAAACGGGATACAAAAACTACAAAGTTAAGTCTGGGGACTGGAAAATAATAGTTGAGGAGTCAGTTAAAGATGTAAGGCCAAGGATTTGCGGTTGCGTTGTTAAAGGTCTCAAGATGAGTGATGAGCTAATAAGGTCACTAATGGAAGTTCAAGAGGACTTGCATTGGACGATTGGTAGAAATAGAAGAAAAATGGCAATAGGCGTACACGATTTAAGAGTTCTGGAATTTCCACTCAGATATACTACTGTTGACGGAAACTTTTCATTCGTCCCTCTCGACTTTGAAGAAGAGATGAGTATAGAAGAAATCCTCAAGAAACATCCAAAAGGCAAAGAATACTCATTTATAGTAAAAGATTTCGAAAAATTCCCGATAATACTCGACTCGAACGGAGAAGTAGTTTCTTTTCCTCCAATAATAAACGCAAACAGAACGAGATTAACTGAAAAAACAACTGACGTTTTCATAGACGTTACGGGATTTGACAAAAACGTTGACAGGGCTTTAAACATAATAGCAACGATGCTTGCCGATAGAGGTGGAGTTGTCGAAAGCGTTGAAGTTATCTATTCAAACAGTGTGGAAGTAACTCCCGATTTATCTCCATCGAAAATGAGCGTTGATAAAGAAGAAATCGTATCTCTACTTGGATTTGAAATAAGCGACGGAGAGATAATCTCAGCTCTAGAAAAGATGAGGTATGGCGTTAACGTAAGAGATACTTACTTCGAAGTCCTCGTTCCACCTTATAGAGCGGACATAATGCATCCGTGGGACATAGTTGAAGACATAGCAATAGGATATGGATACGATAGGATAAAGCCGGATTATCCAAAAACAGCTACCGTCGGAAAAGCTCACGAATGGAATGAGTTAAGGGAGATTGTGAAAGAGATTATGATTGGATTGGGCTACACAGAAGTAATAACGTTTACTCTAACAAGCGAGAGAGTACAGTATGAGAAAATGAGGAGAAATAAGCCAAAACCTTGGTATTACACGCCTGTAATGCATCCTTTAACTGAAGAACACACGATAATCAGAACCGACTTGTTACCAAAGCTACTCGAAGTTATTTCAGTTAACACCCACCATCCCCTGCCTCAAAAAATATTCGAAGTTGGAGATTGCGTAGTTAACATGAAAAACAGGTTAAAAGTTGCCTCCTGCAGTACTCACTCAAAAGCCAATTTTGCAGAAATTAGAAGCTTCGTTCAAGCATTTATGAAAGAACTCGATCTGAACTGGGAAGTAAAAGAAAGCGAAGACGAAGCATTCATAGAAGGTAGAAGAGCAGACATAATCGTTAACGGGAAGAAAATAGGAGTTTTTGGAGAAATTCATCCAGAAGTACTTGAAAACTTCGAAATTCCAAATCCAGTAGTTGGAATGGAAGTGGACTTAACTGAAGTTTTCGATGTAGGGGAACTACTTTAATGAGTACAAACTTCAGTAATAATTTCAATACGCTTAACGAATACGTAAAAAATAGAATTAAGGAGTTTGAAAAGCTTGGAAAGAGTGGTGAGACTATATTTAACTTTAAACCATTTTTAGACATCGAATTGAAAGCAAACATCAAAACTGAATTACTTTTCTGTATTTCAACTGCCAATTCTTCAGCTGTTTCTGGAATAAAGTTTCAAAAGGCGTTAGAAAACTTGGACTTAGAAAAGCTGAGCGAAGATAACATAGAGGAGTTAATGAGAAAAGCAGGAGTTAGATTTTCAAGTAAAAAAGCAGTTTACGCAAGAAAAGCACTTGACAATTTTGAATACGTAAAGCTTGCAATGGAGATGGAAGATAAGGAGGCGAGGAATTTAATCGTAAAGAAGTTTAAAGGTATTGGTTATAAAGAAGCAAGCCACTTTTTGAGAAACATTGGAAGAAAAAACCTTGCAATAATCGATAGACATGTCATCAAGTGGTTAGAGGAAAGAGGCGTGGAAACTAAATTGAAGACAAAATTGAAAACTAAGTCGCAAACCAAATCATTAACTCCAAAAAACTACGAGAGGTTGGAGAGAGTTCTTAAAGAGTTTGCTAAGGATATCAGCTTAGCTGAGTTCGACTTGCTTATATGGAGTAGCATAACTGGAAAAGTTTTAAAGTAGGTTTCAAACACTTCTTCCCGATACCATAATACTTAAATCGATGAAGTACAAGTTTAATGAAATGAGAGAAAAAATACTTCACCTACTCTCGGAAAAGGATATGACTGTTACTGAGTTAGCTTCATCGCTTGGAATATCAAAAGCAACAGTTTCTCACCACATCGAAAGGCTTCAAAGAGAAGGTTTGGTAAAAGTAGTGAGAGAAGAGAGGATTAAGAACTTTATAAGAAAGTACTACTCTCTATCCATTCCAAATGGTTTTGTAAGCAAAAAGCTCGTAGAGGAAATAAAAGATTCTGCATTGAGTAGAGATAGAGCAGAGCTGTTTAGAAACACAGTAAGGCTTCTCGGTTACTCAATGCTTAAGATTTCCCCACACATTTTTAAAAAAGCTGGATACGAGGTAGGATATTCTCTCGGCTGGAAAGGCGCTAACATGGAAGACTTAGCAGAAGTATGGGAAAAACTCGGTCTTGGTAAAACGAGTTGCTCTGAGAAAGTTCTTGACGTCGAGGAGTGTTACTTCTGCAGTGGATTGCCTGAGATAGGAGAGCCTTACTGCAGGTTCGACGAGGGATTAATAGCAGGATTCTTATCCAAGTCAAAAGGTAAAAGGTTTGTGGTCAGAGAAGTGAAGTGCTGGGGTATTGGAGACGAGTTGTGCGAGTTCGAAGTAACGGAGGTAAAAAATTAAAACTCTAATTTTAAAACAAAAGAACATGGATGTTGAAGAGTTCGTAAAAAAAGCAATTGAGGAGATAAAAGAGAAAGTTGGGGAAGGAAAGGCAATTATAGCCCTTAGCGGGGGAGTTGACAGTTCCGTTTGTGCAACTCTTGCGTACAAAGCTATTGGAGACAGACTCATACCAGTTTTCGTGGATACTGGATTAATGAGGTTGGGCGAACCTGAAAGAATTAAAGAAACTTTCAGTCACATGAATTTAGTATTCGTAGATGCAAAAGATGAATTTCTTTCAGCCCTTAAAGGGATAACCGATCCAGAAGAAAAAAGAAAGGTCGTTGGAGAACTCTTCGTCAGGATATTCGAGAGAGTGGCTGAGGAAAAAAAGGCAGAATATTTGATTCAGGGAACTATATACCCAGACGTTATAGAGAGTATGGGTGGTATAAAAAGTCACCACAACGTTGGAGGTTTTCCAATAAACTACAAGTTCAAAGACGTAATAGAGCCGATAAGAGAACTTTACAAAGACGAAGTAAGGGAAGTTGCAAGATACTTAGGTTTACCACCAGAGATTTCAGAGAGAATGCCATTTCCAGGTCCGGGGTTGGCTGTAAGGATTTGTGGAGAGGTTACTCCCGAAAAAGTAGAAGTTGTAAGAAAAGCTAATGCTATAGTGGAAGAAGAGTTAAGAGATTACGACAAATGGCAAGCTTTTGCCGCTTTAATAGGTAAAGCTACGGGAGTTAAAGGCGATTTAAGAGTTTACGGTTACATAATAGCAATTAGAGCAGTTAGTTCAAGAGATGGCATGACAGCTGACCCAGTAAAGATAGAGCACGAAAAGCTTAGAAAAATAGCTCTGAGAATTACTGGGGAAATACCGGAAGTAGTTAGGGTAGTTTACGATGTCACTCCAAAACCTCCAGCCACGATAGAATTCGAATAGCTAAACGTGAAAAGCAATTAAGGGGATTAGCAAACTACCCATACAATTTATTCTTCTAACTCCAAGTTTTTCAGGTAAAAGACCTACTAAGGAGCTCAAAGCAAACACTATTAACGCTACGGGTTTTTCAATCGATTCAATTACGACTGTGAGTGCAACAAAAATGAGTGCTGAAGAGCAAAGTAATCTTACGTTTACTCTGTGCAAAATTCTTCCAGCAAAAAGTGCAAAAATTAGAGCTATTATAGCTGATAGAGTAGCTGAAAAAATGCAGATTAAAAAGACGTCAACGGGATTTAAAAACTCATAAAAATAGCTTATTGCATATGCTACACCACTTCTACTTTTTCCAGAAGAGATAAGAACTGCGAAGCACATAAGAGCGTTGGCTGTATTAGCAGCACCAGTTGCCGAAACGTAGTTTTCGCTATTCCTTTCTTTAAAAGGAGATACTGCGATAGTGGATGCTATTCCCGAACTTATACCCGGAAAAATTGAAGTCAACGTACCGGAAAGAGATCCTAAGAGTGCGGGTAGAGTTCTTGGCTTGAAACACACTTTTTGCTCTGGAATTTCCGTCTTCCTCTTTATACCTCCAAGCAAAACTGGAAAAGCAAAAAGACCTGAAAATAAAGGTGATAATGTATCAAAGTTGAGGGCAAGGAAACCTACTATTCCAGAAATGGCTAAAACTACAAAAGCTTTTCCAACAGCTACAACGCGGGAATACTTTCCAGCAAACGTGTCTCCTCTTTCCTGAGTAATTAGAAAAATTGTTACGAGTAGTAATACTGGTAGAGTTAACCTACTTACGTTCAGCTTTACCTTCGACAAGATGAAAAACGCTGGAGTTAATGCTATAACTGAGATTAAACCAGAAAAAGTAGCGATTGCGACAGCTTCAATACCTCTACCTTCAAGAGCCATTGAATGAGCTGGATATAAAGAAACGGCTGTACTTTCGTCTGGTATGCCTATGAAAGTTGAAGGTATCGCATCTAAGAAAGTGTGAGCAATTGACGCTGAAATCAAAACCAAAACGAGAGTTCTCCCATCTAAATTTAAAAGAGGTATAATCGTGTTTACATGCACCCCCGGAGTTATTCCAGTAAAAACTCCTAAGATTACGCCTACAATAGAAATTAACACATCCACTTTAGAATTAAGAATTTTAAGTATTTTTATATTTAACGGTTTTGAGATTTGAGTTAAAAAATTTAGAGATGGGAACTTATTAATATTCTTACTAACTCAAGCCACTCTATGAAGCTCGTGGTTATGTCGAACGTTCACGGTAACTTAAAAGCACTGGCAAAAGCCTTCAGCGAAGTAGAAAAGCTGAAAGAAGAGGGAAAAGAAATAGAAAAAGTAGTTGTAATTGGGATATTCGGGTACATGCCTTATCCTAAAGAAGTTTACAAAATGCTAAGCAATGCGGAAAACGTTCTGTGCGTTAGGGGAAAAATAGACCAAATGATAGTCAAGTGGAGCGAAAGCGAAGAGTTGAGGGAAGAGCTAAAAGAGGAGGATCCATTTTTGGCAAAAATAGTTGAGTGGAACTGGGAAAACATGGGAAGAGAAGCAAGAAAGTGGATTAGAAACGACGTTCCAGCTTTGCTGTTCGAGAAGTTTGGAGATAACGAATTTGGATTTTCATATGGAAAGCCGTTTGAAGTAAATTCAGAAGTTCTTCCAAAGATGCCTCTCTCATACTACGAAAGTATAATGGCTGCCATAAAGAAGTACGAAATGCTCGTTGTAGCTGGATACGAGCCGTTTTTAGCTGAAACTATTTACGGAAAAGTCGTTTGCCCCGGCGGTGTAGGGGTGCAGAAAAAGGGATTCAATGCGAGTTTTGCAGTAATAGACACAACTACACTCGATGTATCTTTCTACGAATTCGATTACGAGAAAAAAGAAGTAGAAGATAAAATAAAAGAGCTAAAACCACCGGAGTACGAGAAGCTGATAGATTTCCTGTATCATGGAATTTAATCCGTTTTATCCGTTTTATCAAAGTTCCTCGACAAACCTCCTAAGTATTTCAAGACCTACTTTACCACTTTTTTCAGGGTGAAATTGAAATCCAACGTAGTTATCTTTAATTATGGAAGACACAAATTCTATTCCGTAGTCGGTAGTCGTTAGAACATACTTTTCGTCTGTTACGAAGTGGTAAGAGTGAACGAAGTAAACGTATTCTCCATCAAGCCCATCTAAGAGGTAGTGTTTCTTTTTAAGTCTAATCTGATTCCAACCCATGTGAGGAATTTTTCCAACGCTTTCCGGAAACTTTACAACTCTTCCGGGGATTACGTTTAGTCCTCTGTGCAAACCACCTTCCTCGCTTTCTGTAGCAAAAAGTTGCATACCCAAACATATTCCCATTACCGGAACTTCTGCGTTCAGAATTAAGTCTTTAAAAGGCTCAAGTTCTTTCATAGCTGGATAAAAAGCCCCAACTCCGGGTAAAATTATGGCATCGGCATTTTCAATTTTCTTGGGGTCAGAAGTTACCTCAGCCTTACCTCCTACATACTCTACTGCTTTTTGAATACTCCTTATGTTTCCCACTCCGTAGTATATTATGGCTATCACATAGCCTAAGAAGACGTTTAGCTTAAGAAAGTTTTTATTCTGATAACCGAGGTAGAAGCATGGATTCAATCAGAAATTTCAGAGACGTTAGAATCGTTGAAAGTAAAAGCCTAACGATAAATCTGGAAAATGGCGTTGTTGAAAAGCCAAAATACGAATTCTTTAAAAGCAAAGCGTTTAGAGTTCTAAAAAACGGATTTTGGGGTTACTGTCATGGAGAGTTTGATGAAAAAGAGGGTTTTGAAATTGCCGAAAGAAACGCTTGCGATAGTCACGATTCAGAAATAGTCAGTTTGAATTATAGGGGTAAGTACGAGTTGAAGCCAAAAATCGACTTTGAGTACGTTAGCATAGAGGAAAAGGTAAATTTCCTCAGAGAAGTGGAGAATGTTTTAAAAAGTTTTGACAAAATCGTTAGTACTAAGGTAGTTTACATGGAGAACACGAAAAAAGTCGAGTACAGAGATTCATGCGGATGTGAAGTCAGCTATACTGTTCCGAGAACAGGAGTAATAATTCAAGCAGTAGCTAAGGACGAGGTTCTTCAGTTTTACTCCAAGAGGATTATGAAGCCAGCTGGTTACGAGTGTGTAGATGGAGCTTTTGAGTGTGCAGAAGAAGTCGTTAGTGTTTTGAAAGAGTTGTTGAAAGCAAAGTTACCGCCATCTGGAAAGATGGACGTTTTGATGGACTCCGAGTTAGCCGGAGTCTTCATACACGAAGCTTTTGGTCATGCTGTTGAAGCTGACCACGTTTTACAAGGTGCAAGCGTCCTTTCTGGACTGATTGGCAAAAAATTAGCTGGAGAAAACGTAAACGTTTTCGACGATCCAACGATAAAGGAGTTTGGATTCTATCCTTTTGATGATGAAGGTGTTAAGGCTGAGAGAAAAGCTCTGATAAGAGATGGCGTTTTAATAAATTACTTGCACTCAAGAGAAACGGCTGCAAAGCTTGGTGGAAAAGCTGGAAATGGTAGAGCTCAGGCTACTATGGAGCCAATAGTAAGAATGAGCAATACGTACATAGATAACGGAGATTATACATTCGAGGAACTTTTAGAAGAAACAAGAAATGGCGTTTACCTGTTAGGTACGAGAGGTGGAGAAACTAACCCAGCTACTGGTTATTTCCAGTTTAACGCTCAGTATGGTTACGTCATAGAAAAAGGAGAAATAAAATATCCGATAAGGGATGTCTCACTTTCTGGAAATACTCTCGAAATTTTAAAAGAGATAAAACTTGGTAGAGATCTCAAATTTAATCCGGGATTTTGTGGAAAAGCTGGGCAGTTAGTCCCCGTAAGTGATGGAGCGCCACATTCTCTCGTGAAAGCTAAGGTGGGGGGAGCTTGATTGAAAAACATGAAAAAATTGAAAAATTTGAAAAACACGATAAACGAAAACGAAATTGAAAAATTTGAAAGAATAGAAGAAAAATGGTATCTATCCATAGAAAAAAGCAAGATAAAGAGTATAAGCTACGGAGTGGAAAAAGGCAGAGCTGTAAGAGTAATTCAAAACGGAAAAGTAGGTTTTGCGGCTGGAAGCTACGAGTTTGAAAAGTTGGAAAAACTGGCATTGGAACTAACTAAAATCTCAGGTGAAAAATTAGATCGTTTTCCCGAATGCAATAAATTTGAGTTTCCTAAGATTTACGACAAAAAAATAGAAGACTTCAACGAAATGAACTTGAAAAGCATAGGAGAGTCGATTATAGAGAGCTTGAGGAAAGGTGTAATTTCAACTGCTACAGTTGAAGTTGAGAGAACTTTAACTAAGATAGAAAACCCACACGTTTCAGAAGAGTACGAAGAAACGACAATTTTCGCTTTTGTAGAAGTTGTGAGAAGTGAAGAAAAAACTGGTAGTGCTTACAATTACTACCAGAGCAGAAAGCTGGATGTCTTAGACGAGATTGAAGAAATGGTTAAAGAAGCTGAGGAGCTTGCAAAAGCGCCAGTAAAGGAAGTTTCCGGAGAAGTAGCTGTCGTTCTATCACCAATAGCATTTAACCAGCTTTTGAATTACGCACTTTACCCTGCTTTTTCAGTTGAAAACGTAGTTAAAGGTAGAAGTCCACTAAAGTTGGAAATTGATCTGGACTGGAATTTCGAGCTTATAGATGATCCTCTAATCGATTGGGGATTGTGCTCAAGACCTTTTGATGATGAAGGATTTAGTTCTAATAAAAAAGTACTGTATTCAGAGGGAGTTAAATCTTTCCTTTCAGACTGGAGGTTTTCCAGAATTACTAATGAAAAAGCAGGAAATGCCGTTAGAAGAGAAATTACTTCTTATCCGATGATTGCACCTTCAAACGTAGTTTTAAAAGCTAAAATTGGTGACGTAGAGGGGCTATACGTTCATAGTCTTACTGGAGCTCACACAGCCAATCCCGTCAGCGGAGATTTTAGCGTAGAGTGTAGCAACGCTATTTACAAAGATAAACCTGTAAAAGTCATGCTATACGGAAACGTTTACGACGTGCTAAAAAAACTCGAATGCCAAACTAAGCCTGTTCAAATAGACAGCACTTTTTGTGGCAAAGTTATGTTTAGTGAGGGAGCTTTTAAGTTATCTTAAGAGGGAACTATACAAAACGTTGGAAAATGCAGTGCAGACCTGAAAAGGGTGGAGAGGGAAAACATAATAAAGGATTTAGGGTAATGTCACTATAATGTTGATAGATTATGGTAATAGATCCAGAGTTTGATTGATTTTCGAGCATTTTTAAGGATTTAGAGAATCTGATGGTTTTTCTTGCGAATCTTGGGTTATCGTTTCTTAGGGTTAGGAATAATCGTTCAATATGGTTAGTTCCTACCCTTCTTACGATTCTTTGCTTGTATGGGATTAAGTTGTAAGCATCCCAGCGATCAGTGTAAATATGGCTTTACTTTTGATTTTATCACTAATTCCATTCCATAATTTCTTAAACGTGTCAACAGAACGATCTCCTACTGCATACGATATAACTTTGCGAGAATTGACTTCTAATGCTAACTAAATCCATACTTCATTCTCTCTACTTCCAACAAAAGTCTACATTTCATCCAATTCAATGATAGGCATATCTACTTCGATATCATTCCTCAAATCATTTTTTTTGAAAATTCTCTAACCCAAGCTGTTACTGTATTTGGAGAAAGTTTGAAAATCCTGCTCGCTTGCCTAACTCCTACCCCTTCCTTCACAACAGCCCTAACTACCATCTCCTTGAATTCCTCAGGATAGTTCCTCGGCTTTATCGGATTCAAAACAAATGTCCTCCCACAACCCTTGCATTTATACCTCTGCCTTCTCTCCCCAGATTTAGTATAATAATAACCCATCTTCACAGTTTCCATCGACTTGCAATGAGGACAGATCATTACTTGTTTATCTAATCAATTGAATATAAACGTTACTGTGACATTATCAACATTTGTAATATTTCTACTTTTAGTTTCTCCTCATCCACCCAGTCTGGAACTTCAATCTGAATTACCTTAGCCATAATAGCTAATGGTTTTGGAATTATAAATACCTTCTCTTCAAGCTAGATATTTCTCAAACTTTAGCCCGTGAATCTTCGATTGAGCCAGTAATGTTACCACTTTTCGCCTATACTTTCTAAAAATTGTCTGATCAGTTTTTCGTCCAAGTAGTATCCCTCCCCAATGAACTTCTTAACGAACGGTTTTACTTCTTTAATTATACCCTTCTCCTTTGCAACTTTCAGCAGTCCAAGCGATCCGATGAATCTTAAACCTAATTTTTCAGCCAACTTCCTTCCTTTAAGATCGTCGATTAGTAAGGGTAGTTCGAGCTCCATAGACAACGCAATCGCTTCGGCCTCCCCCTCGTCAACGATCAAGCGCAGAGCTTTAACCAAGTTAGCGTTCTTGGGTTTGTCAACCTTTAAAATTTTCAACGAAGAGAAAAATTCTCTCTCCTTTGCGAACAACTCTTTTTGAACACTTTTCGGAATTAGAACTTCATCAAACAACTCTTCGAGTATAAAGATCGCTCCGGATTTCTTGAGAACGATTAAAGGTGATGTGTTAGAAATTATTCGCATTTTTTATCTCCTTCAACAGTTCTTCTTCGTCCCAGTTTATTACGCTTACCTTCTTTTCGCTTAAGACCTTCATGAAATCTTCTATACATAATCCCGCCAATTCAGAAGCTTGCTTCAGCGTTAGTTTGCCTTCCTTGTAAAGCTGAACCGCTAACAGAATTTTTACATCCATTTCAGATATCTCGTCCGGAACTTCGATCTGAATAACTTTACCCATACTCTTATATGGTTTTAGAAATTATAAATACCTTCCTTATCAAATCTATCTTAACATATCTTGTATTAGTATTTAAAGTATTTAATAAAAAGTTTAGAATTTTCAAACTCAGATTGGATGTTTAAGATTAAAAAGTTTTAGCTGTTAAAAACGAAAAATTAGATTTTCAATTTGACTTACCAAGAGAAATCGTAACAATCGATGGCTATCCGCAACGTTACTCTAAACATCATAAGAAATTCATCATAAAAATTTAAATTATAAATATTGGAATTGTTTAAGGCTATCTTTCATCTTTCCCAACACAGTAAATTACACTATTCCCCACAATATTTCCTCATAGATTATCAAAGTCCAAAAGCTCAACGAGTGAAAAGAATTGAAAAGTAAATGCGCCCCGGCCGGGAATTGAACCCGGGTCTGGGAGTCCGCAGCCCCCAAGGATGTCCGCTACCCCACCGGGGCTAAGTGTAGGCTTTTTGTAACAGCAAAAAAGTATTTCGTTAAAAAATCAAAAGCGTTATTACTTACATAGGTAAGCTGACAAATCAATGTTAGAGTTAGCTTTATACATCGCTTTAATCGCAGTAGGAATCGTAGGCTGTGCCTTTAAGCCAAAGGAGTTCGTATCTGGCTTAGAACCTATAAAAAGCTCCTTTATAACCTATTCCGTTTTTGGTATGCTAATATCCTCAGACGTTTTTTATCCAAAAGTTAGAATTTTCCTTTCCTTAGCACTGTTATTCGTAGGTCTGCTTGGTATTAAGTATATGTCGATATCTAACTCTTTTGAAATAAAAAATGCGAAAGATTGCTTACTTTACGCAGCTATAATTTACGTAATCTGCAAAAATTTTGAACTACCTTACAAACCGCTAATAGATTTAATTACTGGTCTTGTAGCACTATCAGTCGTAACTATTTCTCTTTATCTAACTTATTCTTTTAGCAAAATAAAAATAATGCCAATAATTGAAAGAACAGAAATTTTTTCGATTCAATTTATAACTATAATACTAACGTCTATTTTCTGTATAACTAATTCACCAATACCCGTAATAATCGCTTTGAGTATTAGTATTTACGCCATAGTTCTTCTGTTTGGCATTAAGGTGTGCTTAAGCTTTAATACCAGATTTTAGGGTATCCGAAAGAATTATATAATTTAGGCATACCTAACTGAACGTGGAGCCACTATCCTTGCTGAGAGAAGGTGAGTGCGGAGTTGTTAAAAAGATAATAGGAGGGGCTGGAGCCCACAGAAATCTAATGGACTTAGGCGTTGTCGAAGGAAAGATAGTCAGAGTAATAAAGAATTCTGGAGGAGCTTTACTCGTGTCTATAAACGGAACTAAGCTGATAATAGGCAGGGGTTTAGCGTCAAAAGTCATGGTGGAGAGATTGCAATGAACGAAATTAAAGAGCTTAAAACGAGTAGCAAGATGAGTAGAAGGTCTGAAGATTACTTAGAGGCCATATACAACTTAAGTAGAAGAAGAGGTTTCACGAGAGTTAAAGAAATAGCAAGTTACCTTGGAGTTAAACCCGCAAGCGTATCGGAGATGCTTTCAAAACTATCAAGAAAAGGGCTTGTTAGATACGAAAAGAGACTTTTCGTTTCTCTAACGGATGAAGGTAAAAGAGTTGCTGAATGCGTTAGAGAGAGAAGAGAAATCTTGGTAAAGTTCTTAGTTACTCTTGGGGTTCCAGATAAGATTGCAGAGGAGGACGCTTGTGTAATGGAGCATGTTCTACATAAGGAGACAATAACCCAACTCAAAAAGTTCGTCAAATTCGTTGAGGATTCGCCAGCTGATCCAATGTGGTTAAACCACTTCAAGGAGTACTGTAAAAGTGGCGTTCATCCTTGCCTCAAGTGATCAATCTTACATCCGATAGATTCGAGGTGTTTTAAAGCAAAAGCTTCGTTTTCCTTATTAGTACCAGCTGTACAGTCTTTTAGAATTGTTACTTTGTAACCGTACTGAATTGCATCTACCGCTGTGTGCATAACGCAAACGTCAGTTGCGACTCCCGCTAAAATTAGCTCTTTAATTTCCTTTTCAGCTAAAAGTAACTGTAAGTCCGTCATGAAAAAAGCAGAATATCTCCTCTTCTTAACGAAGTAATCTGGCTTAGGCAATTCTTCTATAACTTCTGCTCCCCAGCTACCTTCCAAGCAGTGTTCAGGCCATATCCTGAACTCCGAGTCGTCTTTTCTATGCCAATCTTGGGTGTAAATAACGTAGTCAGTTTTTAAGTCTTCGACGGCTTTAACAACGTTATCTACAATATGCTGGCTTCTCTCCAGAAAAAGAGAGCCGTTCACTTTACAAAAATCGTTTTGCATATCTACAACTATTAAAGCCCTCATGTTACTCTAAGACCGCATGCCTTCTGGCGAGGTCGTTTTCGGTTAACCTCTTAACGTTCATTATTTCTGCAACTAACCCATCCAAGAATATAATAGCCATGAGTTCGAACATGGTCCCAAGAGGTGCTATGTTGCTAAACTCCTCTTTCCTTTGATACTTGTTCTTACCACTCAAGAGTACGACTATGTCGCTCATCTTAGCTAAGGTAGAATTTTCGTTCTGAGTTATAGCAGCTAACTTAGATCCTATTTCTTCTTTTGCCTTTCTGCTTATGTTTATAACGGAGGTCGTTTCTCCTGAACCAGAGATCGTTATAAGCAAGTCTTCCTCTCCAATCCTTGGAGTTATAGTCTCCCCCACTACGTAAACGTCGTAACCTAAGTGCATTAACCTCATAGCAAAAGCTCTTGCCACAAATCCGCTCCTTCCAGCACCCATTACGAAGATCTTTCTAGCGTTATCTATTGCTTTCATTAGTTCTTCTACTCTTCTCATGTCTATCGTTTTTTTCAGATTCTCTATTTCGTTAGACACGACGTCCAAAAACTTCAACAGGGTTACCCCCACTAACTGCTGCATACTTCCACCTCGCCGTCGGCTCTCCCTATATTCACCGCTCAACAGGGATTTAATTTAAGCTTTACTAATGTAAATGGTGATAAAAAAAGAAACAGATAGAAAAATACTGGTAAAATTTAGAAGGTTTGTGAAGAAAAAAATATATAATAATTAAAAATTACTGTTGTCATGCAGTTTGGAAAGAATTCGGAAGTTGTTTACGAGTTAGAAAACAAAGTTGCCTACCTGACATTAAATAGACCTGAAAAGAGGAACGCTCTTTCAACTGAAATGTTAAACGCTCTATGCGACGCTTTAGATGAAGCGAGCGATGCAGAAGTCAGAGCAGTAGTTATAAAAGGAGAAGGTAAAGGTTTCTCAGCTGGACATGATTTAAAAGAAATCTTGGAAGGAGATACGAGAAACGTGTTTGAAAGTTGCTACAGATTGGTTAGGAAAATTAGACAGATAAGAAAACCAGTAATAGCACAAGTACACGGATTTGCTATAGCTGCGGGTTGTCAGCTCGTCGCCGCATGCGATATGGCAATAGCAGCTGAAAGCACGAAGTTCTCCCTTCCGGGAGTTAAAATTGGTCTTTTCTGTGCAACTCCAGTAGCAACTCTGAGTAGAAAAGTTAGTATGAAGAAGTTGTTTGAAATGGCTTTTACGGGAGAAGAGATAAACGCGAAAGAGGCGGAAAGAATAGGATTGATTAACAGAGCTGTTCCAGATGAAGAATTAGAGGTAGAAGTTAAAAAATTAGCAGAAAAATTTGCAAAGTTTAGCAGAAATGTAATTGGAGACGGAAAAGAGTTTTTTTACAAGCAGTACTGTATGAACGAGTTCGAAGCTTTGCTATACGGAATAGACGTAATCGTGGAAATGAGTAAAAAGAGAGATGCAAAAGAGGGAATATCTGCGTTTTTCGAAAAGAGAGAGCCAGTTTGGGATTAGTACTGATTTAAGTGTTTCTTCTTCATTAGCTCTATTCCTTCTATCATTTGTTCAACGTCGTTCTCTTTTCTTTCACATCCAAACTCGTCCGCAAGCTCTCTCAACGTATCCACATCGTAGCAAGCGGTGTAAAATTCGGCTATTTCTTCTCCACTCAGCTTTTTTCCAGACGTGTAAATTCCAAGTACCAACTCGGAAAATATGTCGTTCATTTTGTTGTATATTTCAGCACCCTGACTTTTTATCCACTCTCCTACACTCCACTCAACGTTTTGCTTATGCCCCTCACAAAAGTCCTCGTAAACTACGTGGTAGTATTCCTCTTCAGCCTTTTTTATTCTAACTAAGGGATAAAGTCTGCAGGATGAAGGTCTATCCTCATAAACGCTACAACCCTCTGGAGTTACGAATGGGCAGGAGTTGTTCTTTTGCTTGACAACCACTACTGGCAAACCCGTAGCAGCTCCAACATGCCAAGTCGTGTACTTTTCGAGGAATTCAGATGAGCTAATGTTTAAAGCGTTTTTAAGTCTCACTATGTCGTACGGCATTAACATTAAAGTAAGGTTTTTACAACACTGATTAAAACAACTCAGCTCCTTACCGCAGTTAAACCTGAATCTATCTTCAAACCTAAGTTTTCTCTCGTTGTCTATTAGCATGTCCAATAAATTCTACTGCACCTTAAAAAACTTATTTCCTCGGAACTACTTTTAAACATGGGAACTGATATTGGAGACATTCTTGAAAAAGAAACTGTAGAGTTAGAATACTTTTCTGGAAAGAAAATTGCAGTTGATGCATTAAATACTCTATACCAGTTCATCTCGATAATAAGACAGCCTGACGGAACGCCTCTCATGGATTCTCAGGGGAGGATAACTTCTCACTTGTCGGGAATACTTTACAGAGTATCTAACATGGTAGAGGAGGGGATAAGACCTATCTTCGTTTTTGACGGAGAACCTCCGGAGTTCAAGAAAGAAGAGTTAGAAGAGAGAAAGATCAGGAGAGAGGAAGCTGAAAAAAAGTGGAAAGAAGCTCTTGAAAGAGGAGAAGAGGGGAAGAAGTACGCTCAGGCAGCTGCAAGAGTAGATGAGTACATAGTCCAGTCTTCAATAAAGCTCTTGAAACTTATGGGAATACCGGTAGTTTTAGCTCCGAGTGAAGGAGAAGCACAAGCAGCGTATATAGTCAAGAAAGGCGATGCTGATTACACAGGCTCACAAGATTACGACTCTTTGCTTTTTGGCAGTCCAAAACTTGCGAGAAACTTGGCGATAACCGGAAAAAGAAAGCTTCCGGGAAAAAACGTTTACGTTGACGTTAAACCTGAGGTAATAGAACTCGAAAAAAACTTGAAAAAATTAGGGATAACGAGAGAACAATTAGTTGACGTAGCACTCTTAGTTGGAACGGATTACAACGAAGGAGTTAAAGGTGTAGGTGCGAAAAAGGCACTTTCCATCGTAAAGAAGTGCGGGGACGTTTTCAAGGCTTTAAAGCTCTTAAAGGTAAAAGAAGATGTAGAAAGAATAAAGAGAATTAGAGAGTTCTTCTTAGATCCACCAGTAACAGATGACTACACAATTAAATTCGGTAAGCCAGACAGAGATGGTATAATAGAGTTTCTTTGCGAAGAGCACGATTTTAGCAGAGAAAGAGTTGAAAAAGCGGTAGAAAAGCTGAGCAACATAGAGGCGAGGCAAGCTACACTCGAAAGTTGGTTTTAAACGAATTAAAATTATTTAAAAAATTTTTCAACTCGTTCACGTACATCTTCCAGTTAAGGGAGAAGTGCAGAATTGCGAGGAGTATTAGGGCAAATCCTACATACGTGTGGTAAAAAGTCCAGTAACTCTTGGGCAGAAAAAGTACAACATGCTCTCCAGCAAACCTCCCATGAGGGGAAAAGTACAGCAAAATTCCGCTGAAGGCTTGAAATATACCGAGCAAAATCATTAAAGTAGATACCACTGCTCTCAGCTCAGGTTTCATGTTAGATAAAACTAAAACGAGAATATATATTTTTCGGTAAAAATAAGTAATTACTGTCAACTACCTTTTGTAGTTATTTGAATTTAATCAGTGATAATAATACTCAGCAATGTTCACTTAATTCACCAACCCCACAATAGTATTAATAGTAGTTAACTTTATATTGTTTCATCTCAGCCAGTTTTACGCATTTGCGGTGATCTCTCATGTACGCGAGAGTTAAGATTAAGGATACGGTTAGAGTTCCACCTTCAAGGCTTGGAGAAGACATAATGGAAGTAATAAAGGATTTGCTCTGGGAACAGTTTGAAGGAAGGTTAGATAGAGAGTGTGGCGTGCTCATAGGCATAGAGAAAGTAAACGATATCGGCGAGGGAAGAATTATTGAAGGAGATGGTGGGGTTTACTTTGACGTAGAGTTTACTGCAATAGTATTTAAGCCGTTACTACAAGAAGTAGTAGAAGGACAAGTAGTTGAAGTCGTGGATTTTGGAGCTTTCGTTTCAATAGGCCCACTTGATGCCCTACTGCACATGAGTCAGATAATGGACGATTACATGGTTTACGACGAGAAAAACAAGAGGTTGATAGGTAAGGAGACGAAGAAGAGTTTAACAGAAGGAGACCTCGTAAGAGCGAGAATAGTTGCTTTAAGCTTAAAGGAAAAAGAACCTGAGAAAAGCAAGATAGGATTGACTATGAGACAGCCTTGGCTCGGAAACTTAAAGTGGATTGAAGAAGAAATTAAAAAATTAGAGGAGGAAAGTAAATGACCGAGTTGGCTTGTAGAAATTGTAAATTTATAAACGTAAATACAGATGTCTGTAGAAACTGTGGGAGTACTAAGCTAACCAAAGAGTGGTACGGATACTTAGTGGTAATAGATCCAGAAAAGAGTATGATAGCCAAGAAATTAGGAATAAAAGTTCCGGGAAAGTACGCTCTTAAAGTTGGGTGAAATAATGCTCAAACTCTCTGAAAAGTTGAGAATTGAGTTAAAAAAGCCTTATGGGAGAATTTTCACTAATGTAGAAGAGGTGCATCCTACTGCTTGTGTTGGAGATGTGGTGAGCTATACGTTTCTCTCGCACGGCATAAAACCAAAAATAATAATTTTTGACGGCAAAAGTGAGAGAAAAAATTTCGAAAAATTTGAAGAATTGATAAAACTGTCTTCTAATTACTTGGGCATAGAAGCTGAAAATCCTCCCTCAACCATAACTTCTGATGTCGTTAGCAAGATAGGTAAAGCTGTTCGCTTAGCAGAGAATGGGAGTAAAGTAAAAATATTCGTCAGAGGAGAGGAAGATTTAACGCTAATTCCCCTTTTGTGTGCTTTAAAAATTGGCTCGACCGTAGTTTACGGTCAGCCGGGAGAGGGAATGGTAGAAGTTAAAGTTACGAGAGAGAAAAAATTACTAATACTCCAGCTTCTGGAGCAAATGGAGAGGGTAGTTCATGACGGTAAAAACGGTAGAGAGATTATCGAAAAGTGCAGGAGGTGGGCTAATGGAAGTATTCGTTGAATCCGAAAGACAGAATCCTCTACTAAAAAGGAGAGAAGTTTACTTTAGGTTGAAATATGAAGAAGAAGGGAGAACGCCTTCGAGAGCAGATGTAAGACAAAAAATAGCGAGCCTATTTTCAGCTGAGGCAGAAAGAGTTGTCATAGACCACATAAAACCTGAATTTGGAAAGACTGAAGCAAAAGGGTATGCAAAGATATACGACAGCATCGATGATTTGATGAAAATAGAAAGAGAACACATAATAAGAAGGAACTTCGGAAGTAGGGAAGAGAGTGAAGAAAGTGAAGAGTAGGGGGTGATACATTGGCAAAAGGGGCTGAGTGCATTTCCAAATTTTACGAGATTAAGGGAGACAAAGTAATAAGGAAGAGGAAATTCTGTCCGAGATGTGGGGAAGGTGTTTTCCTCGCAGAACATGAGGATAGAAGAACTTGTGGAAAGTGTGGTTACACTGAATTCAAGAAGCAGAAGTAACTAAGCGATGATAAGTCTTGGAATAGAAGGTACGGCTTGGAACTTAAGCGTCGGAGTTGTTAACGAAGAGGAAGTTATTTTACTTGAGAGCGATCCCTATAAACCTGAAACTGGGGGGATACACCCAAGGGAGGCAGCACAACACCATTCAGAGAGAATAGGTCCCCTATTAAAAAAAGTTTTTTTAAAGTTGAAAGAAAAGAATTTGGATATAGATGTTATTGCTTTTTCTCAAGGCCCGGGCATGGGCCCGTGTTTGAGAGTTGTAGCTACTGCCGCGAGAGTATTAGCTTTAAAATTAAAAAAACCTCTCGTTGGAGTTAACCACTGCTTAGCTCACGTAGAAGTTGGCAGGTGGGTTTGTAAAGTTAAAAATCCAGTAACCCTATACGTTAGCGGAGGAAATAGCCAAATAATTGCCAGAAAGAGAAATTACAGGGTTTTTGGTGAAACTCTCGACATAGGCGTCGGCAATGCAATAGACAAGTTAGCGAGATACATGGGATTAAAACACCCGGGAGGGCCAAGGATAGAAAAACTTGCAAAAAGAGGAAGTAAATACTACGAGTTGCCTTACGTCGTAAAAGGCATGGACTTTTCATTTAGTGGATTAGTTACAGCCGCAAAGAAACTTTACAGCTCAGGTGTAAGCAAAGAAGACGTAGCTTTTAGTTTTCAGGAAACTGCATTTGCAATGTTAGTTGAAGTTACTGAGAGAGCTTTAGCTTACTTAGACTTAAACGATGTGCTAATAGCTGGAGGGGTAGGGGCTAATTCGAGGCTAAGAGAGATGTTATCTATTATGTGTGATGACAGGGGGGCTAAGTTGCACGCACCACCAAAAGAGTTGCTTGGGGATAATGGAGCAATGATAGCATACACAGGACTGCTGATGTACAAACACGGATACGAAACAAAAATTGAGGACTCGGCAGTAAAACCTGATTTTAGAATTGAGGAAGTTGAAGTTAATTGGAAGTAACGCCTTAATAACTTTAATAACTTTGTTCGACTCCTACACTTACAGTTGGCGGGTTAGAAACGTACTTTCTCACAAAAACCCAGTCGAACTGGGCGTGAACTCTGTCGTCCCAGAAGAATAATCCAACATAGTTACCAGAATATTGTGTAGGTATTGGGTTTATACTTTGAGTTGAAACATAAGTCGAGTAATCAGTGATATAACCCGCAACACTACCACCAGATACTTTCTCGTATATCAAAGCCCAAGTGTTCTCACTGATTGATTCTCCACCTACAGTTTCTAACACTGGGAAACCAAGTAGTCCAGATCCATAATTAGAATAACTAACCAGTCCCCAAAAACCAAGGTATCCATTCCAAACAGCCATTCCAGACTCTAAATTACTATACTCAGAAACTAAAAGACCAAAATCATCGTTTGATGACGTCCACCTACCTTTTGCTTCTACGATTACATTATTATAACTACCAAATCCAAGAACATACACGTAATCTTTACTATCAGGGTTAGACTCAAGCACTCCTCCCGTAGTGTTTACACTCCACTTGTTGATGTCATTGCTGTAATACTTGCCTAAATCGTTGCTCTGAAAGTCATCAAAGAACAAGAAAACGCTTGAACCATTTCCAGCGTACCAACCACCTCCGTCTGGATTTATATGCCACCCCTCACCATTAGCATTGCTATTGCCATAGTACATGTAAATCGTAGTAGTTCCCGGTTTTATTTCACTCAGCTTAACCCAGATTATAGCTTCTTTTTGACTATAATTCCAGTATTCAATCCAGTAAGGTAAAAGTTGATTGTTTGAATCTACGAATCTTATATCCTTTGCATCGCTTGAAACGTGGTTCCAGTTAAAATTGCTGTCTAAGACAACTTCAATTTGGTAGTCGTAAAGTGTTGTAGTTCCGCTGTACGTTATGTTTATTGGCACTCTGTACTTCCAATTAAAATTCCACCAGCTCCGGAGTATTGGATTAGATGGCACTCCGATTACGCTCAAGTTCAAAGTATCGTAACTTCCAGCAACGTAAGCGATTAGTGTTGAACTTCCGTTGTTTTCTGCAATAGCGTTAACTTCGGCGTATCCATTAACTGTAGTGTTCTGAGCAGGTACGCTCACTACTGAAGTGTTCGTACTAACAAAGTTGACGTTAACACCGTTTACAGGCTCACCGTTGTAACTAACGCTAACTTCGAGAGTTTTCTCCACGTCTTTGCTCGCATTCCAAACGTTGCCATAATATGAATCCAGCTCAGACTTGTTAACCCACCTAACATTAAAAGGCCCTCTACCAAATGGCAGTGAAACTGCCGTTACTGTTACCTGATAAGTGGCTTTTCCGTAAGGAGTTGTAAAAGTTACATAGTACACTCCGGCAGTTTTAGCAGTAAAGCTGACTTCTGCGATTCCGTTAACGTTCGTCTTCAGCTCTTTAAGCGAAACTTTGCCTCCAGTGGCATCGACGCTGACGTTAACTCCAGCAATAGGCTGGAAGTAGTCGTTTACAACTTCTATGCCAAGCTCAACTGTTTGTCCTGCAGTAATTGAAACTTTACTGTTCTTTAACATAAAAATCCTGCCACCAAAGTTCTCCTTAACTCCAAAATTCTTTGGATATTCCAGTCCATATATTCTGAAGTACAACACTGTGTTGTTGAGTTTAAAAGTAACTCTACTACCGTTGACTATAGCTCCTACTTCTCTCCAGTAATCGGGATTCACGCTATTAAAAGTTAAAGTTACATTTTTTACATCTATATTACCAGAAGATAAAAGAGAAAAATAAAAGCTTTGAGGAGAACTTGAAGAAATAGAAATATCCTTACCGGTTATTCCAACGACTGTTACTCCAGCACCAACCATCTTTTGTTGTGAAACTACTATCATTTTACTACTAACTTTTCTAAAAACAGCCGTATTTTCAAATATGAGTTTATTACTCGGATAGTAATAGAAACCCGGAGTGAGTACTATCAATTTTGAAGGTACTTCGACTTCAAAATTTTGAACGCTCCCGTTCGGTAGCAAAGCTTGAAAAGAAACGTAGATACTTTCATTCTTCGTAACCAGACTGAAAGAAGAGGGAGAAGGCGTAAGCAAAAAAAGATAATTCGGATAGTAAACTCCTTCAAGCATTAGAGTTGCACTTTCACCTCTTACGAGTTCTGAGGATAGCTTGGAAAAAGATTCTAAATAAGAATTCATAGTCTCCGCTTCATATTTTTCACATATTTTTGGTACTCCAACGCTTTGAATTACACTCAGGAATAACATCAAAATCATCATCAAGAGTATAAATCCTACGAGTACTGATACTCCCTTCTCCCTCATCAATAAGATTTTCGACGGAAGTTTTATTTAGATTTGACTGAGGTTTAAAAATTGAAGCATGATGACTGAAACTATAAAACAGGTAAACATTTCACTCCCAGCACATTACAGAAGGTTGGTTAAAGAGGCGGAGCAGAAAAAAATTAGAGAAATGCACGTCAAATGCGAAGGTGAGCTTAGAGAGAATGAAAAAATTCTGGAAACTTATTGGATAATACCATACTTTACTCAAACTTGCATAGCGTTTAATACTGAAACTGGTAGAAAGAGGTAC
>Ga0256833_1000128_pt1 | contig 59484 bp, 82 predicted proteins | sample 356284metaG_FD_190535 | JGI IMG/M metagenome (GOLD analysis project Ga0256833, IMG submission 190535) | Hydrothermal vent microbial communities from Mid Atlantic Ridge, Atlantic Ocean - 356-284 | ecosystem: Environmental > Aquatic > Marine > Hydrothermal vents | place: Atlantic Ocean: Mid... | reverse complement strand
CCGGTTTCGTGAGCCTCGTGGGGGTGCTCGCCTGGGGAGCGGGCGGCCTGGGGGCCTGGGCGCTAGGTGGGCTGCTCTTCGCCCTCGGCTACACGGGAACGGTGGGGGTGATCCTGCTCGCCTACGCGCGGCTCGTCTTCCCCATCGAGCTCACCGGCCGGGCCACGACCGCCGTGAACCTGTTCGGCATCGGCGGCACCTTCCTGGTGCAGTGGGGGATGGGGGCGGTGATCCAGCGCTTCCCGCGGGTGGGCGGCGCCTACCCGCCCGAGGCCTTCGCCGCCGCCTTTGGTACCGCGGCGGTGCTGGGGGCGCTGGCGCTGGCGGCGTTCGCCTGGGGGCGGCGGTTCGAAACAAAGGAGGGAAGATGATCGTACGCATGTGGCACGGAAGGGTACCGCACGAGAAGGCCGAGGCCTACCGCAGCTTCTTGAACGAAAGGGCGGTGCCCGATTACCGCACAACCCCGGGAAACCTGGGGGTGCTGATCCTCGAGCGTCCCGCCGAGGACGCGGTGCACTTCGTCACCCTCACCTACTGGACCGACGAGGAGGCGATCCGGGCCTTCGCCGGGGACGAGGTGCTTAAGGCCAAGTACTACCCCGAGGACCGCGACTTCCTGCTCGAGTTCGAGCCCGAGGTGGTGCACTACCAGGTGGTGGGCGGTGCCGGAGGCGTGCGGCTCGAACCCTGATGGACCGGGCGAAGCACTTAGCTGTAATTAAGCTGTCAAAGCGAACAGGGAGCCGGAACCGGCTCCCTTTCTCTACGCCGTCCAGGACGGCTTCTTTTTGGTGGCGGTGGGCGGACTTGAACCGCCGACTCCACGATTATGAGTTAAGCCAAACCCCCCACAACCAAAAACGGAGATGGGCTTTTGCGCGTCCAGTACGCACCTTTCTATGCCCATAGATCCAGCGAGGCTCACGGCCAAACCCGGTATTCACCGGCTGCATAGATGTCATTTAGATGTCACCTCAGCGAGCTCGCCCAGAGTGAGCACGTCGCGCTCTTCGGGCTCGTAAAGATGGCGATAGGCCTGCAGGGTGAACGAAACCCGGCTGTGGCCGACGCGGCTGCTGATCACCTCGATCTGCGTTCCCCGGGCGCGCTCCAGGCTTACGTAGGTGTGCCGGAGATCGTGGATCCGTATCGCGGGCACGCCAGCGCGCTTCAACAGCGCCACGAAGGTCCGACGCAGGTTCCCGGGGTGGGTAAAGGTTCCCACGCCGCTGGCGAACACCCAGGGCGGGCAGTCGTTGCGCCAAAGGCTCGCGGCCTGGCGGCGCTCGGCCTCCTGGCGGCTTTGGTGATCGCGAAGCACGGCTACCGCCTCGGCCGACAGAAACAGCGCCCTGCGTGCACGTGCAGTCTTCGGCTCCGAAATCACGATCTCCGAACCGGCCACCGTCAGGTTGCGCCGGATCTGCAGCACGCCGCGCTCCAGTTCCACGTCGGGCCACTGGAGCCCCAGCAGCTCGCCCCGGCGCATTCCGGTCACCAGGGCCAGGTAGAAGAGCGCGAAGAGTCTGTGGCCGCGGGCGGCCTCGAGGAAGGCCACGGCCTGCTCAGGCGTCCAGTAAGCCGGCTCCGTGGGAGCGGGGCGGGGCGGGTCCACGGCGGCCGCCGGGTTGCGGTCCAGAGTCCCCCAGCGGACCGCCAGGCCCAGCGCGTTGTTGAGCACCACGTGGGCCAGGTTCACCATCCGGGCCGAGAGCCCGCGGGCGAGCATGGCCTGGTAGAGCTGCTCGATGTGGTAGGCGTTCAGCTTCGCGAGCCGCACCTGGCCGATCTCGGGCGCGATGTGGTTCTTCACCAGGTTGGCGTAGCCCGCCAGCGTGGTGGGCTTGACCCGCGCCTCCTTGTAGGCCAGCCAGCGCTCCAGGTGCTCGGACAGGGTAACCCGCCCGGGGTCGGCCGCCTGGCCGGCGCCGTACTTGACCAGCAGCTCCAGCAGCTTGCGCTCGGCCTCGGTCTTCGAGCGGGCGTAGGCGTACTTGCGCTTCTGGCGGCCGCGGGCGTCCACACCCACGGTCACGGCCACCTGCCAGCGCCCATCAGCCCGGCGGGTTACCGTTCCGCCACCATGGCCACGGCGTTTAGGCACTTCTCACCAGCCTTTCCCCACCCCTGTGGTATGATGCCTGTGTAGGAGGGAGTGAGCCGGAATGCCGAAGCGCATCGTGAAAAAGCCGAAGACCGTGCGCACCGCTAAGCGGAAAGAGTTCACAGACGCCGACGCGGTGCAGGTCATGAAGCAGGTCACGCGTGAGAACAAAGAAGCGCTGAAGCTGCTCGCTCAAATGTAGTAGGTGGCCAAGCACAAATTCTACCGTCGCCACAAGCGTAAGAAATACCCAACCGTGGCGGCGGTTCTTTCTTTGCACGAAGAGGCCATCAAGGTCGGCGGTGGTACTCGTGGGCTGAGGGGCAACGGTGTGAGCCTGCTGGAGTCCGCCCTTGACAAGCCTTTTCAGACCGTCGGCGGCCAAGACGCGTACCCGGGTTTTTTCGAGAAGGTCGCGGCTACGGGATTCTTCATCGTCAACCTCCACCCGTTCGTCGACGGAAACAAGCGGGCCGCGCTGCAGGTGATGATGTACACCCTTGGCATCAACGGCCACAAGTGCAAGCCGTGCACGCAATTCGCGGTTGCCACTGTGGTTTTGATCGCCACCAACCACTTGGAGATTCCCGGGGTGGCAGCCTCGCTGCGCCTCTGGTGTGGGCTGGACCCTGTATAGGATCATCCCTCCACCATGGCCGCGACGTTTAGGCACTTCTTACTCGCCTCCCTTTTCTTTTCGATGGACCACGGCTCGATGTTCTCTCTCGGGTGGCGGGCTAGGGAAGAGCCTGTTGCGAATGAAGGGCGTTACGAAAGCTGCAATTCCGGCACCGCCAAAACCCACCGCGGCTGCGTACTTCCCCAAGACGGCAAGGTATCCGGTCAAGGCGATGGTGGCCAGAGCGAGAAAGAAAGCGTAGGTCTGTCCACGCCGAAAGGCAACGCTTTGGGCACTCAGGGCCCGCTCATCCATCTTGTGGGCGTGCTCTTGTTCCTTCTCTGCTAGCTTCAATACCGTTTCGATGATGCGCGGGTCAATTTCCTTGTACTTGGCGAATACCTCGGGCGGCGGAAGTGGCCCGCGGAACATCTCAAAGTAGTCAACCGTCTTACCATCAGGCAGGGACACCCGACCGGCTTTCAGGTTCGCATCGGGCGGAAGATCGACCTGTTTTTTAGCTGGTGTGCTGCTGGACTTCCGGCGCTTGCCCTTTGACATGGACGTCGACCCCGTTTATCAGCTCTTCGCGAGTAATCTCGTCGATGGCCTTCTGGAGGTCGCCGCCCACGTTGGCAAGGTAAATGCGAATGGTGACGATCTGGTTGCGCACGCGCTTCCTCTCGTCTTCGCGCTCCCTTAGGTACTCATCGGTCATCTTCGTCAGTCCAGTACCAAAGAGGTCGAAGACGCTCAGCATCCCATCTAAGAACCCAAGCGGCCTCTTCAGAAACGGACTGTTGTACCTGCGCCGATAAGACATGATCGACCTCCATTGTAAACGCCTGTTCCACAACGATTGGTGAGATTCGCGGGGTCTTGTCACCTCCTCCCCTTCCTCTCCCTCTTGATCCTCCTCGGGTCGAACGTTACGTTCACCACCACCCCCTGCACCGCGATCTCGTCTTCCGGCTGCACCAGGATGGGCGGAACGTCGGGGTTCCAGGAGCGCAGCACCTGGTGCTCGCGCCGGGGGTGCCACTCCTTGAGGTAACCGGTCTGGGTGGGCTCGTGCCAGGCTACCACCACGTCGCCCGGCTGCGGCGAAAGCTCGGCCGCGGCTACCACGTAGGCCCCCGGAGGGATCGAGACGGGCAGGTCCTCGCAGTACATGCTGTCGCCGGTCACCCGCAGGGCAAAGAGGGAGTAGTGGCGGTAGCGCCGCAGCACCTCTTCGGGCACCTCCAGCTCGCCCTCGGGCTCCACGTTCGTCTCACCCCTGCCGGCGGAAACCGTGCCCACGATGGGGACCTTCATGGTGGAGGTGACGGGGCGGGCGCCCATATGCTCGAGCGGATTCTCGCTCTCTGGTGTAGCCGGAGCGTAGACCCCGCCACCCCAGCTTGGCGAAAGAGTGAGCTTCATATCGCTTTTCGCCCTTGCACCAGGAATGCTGAGCCCTGTCGCCTCCGCGAATTCATGAGGGGTCCAAGATAATGCATCCAAGAGGGCTGAGAAGTTCTCGAGTTTCATTTTTCTTATGTCATGCGCTCCGCGTTCAATTTTGGTGATAAGGCTGGGTGATATGTCTGCGCGAAGTGCCAGTTCCTCTTGGCTTAGCCCTAAAGCTATTCTGCGCTGCTTTATTGCTTCCGCCCAAAGCGGCTTTTGTGTCGTCAATTCGCCCACCTCGTGTTGTCAGGATATAGCGAACTGGTAATCTATTGCACGTAATATATTGACAGCTTCTAACAAGGCATGGTAATCTGTTGTCAGCTTTTTATGGAGGTGGTAACGTAATGTCAATGAAACCAAGCGTCCTCAAGAGGCTTCGCAAAGCGGCAGGGCTACGGCAGGAAGACCTTGCTAAAAGGAGCGGCGTCTCTCTATCTAGCATTGCAAAATACGAGTCTGGCCACGTCGTCAACCCAGGCGCCGAAAACATGAAGGCAATCGCCGAAGTGCTTGCTCAATTTTTGCCTCTAACTGTCAATACTATATTGTCTGCTCTTCTCAGCGGAGACTTCCCCCGCTCCGAGCTCGAACGCATCGAAAAGCGGGGGCTGGAGGTGAGGGGATGAGCAGCGAGCACAAACCCGAAATGCGAACCCACACGGTGGAAGAAGTGTTCGAAGAAGGGCTGTCTGGCTACGAGTTCAAGGGCTACATCATGCTGACCGCCAGCCACATCTTCGCTGGCCTGGTGGTCGCCGAGAAAGACTGCCCGAAGCCCAACTATACCGTGATGTGGATCAAGGCATTTCGTGCGGCCATGTCCATCCAAAAGGCAAGGAAGGCGCTCCGCTACGTAGAGAGCGACGAACCGCTCCCGTCGGACTGCCCGGGCGAGGGGGTTTGGTGAAAATGCTCTTCCAGGTATTCATCAACAAAATCTTCGATCTTGCGCGCGATGTCGAATACGTAGAACCTCTCAAGGAACTCGCCAACGTCTTCGGTAATCCGCCCCGCAAGCTCCTCGCGCGAGAGCTCCATTGCTTCCTCTCCGAGGGCTCCGACCGTGCGTTCGGCGGAAAGAAAAACAACGACGGCGAAAAGGTCCCTGGTCATCAACTCCAAGTCACGCAGCCTTTTTTCAACCTGAGCCACCCATTGGTTGAACGCGTCTTGAGACATGGAACGAGTTTACCAAGGGCATTTGCGCCGCGAAGGTCATACTCATTTCGCTCCGAGCTCGAACGCCTCGAAAAGCGGGGGCTGGAGGTGAGGGGATGAATCCACCGTTCGAATTAGAACCGACGTTCGGCCTTTTAATGACCGCGGTCCTGGGCTGGTGGTGCCTCACCACATCCAAAATGCTGTATGGGGACTTCATCAAGAAGCGTCGGCGGGGCGACCTGGTTGCCGCTATGCTGCTTCTTGGTGCTGGCATCAGCTACTTCTACGCAGCCGCGCTATATTTTCAGGAGCTCAACCAGCCAACGAATACGGGGTCAAATAGCAGTGCACACAGCTCTCTCTGGAAGAAGAGTGATCACGTAACCGCTGAGGCTAGTCTCGCTTTCGCTTCTCAGGAGCCGCAACTTGTAAACACACCTAGCTTCTCCTGTGCTGCTAAGGGGGTATGCGACCTCGATAACCAAGGCGAGAAGCCATTCGCTGGCGTCGGACTCGCTAAACAGCTTGTCGGCCAACTCGGTAATGCCTTGAGCAGCAAAGCACCAAGTATCCCCCGGTTCTATTTTCAGCGGATCCTGCCTAATGTAACTCCCGCATCTCTTGCTGGGTTCGATGTGGGCAATACAATCACCGGTTTCGATCAAGGAAGGGTGGGGTGGGTTTTCGGGCAAGGGAACGATACACCCAACCCTCCAGTAAACCGAATCTCTAGAGTGGTTGACCAAAGTCACCTCCGCGCCATCCCGCCAAATGGGGGCGAATTGAACGCTAACCTTAGGCATCATCGCGGCTTCCTGAACCTCTATTTGGCTGCGCATGAACTCCGTTTGTTTCCTGAGAAGATCGAGCTGTTTTTCGGAGTTCTCAATCTGCCGCCTGGACTCCTCAACCTGGGAAAAAGCAGCGAAGGCAAGCATGAGCGTGCCAATGGCAACTACCCACTCCGAGTTCATGTTCTAACCTCCACATACAACCCTAACGGCTCAAATACAGCCAGTTGGTTTACCCAAACAACAAATGAGGGGGTAAGGGGATGAACGGAAACGCCACCAGGTCCGACGACTTCACCATCACCGTCGAAGCCCCCGAGTTCGCCCGGCTGGCCAACATGCTCGCCGCGGTGATCGAGCGCCTGAACCGCCTCGACGAACCCGACGAGGTGCTGAACGTTCACCAGGCCTCCAAGCTGTTGCAGATCGGCGTGAACGAGGTTCGCGGCCTGGCGCGCGGCGGCCACCTGCCCGCGGCCAAGATCGGCCGCGGCTGGCGCTTCAGCCGGCGCGACCTCCTGGAGTGGATGAGGAAGCAAGCCCGGGCCAATGCGGCCCAGGCAAGCGAGCGGCCCGGGATGGAGCCCCGGGCCAGAAAGGAGTGATACTGTGTCCAAACCCATCGTAGCACAAGGAACCGAGGACCCGCGCGAGCGGGCGCGGCGCATCCTAGCCGCACGCTACGCCAACCTGGGGCACGAGCTCATCGCCCTGGCCCGCGAGATCGACGAGGTGGGCGAGATCGAGCCCGCGGCCCCGGCGCTGGCCCTGCGCGAGCTGGCCGCCCTGCGCCTCGCCTCCGGCCGGTTGTGGCCCGTCGTGGGCCGGGGCGACCCCACCCTCGCCATCGAGATCGCCCGCAACCCTCACCGCATCACGGTGGAGGTGCTCCCCCGGGAGGTGCCCCGTGCTCATCCGTAGTCAGTCCGGCGAGCTCGTGAACCTCGCCTACGTCGCCCGCGTGTTCGTGGACGCAAACCCCGACGGCACCGCTTCCGTAGTGGCTGCGGTGCCCGTGCCTGGGGTGGTCGCCCAAACCGCGGCCGGCGGCCGCCACTCGAACACGCTCCTCTTCCAGCTGGCCGGCTACCCGACCGCCGAAGAGGCCCAGGCCTACGTCGATGAACTGGCCCTGCTGCTCGGGGCCGTCACTCCCCGGCTCCCCTCGGAGCTGCCCGTCGAGGAGGTACCCCAGTGATCCGCACTCCCAAACCCAACCCCCGCGCGCGTCTCCCGCGCGCACCCCGCACCCCCCGCGACCCGGGGGACCTGCACCGGTTCTTCCAGCCCCGCTTCCAGCCCCACGAGATTGAGCGCATCGAGCACCACGAGCGCGCCGTCGGCATCGAGCACGTGACCGTCCTCGACCGCGCCGCCCGGATCACGCGCGCACTCCACGCGCGGGGTTACGGCGTCCGCGTCCACCCCGAGCCCGGGCCCCGCGACGGCGAGGTGACCTGGCACGCTACCGCGAGCGTCTGGAGGCCGTGCTGCAAGGGCGGCTCCCAGCACCCGCACCCCGTAGCCCGGGCCACGGGCGCGAACCGCGAACACGCCCTAAGAGCCCTCGCGGGCGAGCTGGGGGTGGAGGTATGAAACCCCGTCCCCGGCGCCGCTTCTACGTGATCGTGGTCGAGACCTGCCCCGAGTGCAACGGGGTCGGGTACGTCCCCGTCGACAAGGGAGACGGCATGATCAACGAGGCGGTCTGCCCAGAGTGCGGGGGGTCGGGCGAAGTCGAAGGCCGCGAAGAGCTCTGGAAGGTGCTCCGCTCAAGCCGGAGGGCGTCATGACCGTCATGACTGCCACGGAGCGCCTTTCCGCTCTTACTCCCGAAGCCCGCGCGGAGATCGAGCGCGAGCTCCAGGCCACCATCACGCTGGCGCGCGAAAAGGCGCGCCGGCGCCGATTCGACTGGCACACCCTCGACCTGGAGCGCTACCGCGTGGCCATGCGCGTCCAGCACCGCCGCCTGGGTTGGCCGCTCCAGATCCTGCTCACCGCCAAGCAACCACTTACCACGGCAGACGTCGAGGCTCTGGTCGAGATGGCCGGCATCCGCTTCTTCTCGACCGACCACCTTCCCGGCAACCAAATACTCATTACCGAACACCGACTCAAACCGGAGGCCCGTCGTGCAACCGCGCAGCCGCACAACCGACCCGCAGGCGCTACGCCGTCTGCTTGAAAACCTCGGGTGGACCGTTCCAGCGGGAATCCACCCCGTGGAGGCCTACATCGACGACCGCGGCGAGAGCTGGTTCGTCTTCGAGTCCTACACATCCCGGCATGAGGTCCTGCCGGGCCTCGACGGCGAAGCAGGCGAGCAGCTGCTCACCGTCGGCCGCCGCTGGGAGCTGCTCGAAGAGGACCTGGGCCAGCTCCTCAGCAGGCCGCGGCCCGAGCCCGCATGGCTGGCCGGCCGCGACGCCCCGCGCGACTCCGACGAGTACCTGGAGTACGTGGGCATGATGGCGCTCTCCAGCGCCCGCCACTACCACGAGTGGCTGGCGCTGCGCCGCAAGCGCAGGGAGGTGGCGGCGTGAAGAGTGTCTACCACTCCATCGTCTCCGCGCTTGAGCGAGACCACGCCGGCCTTGTCAACCTGAGCGCCGAAGACCGGGCGCACCTTGAGAGAATGCTGGCCCCATTCGAGGCCAACTGGCCTCCACGGCTCGAACCCTCGCCGGCCGTGCTCAAGCCGCTCGCCTGGGAACGCCGCCGAACCGAGGACAGCTGGCGGATCCCGGAAGGGCTCCTCGAGGAGCTCAAGACCCCCAAACAGGGGGCGCTGGGGTTGGGCGAAGGCCAGGGCTTGTCAAATGGTGCAAACCGGGCCGTTCCCGTCCAGGACGGGAATCTGCCTGTGGATAACTTTTTGACCGCCACCCTGGTCCATCGCCCCGGCACCACCCGCATCAAGATCATGGGGAAGCTCACCGCCCGCCAACCCCGCGGCGACCAGCGAGGCCGGATCCGCGAGCTTACACGGCAGGCCCGGGCCCGCTACCTGGAGTTCCTGCGCGAACTCGAATACCAGGACTACCGCCCCGAGCACATGGTCACCCTCACACTGCCAGCAGACTGGCGCGGGGCCTTGGGGTCCGATCCGGCTCTCCTGGAGCGCCTGCAACGCGCGCTGCGCGAGCTCAACGAGTGGCGCCGTCGGATGCGGGAGCTGCGCGCCAACGTGCGCCGCATGGGAGTCTACCCGCCCCACTACGCCCTGCTCGAAGAGCACTACCAGGCCGTGCGCGCCGAAGCCCGGCGGCTGCTCCGTGAGGCTCGTGCCATGGGGCCCAGTGGCGACCGCTTAAAGGCGTTCCTGAAGGCGATCATCAAGCGGTTCAACCGCCGCTTCGGCACCAAGACCTTGGCCAGCTTCGGCGAACGCGAAGAGGCCGAGGAGCACGCGAAAAAGTTTGCCGGGGTTTACCCGGTCGTCACAGTCCACAAGAACCGAAAGGGAGGTTTCGACGTGGTGGCCATGCTTTACCGTCTCGTCTGGTGGCTGGAGTTCCAGCGGCGCGGAGCGCCGCATCTGCATCTGCTCTTCTTCGACGTGCACGAAATCGACTGGACCGCGGTGCGCTCCTGGATCGGCCAGGCCTGGGCGGGGGTGGTGCACGGGATCCGCAACATGGCAGCCTACCAGGACCCGGCCCTCGGGCACGAATACGACCAGCTGCGCGAGCTCTGGGGGCGCGAGGTCGGCGAGGCGATCTTCGCCGAGTGGCTGGAGCAGCGGGGGCTCGACTTCGGCGTGTGGCGCCACATGCGCGCGGGAACGCGCGTCGAGAAGATGCGCAAGCCGCACTGGGGCTACGCCGCCAAGGAGGGCTACGGCGGCCGGCGGAAAGCCTACCAGAAGCGCGTACCCAAGGCGTTCCAGAACGTGGGGCGCTGGTGGGGCTACCGCAACTACAAGCGCGTGAAGCCCACGGAGGTGCGCATCCCGCTCACCTCGGGCGAGGCCCTGCGCACCGTTCTGGGGGCGGTCGAACGCGCCGAGCGGCGAATGCCGGCCGGCGCGTTCCGCTACCGCAAGAAGCTGGAGCGCGCCCGCAAGGCGATCGCCCAAGGAGAGCTCTACGCATACCTGACCGTCTGGGGCCAAGGCGCCCAGGGGGCCATGGAGGCCCTGGCGGCATGAAGGGGAGGAAAGGGTGAAAGTGCTTCTTCGTGTCCTTGGAATCGAAAAGTGTTTTAAGGGGCCATGTTGGACAAGAATATGCATTGTCAAGCGCTTAATTCCGCAGTGGGCGGCAGCTCAAACGTGGGGGCGGTGGATTTTTGTAGCCAAAGGCGAATCGTGGAAAGCACACTGGCCTCATGAGTACGTTCACGTTCTTCAGTGGCGTAGGTGGGGGCCATTATTCCCGATTGCTTATGTACTTAGCTCAATATCTGCTGCAGTATCTGGAAAACACTACTACCACGATAACGCCTTCGAACTAGAAGCGCAGAAAAAAGCAGCAGACTTCGCAACCATGGAGTGCGAAAGAGGGGGTAATAGCTCATGAAGCGCAAGACAGCGGAAACACTGTTCCACCAGGCCACCCGGAAACACGACCCTATCGACCTGGCCGGGCTGCCATTCGTGCAGCGGCTCTCGATCTTGTTGGGTGGCAACGACAAGGCTGCGGCCTCGATCGCCGAGTTCACCGGCGGTGATCTGAGGAAGCTCACCGGCATGGAGCTGGCCGACCTTGAGGGTATCCCCGGGGTGGGCCGCGCGACCGCGGTGCGGCTCTTCGTCTTCTTCACGCTGGTGGCGGACCTGCTGGGGGCTGCAGAAGAAGCGGCGTAGGCGGCCTACTCTTAAACCCCGCGCGGGGTTTAGGGTAGCGCGGCACGCATCCAAAAAACGACGATGAGAGCGTGAACGAGTCGCCTGTTGCCGTGCTGCGCCCAGGTGTTGCCTACCGGGTGGCGATCTGGCTCCCCGAGCCCGAACCGGGCGCGGGGGAGCGCTTCTTCGAGCAGCACCCCAGCTGGGCCGTCGACCTTGCGTACTGGCTGCGTGCGGCTGGCTTCGCGGTGAGCGGCGTGCGCGTGCTCTATGGACCCACCACCTGGGGGCCCAGGGGTTACCGGCCGGACCTGGGAGGCTACGCCCAGCTCTGGGTGATGGATCTGGAGATCCGTGGGACAGAGGTGCCGGTACAGGAGCTGGAGTCGGCCCTCTTCGCCGCACTGGACACCTGGGTGAAACTCGGCCTCGTTACTGAAGTGACCGGGCAGACACCGTACAAGCCGGAGCTGCCTGGCCTGCCGTCTCTGGGAGGTTTCATGAACGAACTCGAAAGCTCGCTCGGCCAGGTAGCTGCTCTCGCACTCCTGGCCCTGGCCATCGTGCTCGTTTCGAGGTTGTGGCCGCTCGGGGGCATGGCCCTGCTCGCGGCCCTGCTGATCGTGGTGTTGAACGACGAAGGAGGTGCTACCCATGCCCAAGCGTAGGCTCCCGCCCCGCGACGCTAAGGGGCGCTTCAAGAAAACCCGCCGCGCCCGCAAGCGCCGCAAGAAGTGACCATGCCGAAGATTCCGACGATCCCCACTTCCTTACCTCCCCGGCCCGAACCGGCTCCGGTGTCGCATTCCCCCGCACCGGAGCCGGAGCAGGCGCCGGAAGAGCCGAGGAAAACCGCCGCGCCGGGGGCGACACCGGTGCCCGAAGGCGAGCTTGATCCACTGCTCGCCGCGGCCGTCGCCTCGCAGCCGGTCTTACCCCAAGAGCCAGAACCCGCCGTGCAGGAGCCGGTAGGGGGCGAGCCCGCATCGGCCACAGAGCCCGTAAACGAAACGAACGAAACACCAGCCCAGGCCCCGCCCGCACGCCGCGGCCTCCTGCCCGTGATCGGAGCCGCCGCCGTGACCAGCGTGGCCTTGGTGCTGGCCCTGGGAACGAAAGGAGCCATCCGTGGAAGACCAGGACACCAAGGTGCTGGAACCCCAGGAGACGCCGCCACCGGCGCCGCCGGAGGCGGAACCGCATCCCCAGCCGGACCCGGCCCCGCCGCCGGAGGCTGGATCGAGTAGCACCGCCGAACCGAACCCCGAACCTGCGGACGAAGCGGAAGAGGAGATGGGCTACCCCGACTTCGAGCCGCTGGAAGCCGAGGGCGAGCCCGAAGGAGAAGCCACGGCCGGGGCCGCCCCGCCAGCCCCCGAGCCCTTCACGGGCCAGGAGATCGCGAGCGGCGTGGCTATGGCTTTGATGATGGGCCTCAAGATTGCCAGCGACGAGGAGCGCGCCGCCTTCGAGCGCGCCTTCACCCAGACCGTGCCATTCATGCCCACGCCCTTCATCCTGGACACCCTCAAAGTGGGCGAGGCTCTGGCCGCCTACGGAATCCACAAGGGCATGACCGGCCAGGCCGACCTCGGTCGCCTGCCGGCCTGGCTGCGCCTCCTGCTGGGCGCCGCCACCCTGGGCATGGCCGGCTACAGCGCGGCGCGTGCCGTGATGGAGGTGAGACGTGGACGCGAAGCAGATCCTGGTGCTGCTGGGGGTCCTGCTGCTGGGCAACCTGGCCCTCGCCCTGTACCGACGGAGGCCTGAAATGCCGATCGAACTGGACATCCTACCCGAGCGGCTCAAGCGCTTCGAGCGCGAGTTCAGCTACGCCCTGAACAAGTATTACGTGGATCCGGCCCTCCTGGCCGCCCTGGTAATCCAGGAGAGCGGGGGCAACCCCGACGCCTCACGGCACGAGCCGGAGTACCAGGCGAAGTACGTGACCGGCCAGGCGCGCTGGAACAGTGCCCGGGCCCTGGGGTGGACCGACGAGGCGCTGGCCACCTCCTGGGGGCTCACCCAGGTTCTCGGCACCACCGCCTGGGGGATGGGGTTCAAGTACCCGCCGGACAAGATCCTCGACCCGGCCAGCAACCTCACCCTGGGCGCGAAGTACCTGCGCATGAAGCTGGACCAGTACAAAGGAAACGTGACCGAAGCTCTGCTCGCCTACAACGGCGGGGACGGCGCGGTCCAGGCCTACCGCGCGGGGCGGCCGTACAACCTGAGCTACGCGCTGAACGTGCTGGCGCTGCGGGACCGCATCATCCGGGGAGAGCTCGACTGAGATGGCCGGTGGGCAGACCTTCCGCATCCTGATCGTGGGCAAGAGCGGCAGCGGCAAGAGCACGCTGGCCAAGGAGATCGTGCGCCGCATGGAAGGCCGCTACCGCCAACTGGTCATCGTGAACCGGAAGCGCGAGTTCGCCGAGTTCGCCGAGAAGGGCTTTACGGTCGGCGAAGCGGGCGACCCGGAGCGCGCCCTTGGGCGTTACCGCCGGGTGATCTTCCACGTGACCGGCTACGACCCGCGCCCTTTCCTGGACAACCTGGGCGCGGCGATCATGCGCCGGCGCGGCGTCCTTCTGGTGGTGGACGAGGCCCACCAGTTCTTCGAGCGGGGCAAGGTTCCCAAGGGGCTCTTCGAGGTCCTCACCGGCGGCCGCGAAGCCGGGCACAACGCCATCTTCGTCACCCAGATGCTCAAGGGGGCCGTGGGCGGGATCGACCCGGGCGTACGCCGGCAGGCCTCGCACCTGGTGACCTTCCGACTCACCGAACCCGGCGAGGTGGCCGCCCTGACCGAGCAGTTTCCCGAGCTGGGCGAGCGCGTGCGCACCCTCAAGCGGCCCGAGAACGACCTGCCCCCGGAGTATGCGGTGAAGGACCTTGACGGGGAACGGTCGCTGCTGGTCAGGCGTCGCCACGATGGCTCGCGTGAGACCGTGAACCTGTCGGCCTGATAGACTGGAGGTAGGCGTTGGGGAAAAATAAGAAGATCAGAAAAAGCATCCAAGGTCTCCAACGCAGGATCGTGGAGCACCAGAGGAAGATCGCTAAGGAGCTGAAAAAAGCGCACCCCAACAAAGGTACGATCCGGTACTGGGAGATGGAGATCCGAGCATGGCAACGGCGACTCGAAAAACTCGCGGCACGGCTGCCAGGAAAAAAGCGGTAGCCATCGACAGCGCCCTCGGGGCGGAGAAGAACGAGCTCCTTGAGGAGTTGGCGGCAGAAGCGAAGGTTTACATCGAGCTGCTGCGCAAGCTGAAGTCGATGCCGGAGAGTGACCCCAGGCGCGCCGACCTTGAGGGGGAGCTTTACGGCAGCATCGCTCACCTCAGCACACACGCAACCCTGTTGCTCGAAGAAATCGACAAGGCCATCGACAGACTTTAGAACTACCGCCACTCTTAAACCCCGCGCGTAAACCCCGCGCGGGGTTTACTGTAGCGCCTCCGACCTCAGCCCGTTAACGCTGGGGGCGTGAAGGGGGCGTTATGGCACAAACGTTAGCGCTGGGCGGAATCTCTACGCAGACCGTCCAGAAAGCCGCGGGCGAGTTCTCCAAGCCGGAAGGCTACGGGGCCGTGCTCGGGGCGGGCGCCGCCGTGGCGGTGGAGAAGCTGCTCTTCAGCTCGATGCGCGGCCTTTTCGGGTACGCCATCAAGAAAGACGGCCGCATCATCTACGTGGCACCCGACGCGGACGGCAACCCCGATCCCGAAAACCCGCTGGAGATCGCTCCTCTCATGCGGCTACTGGCGAAGGCGGGCCTGGCCCTCGCGGGCGCGTCCGTCTACATCGGCTCGAAGGACAAGATGGCGAAGTTCGCCGGCCTCGGCACCATGGCCGTCGCCGGCTTCCATGTCGCCGAAGACCTGCTCGCGCTCGTGGGCGTCGAGCTCTAAGGAGGCAACACATGCGTGAACGGAAACTACTGCACACCTCGGAAGAGGCTACGATCATCGGCCCGGGAGTCGCGAACCGCAAGGTGAGCGTGCTCAAGTTCACCGTCCCCGAAGGGGCGACCTACCTGCTCAAGAACGGCGCCCAGCTCGTCATGAAGCTGTTCGACAACGCCGGCAACGAGCTGCCCAACAACTCCTTCGTCTACCTCTACAAGCGCCGTAAGGGCGAGGACGGCGAGGTCTTCCTGACCAAGCAGAGCTACGCGCCCTTCTTCGACCTCACCCCCGGCGAGCAGCGCAACGACAAGTACGCCAAGCAGACCCGCGTGGACCTGGGAGTCCAGGCCGGGGCGCGGTTCACCGAGGGCGATGCCATCGAGGTCTGGGTGGAGTCTCCCGCAGTCGTGGACCTCACCCACGCCAACACCCGCTTCGAGCTCACCGTCGGGCTGGAGTAAGGAGGCGACATGAAGCTGATCGACCTGATCACCGGCCGGCGGCGCCGCATCCGCACCATGCCAATCACCGGCAGCGTAAAGGTGGCGGTTCAACCCATCCGCGGCCACCCGGTCGCCAAGAGACCCCAGCTGAAGGCGGGCACTCTGCCGATGCCCGCGGTACCCCTCGGTCTGCCACAGCGCGCCCTGATCGACCGGCGAGATATGGCTGTGGGGGTGGACTGGAAGGCGAACGAGTGGCGGCCCATCGCCGTCTTCAAAGTCCCACAGGGAACCATGTACCGGATCCCCGAGGGGGAGCCGGTGCGCCTGTACATCAAGGCCAAGGCTTCTGGCAGCTCGGTGGACAACAGCGGCGGCGGCTCCGCGGTGACCACCACCGTCAACGTTCCCGGGATCGTGCAGACCAAGATGCGGGCAGTAAGCCTGCCATCGGCCAACCACCCCGAGGTAGTGGCGTGGGCGACCGTCAGCGGCGCCCGCCAGAAGGTGCCCGTCCAGGCCATCGACTACGCGGCCGAGACAGTCACCCTCAGCGTGCCTGCGGGCGAGAGCTGGGCCGACATCACGGTCTACTACATCCACGGCGACGGCGAGTTCCGCATCCGCGCGCAGCGCGAGCTGGGCAACGCCGACACCACAGCCGCCTTGCTGATGGACGGTTCCTTCGGCGCCATCCACACCGTGAGCCAGATCGACGACGAGGAAGCGCCCATCTGGCCACGCAGAGTGACGCTCTGGGATAGCAACCGATTGGTGCTAGAAGTGCGCACCGGCATCCGCATCGACTGGACCGACGAGGCCGAGCACCTCTTCCAGGTCGAGGCGTACGTGCTCCAGGTGAAGGTGCAGGACAAAGGCGCTCTGCGCCGCCTCGCCGAAATCGACTGGAGGGAGGGCATCTAATGCCCGAAACGACTCAGTACGTACCGGAGTCCAAACGCCAGTACGGCTACGAGTGGATGAACGCCCTGGCACAAGCCGGCGACCTCTTCAGTGATCTTTTTGAAGACTTCTTGCCGGCATTCGAGGCGTACGGACTAATACCCGGCCAAGAGGTTCCATCGTCGACGCAACCCCAACCCGAAATCGTGGTGCAGCCCGCCCCCGAGGTGATCACGCCCAAGTGGTATGACCAGATCCCCCCGTGGGGCTGGGGGCTGATCGGCCTGGGCGGCGGCGCGCTCGTCTTCGCACTCCTGCGGCGGTAAGGGACGTCCATGGAACCGCTGACCGCCATCCTGAACTTCGCCGGCGGCGCCGTAGGGGGCTTGTTCAAGTTCCTGGGCGTTGACCGGCAGGCGCGCGTGCTTGAGGCACAGGTCTCAGCCGACCTCCAGGCCAAGCAGAGCTACTTCGAGGCCTGGCTGGGCAGCGTGCTGGCCCAGGAGCGGGCGGCGCGCGGCGCCTACCGCCGCGACACCGCCCTGGGGTGGATCAGCGGCGATGTGGACAAAACGCGGGCCTACTACGGCTACAAAACCGCTAGTGCCCTGCGCGGCTCCATCGTGGCCGTGGCTGGAGTAGGCTTGCTAGCCATAGCCACCTATTCGGCCATGAAGGGAGAGAAATGAAGGCTGAGGTTCTGGTCCCTATTCTAGGCGTAGGCGCTGCGCTGGTGTGGTACGGCCTTTCGCAATCGGAACCAGAGATAAAACGCGAGGAGACATTGGACGCTCCGCTCATTGATCCAAGCCTAATTCCCGCCCACACCACCAAAGACAAAGGGGCCGGGAGGAGCGTCACCTACGCCCAGCTCCTCACCGCATACAACGCCGAGCTGGAGAAGTGGCAGAGCGTGCACGACGCCGCAGCCGACCGCATGGACAACATTGAGGCGAAGGCTTCGCAAGTCTGCCCCGAGTTTTCTTGGAATGCCACTTGGAGTTACAAGTACGGTGGATTCTTAGGTACTGCAGGATGGACAGAGCTCAAAATGAGCCGCTCGAATGCACTGATGACCAGTTGCATGGACTACGTGAAGGGTTCGGCAACATCACCAGGTGAACCAAGCATTAGAAAGCCGCCCACCAAAGGCGCTAACTGGATGGACACCAGCTGGCTGAATGTAGCGCAAGCCATCCGCAAACTGCAACTCCAGGTCGAAGATGCCAGGTCAACCCTTGAGGAGCTACGCGCCGACTATGCGAGCGCGAAGGCCGAGCGCGACGCAGCTGCGGCCAAGGTCGAGGAGATGAAGCGGAAAATCGCGGATCTACACGCCCAGGAGGTGTTCTGAGTGGAATCGGAGATCCTGCGGCTGCTCGCAGAGCTGGACATCGGCAAGGCGAGTTTCGTGTTGCTGGCCGTCATCGTGATCTGGGGACTACGGCAGATGATTGCGAGCCTGGTTCGCATCGAGAAGCTGATGACCAGGATGGAGCACCATGCCGACTTGCAGCGGTACTACATAGGCGAGATTGCAGCCATCCTCGAACGAGAAGGCATTCAGTTCCGCAAGCAGAAGAAGGAGGCAAGAAAGATATGAACGAAAACGTGACCTTCGCCATCAAGTGGGGCCTGGTGCTGGGCCTTATGGTCTTCGCGGCTCAGAAGTTCCTGCAGGTCCAGGCTCAGAAGGCCCTGCCGGCTCCGTCCAATGAACAGCCAGACGGAAACAGCTGGGGTTTCGGTATTGGCGGAAAAAACAACGATGAGCCGTTCTGCATGATTTATCCCAACGACCCGCTCTGCAACAGCTTTGGCGGAGCGGGTGATGCCTGGATCTAAGGAGAACCGACGTGGATGCGATAAACGACATCTTGCGAACCATCATCCCCGACGGGGGCACCTGGCTGGTATGGCTAATCCAGGCAGCCCTGGCCGTTGGTGTAGTGATGCTAATCGCCAACGCAATCAGCGGAGTGTTGGCGGCCATTCCAGTGGTAGGCCCGACCATGGCCACCGCACTCAAGATCATCGCGGGTCGCTACCAGCAGTGGCTGGCCGATCAGGTGCCCAAACTGGCCGAGCAAGCCGTACTGACCGTTGAGGAGCGCTACCGTACCGCCGAACACCTACCCCCGGACAAGCGGGCGGCCCAGAAGATGCAGGAGGCCCTGGCCGAACTGAACAAGCTGGCTCCGGGGTTGCGCAAGGACGTGGCCATCAGTTCGCTGGAAGCCGCCCTGGCCAGGATCCGGCCGCATTACGAGCAGAAGGCGGCCTTGACGCCCAAGCCGTCGGGAGGCAGCCGTGGGCGGTAACGCGAAGGGCGCCTGGCCGCAGCTCGCCGCCGGCTTTTGGTGGGCGATCGGCACTGCCATCGCTTACGGATTGCTCGTGGCGCTGACCACCGCGCTGCTCCTCGAGGAGCCGGCGGCCGAGGGCGAGGCGGCCCAGCAGGGAGGTGCGACGTGTTCTCTCTCAAGTCCCTGGGTCTAGACCCCGAGGCCCTGCAGCGGCAGGCGCAAGACGCCGTGGAGGCGCTGCGCTGCGAACTGGAAGGCATCAAGCAGGAACTCGCGGCCCAGCGGGTCATGCTGGGTTACGAGTACGGCCAGGTGCCCGCCGACGTGACGCCACACGACCCTCGGGTGCTGCCCTTCGTGACCGTCGTGAAGGTGCCCGGCGACCCGGGCAGCTCGGAGCGGGTGAACCTCACCGCGGCCATCGGCAAGACCGTGACCAAGGGGCATGTTGTCAACGTTGGCAGCACCAAGGCGATCGTGCGCTTCATCCAGGACAAGGCGGTGGAACGCGGAGTGGACTACGTTCTGCTCCCCGGCGCCGCCATCGAGCCCAGCTGGTTCTATGACGAGCTGGAGGTCTTCGAGGCAGGCGAGGGCGACGTCGAGGTGCAGGTTCTCGCGCAGTAGGAGGCGGTGTGCGCAGGGAATACGGCTGGCTCTTCCAACTTGGTTTTCTGCTGGCGGTGCTGCTGCTCGTGCGGTACCTCGCCGAGGCGGCGGCCCGCGCCTTCGAGAACCCGCGGTACAAGCGTGAGGGGGACCGGCCTTGAAGTTCAAGCCCCAGATCTCCAGGCGCGGCAAGCACTACATCGCCGAGGTGGCTCTGGCCCGCGGCCCGCGGGAGATGGCGGTCACCGGATCGGGCAGCTTCGAGGAGCTGTTCGGCTACGCCTGGATGGCGCTCTTAGACCGCGGCGAGCGCCGCCTGCGGCTCTTCCAGGCCCGCGACGCGGGCGTGCCGTGGGCGATCGGCGCCGCGGCATCCGCCCTGGAGTGGGTGGAGGTCCAGGTGCCTGCACTGCCGCACGACACCAAGGAGCTGCGCCACCTGGGGCTGGCGTTCGACCAGTCGGCGCGCCACGTGGTGGCCTACGAGCGCGCGGGCGAGGTCTGGGTGCGGCAGTGGGACCCGGGTTCCGGACAGTACGTGATGCGCGGCCCCTGGCCCGGCGTGGACCCTGTGCTGATCATGGACGCTGAAGTCAACTTCTACGTACCCGACTCGGACGTGCTGCTGTTTCACCTCTCGGACGATCGCACCCGCCTGAACATGCGCGCCCAGCGCGAGGACTATGCGACCGAGCACGTGGTGAATGACCTTGGGGGCGAGGCGTACCTGGATCAGGCTATAGCCGCGTCTCTGCGTGTGCACCTGGCAGGTTCGATGGCCGATGCGCCCACGGAAAGTGGGCTGGGCGCGCGTTCGCAGCTGTACCCGCTGCGGCCGGTCGCAAAGCTGAGCCTGAGCCCCACCTGGGCCGGCGCCATCCTGCGTGAAGTCGCGCAGGCGTACGCCCATTCGATGGGGATCGTGCTGAGCCCGCAATGGACTGGCGGCGTGTACCTTGACGTGCAGGGTAAAGCGTACAGCACCGTTCGTCTGGACCTCGCGCCCTCGTGGGAAGGCGGGATGTACAAGTCGGTCGTGGTCACGTACGGCCCGGCCGGGATGCACATGCAACTCGCGCCCTCGTGGGAGGGGGGAGAGTATGCCCAAATCGCCGCGGTGTACACACACGAGGCCATGCGTATCAAGCTCGCGCCCTCGTGGGAGGGGGGCACCTATGCCCCGGCATGAGCTCCCCAGGGCGGTACGTCGTGCTCTGGAGCGGCAGCGGCGGCGCGCCGAGAAGGCGCTTTCCCGCGGCGACCTGAAGGCGGCCACGAGGCTTGGGCTGAAGATGCGCCACCAGGTGCGGCTGGTCCGGAACGGAGAGGTCGTGCTCGACCTTGGAGGTGACGAGTGAGCATCAGAATTACTGATTACGGCATGGACGCGGTTGCGTCAACAAACCCAGTAACGACATCTTCAGCAATCCCGTCGTTCGAGAACTGGCATATGTACACCGCAGTTGGGACAGGTACTAGCGCCCCAGCAACGTCGGACACCGGCCTTGATGCAGAAGTGGCACGCACGAATAGCAACGGCGGGTTTAGCATGCAAGAGAGCAAAGAATTCGATAGCGTAGCGAATGTAATTCGGTATACTTCTACTACGTATCGCGTTTTCAATTTCACCAGTGCCTACAACCTGACCGAATACGGTCACTTCACGTCGTCAAGTGGTGCTAATGCGGTCTTTCGGGACCTGTTCAGACAGGACCCGAACGACCCAAACAGCCAAGCTGTTGTTATCAGCGTCCAGGACGGAGACCAGCTCCAAATTATTAAGATATTTGTTTTAGAAGTAGATTGGAGCGACATCGCTAAGACAGTCACGTTTACCGTTCCTGATGGCACTGACTTATCGTTCCCTGGCACTCAAGGATTTGGTGGGACGGACACGACATATCTAGACAGATTCCTCAGGTCGCTATGGCCTGGAGACGGAGAGCGCCGCTACATATGCTTGCTGGCTGGCACACAACCAACGGACAGAACCCAAGCAGTAAACGCAACGGGGGCTGCTTGTGTGACCGCAAATTCGTTGCCATATACAGCAGGCTCATACACGAGGCGCTTCACCGGCACGTTCGGCACCTCGTCAGCTAACGCAACTTGGAGTGGATTGGCATTCACGGGAATGTATTTATTGGATAACATTGCGTTCCGCTTCGTCTTTGATACAGCAGACAGCTTCACTAAGGAAGACACGCACACGTTGGAGCTCTACCTCGACGTGAGCTGGAGCAGGGGGTAAACATGGCACAGATTGAAGTAAGGCTTGTTGCAGAACGCATCTCTGCCGAAGAGCCCGTGGACCTTGGGGTCCACACCCTCGAAGGTGACTACGACATCACGGAGGCCCAGGCGTTGCAGGCGCTGAAGGCCATGCCGGAGCTCGGGTACAAGGTCGAGGGCGGCGTGCTTGAGTTCGCCGGGGCCATCATCCCGCTGGCGGACCTGAAGGCGCTCCGGGCGGAGATCGTTAGCAGGTACCGGTAATGATCCCTGGGGGTTGGGCTCCGACAGCATTTGAGGCGCCGTCGGCGGTACCCATCGTGCCGGTGCAGGCGTCGGTTGCACCAAGCGCAGGCCGGAGCTGGAACCACGTAGCCGGAAGCGCCAGCGGTGGCACCCTGACCTACGCCGACCGCAACGCCTACACCTGGTGGGCGGGCGGAGGCTTCCTCACCCTGAACCGCGGGCATCGCGGGATCCGGCGGACGCACCGCGGCGCGGAAGACGTGGCGCAGGTTCAGAAGTGAATAAGCGTGTGCATAGATGTCATTTAGATGTCAACGCGAAAGGGAGCCGGAACCGGCTCCCTTTCTCTACGCCGTCCAGGACGGCTTCTTTTGGTGGCGGTGGGCGGACTTGAACCGCCGACTCCACGATTATGAGTCGTGTGCTCTAACCAGCTGAGCTACACCGCCATGGTGCGTCCCACAGGCAAGTTTAGCCCAGGCCCAGGGCGCGGTCAAGCTTGGCTCAGCGCAGCTCGAGCAACCAGGATGCGAAGGCGTTGGCGACGTCCTGATCCAGCAGCATCTCGGGACGCTCGAGCGCGGCTTCGAAGAAACGGCGCAGCAGGTCGGCATCGGCGGTGGCCATCACCTGGGCGACACTCTTGCCGGCGAAGGGACCCCCTTCCAGGGGATGGCTAAAGCGCTCGACGTGGGCCGCCCCTGCCGCGGCGTTGTTCACCTCGCGCACCGCGGCCTTCAGCAAGCGCTGCTCGCCCTCTGGCCCTGCCAGCACCTCGGGCGCAACCAGCTCGGCGCCCGACAGCGCCCGCGGCGCGATGCCCACGCCCAGGAGCCGCCGCCCCAGGTGGCCGGGCCGCACCAGCAGCGCGGCTTCGGCCTCTGCGCCGGCGTAGCGCGCCACCACGCGGTAACGCCCCGACTCCTCCACGGCCACCGGTTCGAGCTCCCGGGTCCAACCCGAGGTGAGCGGCGGCACCTCAACCGGCGTGCGCGAGCGAGCCACCTCCCGCGTCCCGTCGTAGACGACAAGCTCTACCTCGCCCACGGGCAAGTAGCGGTCGGCTGCAGCCGTGAGCACCGCCGCCAGCGGCTCGCCCGTGCCCACCTCGAAACCGGTGTCCACCGGCCCCAGACGAAACCCCTCGAGCGCGAGCGTCACCCGCGCACGCTCGAGCGCCGCGATCGCGGCGCGGGCCTGGGGAGCGAGGGGATGATCAGGGTGGGCGGCAAGGAAGTCTTGGTAAGCCTGGATGGCCTCGGCGTTGCGGCCGGTGCGCTCGAGCAAAAAGCCCATCCAGAAGAGCATGTCGCTGCGACCGGTGGCGGCCAGGTCCTCGAGCGCCATCGGTGTTTGCCCTTCGTCGTCGAGGCGTAGCGCCTCGAGGTAGTAGGTGAAGGCGCGGTCGTGGTCGCGCGCAAGCGCGTAGAAGAGGCCCAGGTTGTAGGCGGCCGTGGGGTTGGGCTCGAGCGCCATCGCCCGCAGGCTCGCCGCCACGGCGCCGGGCAGGTTGCCCAGCAGGTAGCGCGCCCAACCCAGGTTGGTCCAGTACAGCGCGCTGTCGGGCTCGAGCTCGAGCGCACGCTCGAGCGCCCGCGCCGCGGTCCCGGCGTCGTCCGCCTCGAAGGCGGCGAAGCTGAGCTCCTCCCAGCCGAAGGCCAGCTCGGGCGCGACCTCGGTGAGTCGGCGCGCCGCCTCGCCCCAAGCGGGGTCGTCGAGGGCGTGCAGCAGCAGGTCGGCGCCGGTCAGGTCGAGCGCGCGTTCCGAAGCCAGCAGCGCGCGGGCCCGCCGCCCCGCTTCGGCGCGGTCGTCGTCGAGCAGGGGAAAGAAGGCCTTCCACACCGGCCCCATCCCGGCGTTGCCCATCTGTTCGGGCACCTTGCGGTGGGCCCAGTAGTCGACCACCGGATCCGGCAGCACCCCCGCGAGCACCGCCGGGCCATGAGCGTACAGCGCCTCCACCGCGGCGATCTCACGATGCAGCCGCTCGGAGGCGGGCAGGTCGAGCTGCTCGAGGTAGGCGCGCGCCCCCGCTACATCGCCATCGGCGAGCAGCGCGAGCGCGGGGTCGAGCCCGGGGTAGGGGGTTGCGGACCGGGGTTGGCGATCGAGCTTGAGCGCCAGCCAGGAGGCGAGCAGGCCGACGTCGGTGAAGCGCGCGGGCTCGGCGCGGCCGTCCCGGTAGAACCAGGCGGCAATCCAGCCGTCCGGCTCCATCCGGCCCACGAGCACCCAGTCAGCCCCGGTCGCCTCAGCGGCCAGGCGCGCCCCACCGGGCCCGTTGGGGTCTCCCATCACCAGACTCCAGCCCTGAGGCCAGGGCGTTTCGGGAAAGGCAAGCTCGGCCAGCACCGGTGAGGGGGCGCCCACGGCGTCAGCCACCGCAAGCGCGGCGGCGGTGCCACCAGCGCCCCCAAAGGGAAGGACCAGCCCCCCGGCGAGGGCAAGGCCCAGGGCCGAGGCGAGGGCGAAGAGCAATCGTCGCATAACCAAAGTGTACCGGTGGCGTGTGAAGGCCGCGTGGGAGGTTGCAGCGTTAACCCCACCACGACATACTGATTAACGGTGGAACCCGACGTGCTCACCTGGGAGCTCGACGAGGCGGCTCAGAGCGGCGAAGCGCTGGCCGCGCGCCTGGGCGTGAGCCGGGTGGCGGTGCACAAGCGTATCGCCCGCATGCGCGCGCTCGGCTACCCGGTGCTCTCGAGCGCGCGCGGCTACCGCTGGCGGGAAGGCGCGCCGGCGCCGCGGCCGTTGGCGCGGCGCTACCGCGGCCCGCTGTTCGAGCGGGTTTACTACCTCGCCGAGGTGGGCTCGACCCAGGACGCGCTGCGTGCGATGGCCGAGGCGGGCGCGCCCGAGGGGCGGCTGGTGGTGGCTGAAGCCCAAACCGCCGGCCGCGGCCGCCGCGGTCGCAGCTGGCTCAGCCCCAAGGGCGGCCTTTACTTCTCGCTGCTGCTGCGCCCCCAGCTTCCCCTCGCGGCGCTACCCCGCGTCTCGCTCGCGGCGAGCGCGGCGCTGGCCCGCGCCGCCGGGGCAGGCGGGCTCAAGTGGCCCAACGACCTGCTCGCCCCCGATGGTCGCAAGCTCGCCGGCATCCTGATGGAGGCCGACCTGCGGGGTGAAGAGGTGCGCTACCTGGTGCTGGGGGTGGGGCTCAACTTCGACCCGCCGCCGGTGCCGGAGGGCGCGGGGCTCGCGGACTACGCCCCGACCGGCCGCGCCGATGTACTGGCGCGCTTTCTGGCCGAGTTCGAGCCCCTCTACGCCGGGGTGGACGACGCTGAGGCGGTGCTGGCCGCCTGGCGCGCGCACGACCTCACCCTGGGACGGGCGGTGCGCGTGAACGCCCCCGGCGGGGTGGTGGAAGGCACCGCCGAGGTGCTCGAGCCCGACGGCACCCTGGTGGTGCGGACCCGGCAGGGTCGTCGCGCGCGCGTGGGCGCGGGCGACGTGGAGTGGATTGGAGGATGGTCATGAACACGAGGACGCTGGAACACACGGCCCTGATACCCGCAACTTTCCCCCTCGACACCGCGACCCGCAGGGCGCTCGCGGTTGCGCTTGGGGCGGCCTTCGTAGCGCTGCTGGCCCAGGCCGCGGTGCGCCTGCCCTGGACGCCCGTGCCGGTCACGGGGCAGACGCTGGGCGTGCTGCTCGTGGGCGCGGCGCTGGGGCGCCGCCTGGGCGCGCAGACGCTGGTGGTCTACCTGGCCGCGGGCACGGCGGGGCTGCCCGTCTTCGCCGGCGGCGGAGCCGGGCCCGGCTGGCTCCTCGGGCCCAGCGGCGGCTACCTGCTCGCCTTCCCGCTCGCGGCCGGGCTGACGGGAGCGCTGGTCGAGCGCTTCGGCTCGGACCGCCGCTTCCCGACCGCACTCGCGGCCATGTTGGCCGCCAGCGCGGTCATCTACGCCCTCGGCCTCGCCGGCCTGGCCGCCTGGCTCGCGGCCGCGGGGCGCGGCGTCGGGCTCAGCGAGCTGCTCGCCATGGGGCTCTACCCCTTCCTCGCCGGCGACCTTCTCAAGGCCCTGCTAGCCGCGGGGCTGCTCCCGGCTGCCCGGGGCCTCGTCCATCGCTGGGGGCGGGTGTAGGCTGCGGGCGGGAGGTGCGCCCGAGATGATCGAGGTCCCCGAAACTCCCCGGACCGAGGCGGTGCGGCTGCCCGCAAGCGAGACCGCCCTCATCGTGGTGGACATGCAAAACGACTTCGTCCACCCTGAAGGAGCGCTCTTCGTTCCCGACGCTCCCAAGACGGTGCCCGCGATCCGCGAGCTGCTGGCGCGCGCCCGGGCAGCGGGCGCGCGGGTGGTCTTCACCCAGGACTGGCACGCCGAGGACGATCCTGAGTTCGCGCTCTGGCCCCGGCACGCGGTGGCCGGAAGCTGGGGCGCCGAGATCGTGGAGGAGCTAGCGCCCCTACCCGGAGAAACGCGCATCCACAAGCTCCGCTACGACGCTTTCTACGGCACGCCGCTCGAGCACCTCTTGCGCGTCTGGGGCGTACGCCGGGTCGTGGTGGTGGGCACCGTAGCCAACATCTGCGTGCTCCACACCGCCGGCTCGGCGGCGCTGCGCTGGTTCGAGGTGGTACTTCCCGCCGACGCCACCAGCGCCCTTACCCCCTTCGACCACGCCGCGGCGCTGCGCCAGGTGAACTTCCTCTACCGCGGCACCATCACCCGGGCCGCGGGCGTCCACTTCGAAAACTAACCCCCGGCCTAAGCCGGGGGTCGGTGGCGGCGAGCGCGCTCAGCGCTCGCCGTAACGCTTCATGCAGGCTTCCACCTCGGCCACCGCGGCCTCGCGCCCGGCCCATCCGGTGACCTTGACCCACTTGCCCTTCTTCGCCTCGAGCGCCTTGTAGGTCTCGAAGAAGTTGGCAATCTCATCGCGCTTGCCCTGGGGCACGTCGTCCAGGTCCTGGATGTGGTCGAGGCGCGGGTCCTCGGCGACCACCGCGAGTACCTTGGAGTCGGGTCCCTTCTCGTCCTCCATGTGCAATAGCCCCACCACCCGGGCCTCCACCAGCACGCCCGGAAGCAACGGGAAGCTGGAGAGGATGAGCCCGTCCAGCGGGTCGCCGTCCTCGGCGAGCGTCTGGGGAATGAAGCCGTAGTCGCCCGGGTAGAACTGGGCCCCGGGGAGGACGCGGTCGAGCTTGACCATACCGGTGTCCTCGTCAAACTCGTACTTGTTCGCCGAGCCGTGGGGCACCTCGACGACCATGTGCACCACGCCGGGTGCGCTCTTGCCGATGGGGATGTCGTGCAGGTTGGCCATGCCCTTAGGATACGGCGCGGAAGGGGGGATGCGCCACGTTCAGGCCCGGCGCCAAACCAGCGCGCGCAAGAGCGCGAGGGCCTCGGCAGCCGCTTCCTGGTCGGGGAGCTCGGCGAAGACCGGCTCCAGGCGCTCGAGCGCCTGGCGGGCCATCGCCTCGGCGCGCTCGCGGGCGCGCGCCACCGCCCCCGACGCGAGCAGGCGCCCGTGCAGCCAGGCCACTTCTTCCTGGTCTTTCTCGGCTCGCGGCCGGCGCAGGAGCGCTTCGGCGCGGGCGCGCTCAGCGGGGCTCGCCTGCGCCATCCAGTCGAGCAGGATCAGGGTGCGCTTGCCCTCCCACAGGTCGCCGGCGGTCTCCTTGCCGTAGGCCTCGGAGCCGCCCTCGAGGTTGAGCACGTCGTCGACGATCTGGAAGGCCACGCCCAGCTCGAGCCCCGCGCTGGCGAAGACCGGGTGGGGCAGCGTCCCCGCCGCCAACGCCCCCAACCGCAAGGGTGCGACGCCGGTGTAATAGGCCGCCTTGCGCTCCACCATGGCCAGGTAGTCGTCGGGGGTGAGGTCGAAGCGGCCCTCGAGTGCCCAGGTCAGGTCGAGGTGCTGGCCGCTGGCGGTGCGCTCCACCAACGTAACGAACTCGGCCATCACCTTGCGGCGGGCTCCAGCCTCGACCAGCAAGCGCCACATCGCCGCGTGCAGGGCGTCGCCGGCGTTGAGCGCTAGCGGCATGGGCACGATCCGATGCAGCGCCGGGCGGCCGCGGCGCTCGTCGGAGTCGTCCTCGATGTCGTCGTGGATCAACACCCAGTTCTGGAAGAGCTCGAGCGCTGCGGCCACCTCGAGCGCCGCGCTGTCGTCGCCGTGTGCGCGCGCGACGAGCACCACCAGCTGGCCGCGCAGCATCTTGCCCCCCCGCTCGGGGTAGTCGCGCAGGAGCCGGGCGTATTCTGCCAGCTCCGGCCGCTCGGCGGCGGGATCGGGAAGCGCCGCAAGCAAGACGCGCTGGATCTCACGAGCGATCGGGGCCACGCACCCATTTTAGCCCCGCCGCCCTCAGGCCGCCAAACGCGCGCGCCGCCGACCCAGTACGAAGACCGCGGCCACGAGCAGCAGGTAGACCGCTTGCGCAGCCAGCGTCTCCAGGGTGCCGCGCAGCCCCAGCCAGCGCAGCGGCGTAGTGTCCAGCGCTTCCTCCCACCAGGGGGTCTCGGAAAAGATCCCTGCCTCCTGCAGCTCGTGAACGCCGTGACCGATAAAGCTGAGCGCCAGGGCGAGCAGCAGCCAGCCCGAGATCCGGAAGACCGCCCGCAGCGGAAGCCGCGCCCCTCCACGCGCCAGCGCCAGCACCAAGACCGCGGTGAGGAGCGCCCCCAGCAAGACGCCCGCCCCTACGGCGTCCGCGGGCGCCTGAGCGAGCAGCACCCGTACGAAGAGCACGGTCTCGAACCCCTCGCGGAATACCACCAAGAACCCCAGCACCGCGAGCCCCAGCACCGAGCCGCGGGCTGCGGCCTGGCGTGCCCGCGCCCGCATCCGCTCGGTCCAGTCGGCAGCGTAGGCCTGGTGGAAAAGCCCGCCGATCACGAAGAAGAGCACCGCCGCAGCCAGCAGTGCGGTCCACCCCTCGAGCGCCTCCAACCGCGCCTCCCCGGCCCCCAGCAGCCCCTTGGCCAGCCACCAGGCCGCAGCGCTGCTTACCAGCGCTGCGATCACGCCGCCCCAGAGCCCGCGCATCAGCCGCGCACCCGTGCCCGCAGCTCGCAGGTAAGCGGCCACCGCGCCCAGCACCAGCGCCGCCTCCAGTCCTTCCCGCACGATGATGGACGCCCCGCTCACCGCGCCCCAACCCCAACCCGCGCCCTGAGCCCATGCCACGTTGGCGAAGGCGGCCCCGCCCAGAAGCGGCTGCAAGACGTTCCGTCGGTCCATGCCCTAACGCTACGGGGCCGGCCGGCTAAATGTCAAGTATTCCGGTCGGTTTTATTGGTTATCTTTCCTGCCCGCGTTTCCTCGTACCTCCAGGTACCGCCGCCAAGGCGCGTGTCCCGCCTCGGCCGCCTCGCGCCGGGCCATCTCGGCGTAGCCGGTCTCACCCGTGGTCCGGTAGAGCGCCCAGAGCGCGCGGCTGGCAGCATAGGGGTCGCGCTGGGCCCGGGCCTCGCGGAAGGCCTTCTCGGCCAGCTCGCGGGCCTTGTCGGCGTAGCCCCAGGCGGCGTGGGCCTCGGCCAGCAGCGCCAGCGCCACCGGCGAGAAGCTGCGCCCCATGGCCTCATGGATCCCCAGCGCTTCGCCCAGCGCGTGGGTGGCCTCCTTGGGCCGGCCGAGCGCGGTAAGGGCCTCACCCTTCAGCATCAGCGCGGCAATCGCCAGCTCGCCGTCGGTCGCGGCCTCGGCCGCTGCGTAGGCCTCGTCGGCCAGCCGCAGGGCCAGTTCGGCGTCGCCGCTGAGGACCGCGTGGCTGCCGCGGTGCACCCCGGCCCAGGGGCCGACCTCGCCCCCCTCGGCCTCGAGCGCGCGCAAAAGCGCCAGCGCCTCCTCGTCCTCACCCGCGCGCAGGCGCGCCGCCGCCAGGTTGAGGCGGGCGCGGTCGCGGTACTTCTCGGGGATCGCGTCCATTACCGCCGCGATCACCCGGGCGGTGTCGGCGGGCCGGCGCGCCCGCCAGTATACGTCGGCGAGGTCGAGCGCCGAGGCAGGTTCGAGTGGGTAGACGTCCTCCGCCCCCGCGAGCAGGGCCAGCGCCGCGTCGCGACCGCCCTGGTCGAGCAGGGCACTGGCCTTGCCCACCGCGGTTCCCCACAGCGCCCGCAGGATCTCGCGGCGCTCGCCCTCGAGCCATTCTCGGAAGGCCGATAGCGGGCTCGTGAACCCCTCGGCGAAGACGCCGTAGCGCTCCGCGGTCTTCGCCCAGTCGCGGTAGGCGTCCTGCCAGAAGTCGAGCAGGTCGCTGCTGGCACGCAGCTGCAGCCGGCCGCCCTCCTCGTCGAGGTAGGGGCTGTAAGGGCTGGCGCGCACCGCCGCGACCGCAGCGTCCACGTCGCCGAGCAAGCGGCCCAGCTCCTCGCGCCCGCGCCAGCCCGGACGCGCGACCAGATAGAGAACCAGCTCCGCCCCGGGCGAGGGCGGCAGCTCGGGCGTGACTCCCAGGACCTCGAGCCTCAATCCTTCCACGGCTCGACTTCCTTGTAGTAGATCAGCGCCGAGTACTCCGCGACCCGGCCGGAGTGGGCGGTGGAGAAGAGGATGTCGACGATAATGGCGTCCTCGGGGAGTTCCGAAACCACGTGGTTGAGGCGCTCTTCGAAGAGTTCGGGATCGGTACCCGTCACGAGGCGGAAATGCACGTCTTTCATGCCCTCACCATACCCGACGCCCCCCCACGCGCGCATTCGCGCGCCCGGAACGGCGGATCGGGTAGAATGTGTAGCAATATGAGCGAATATCAGGAAAGGCTTCGGGAACTTACCCAAGACGAGGTCGTCTCACAGCTCGAGGGCGCGGACGGGCTACTCGCACTCACGAACTCCGAGCTCTTCTTCATCGGTGCGGACGGCGTCCAGCGCGCACCCCTGAGCGAGATCAAGAAGGTGGTGGGGGGCAAGGGGGGCACGCTGCTCGTCATGGGCGAGTCCGCACCGCTGATCGAGGCGCCCGTGCGCGCCTTCCAGGTAGACGAACTCCGCCTCTTCTTCGAGTCGGTCAAGACCTTTGTGGCCCGGCAGAAGACGGCCACCGCAAGCGCGGCCCCGCCATCTCCGCCGCCGCCCGAGCCTGCGGAGGCGCCGCCGGCCCCCGAGCCGCCTGCCGCGGATACCGAACCGGTGACCTTGGAGGAGGAAGCCGACCTCCCCCCGCCGATCACGCCTCCGGAGGAGCCGGTGGCCCCGGCCGAGGCCTACGCCACCGACGAGCCAGCCGCGGCCGCGCCGGCCGCGCGCAAGAGCGGCGTGACCAGACTGCTGCTCAAGCTGACCAGCGTGGCCACCTTCGCGCTGACGGCCTACTGGATCTACGCCAACCCCACGGCCGACCCAGTGACGCTAGGCTTCGTCGCCCTTGGCGGCCTTGGGGCCGCGCTCGTGGAGTGGCACGTCTCCAACCTCTAGCCCTCGCGCTCTACCTGGCGTTCGTCGTCGCGTTGGGGCTGGTACGCCTCGAACCGCACCTCACGGTGCGGTTCGCGCCCTTGGAGCTCGAGCACACCCCGCCTGTGGTTAGCGTGGTAGGGGAGGTGGCGCGCCCCGGCGTCTACACCCTGCAGCCCGGGGCGCGCGTGGCCGACGCGCTCGCCGCCGCCGGGGGCGCAACCGCCGAGGCCGACCTGGAGCGACTCGACCTGGCGCTGCCGCTGGGTGATGGGGAGACGCTTCGGGTACCGGCGCGTGGCGAGCCGGTACGGGAAGTTGTGGGCATGCCCCGCGAGGCGGTGAGTGTAAACCGCGCGAGCCCCGAGGAGCTCGAGGCCGTTCCCGGCATCGGTCCCGCCCTAGCCCGGAGGATCGTGGCCCACCGGCCCTACCGCACCCTCGACGAGCTGCTGCGGGTGCCCGGCATCGGTCCCAAGACGCTCGAGCGCCTGCGCCCCTACCTGAAGCCGTGACCCCTTACGCCCTCGCCGCCGGGGCCCTGCTGGCCGCGCTGGCGGGGACGTGGAGCCTGGCGGCCCTGGCGCTGCTGCCGCTGGTGCCCCGCAGTCTGCGGCTGCCCTTTGCGCTCGCGCTCCTTGCTGTGCTGGGCCGCTCGCTCCTCGCTGGCGACCCCTGGGCGGACGCGCTCGGGAAGGTGCAGGTGCTGGAGGGTGAGCTGCGCGACGGGGTGCTCGCGACCGCGCGCGGGCCCATCTACCTGGACGCCTACCCCCGGCCCGCTGACGGCTGGGTGCGCGCCCGCGGCACGGTGCGTCGCCCCGAGGGCGCGGGGCTGCCGGGCGGTTTCAACCGGCGCGCCTGGCTCCTGGGCCGGGGCGTGCGGGCCGAGCTCGCCGGCGCCGAGGTGCTGGCCTGGCGGCCGACTGAGCGGGGCCTGCGCGACGCCGTGCGAACGCGGCTCGTCGCGGGCCTGACACCCGAGGCCACGGCGCTGGCGCGTGCCTTCACCCTGGGCGAACGCGGGGCGCTGGGCAACGACGTCGAGGCCTTCCGGAAGGCGGGGCTGGCCCACGTGCTCGCCCTCTCGGGGCTGCACGTGGGGCTGCTCGTGGGCTTCTTCGTATTGCTGGGCATGCCGCTGGGCACGGGCCGCTACCCGCTGGCGCTGGCGCTGCTCGCCTTCTACCTGGCGCTGGTAGGACCCACCCCCTCGCTGGTGCGGGCGGGTCTGATGGCCGCGGTCTGGCTGCTGGCGCGGACGCTGGGCTACGGCGATGTGTCCCTAACCGCGCTCCTGGCGCTCGCGCTGGCGCTGCACCTGGCGCTCGAGCCCTGGGCGGTCCACAGCCTCGCCTTCCAGCTTTCCTATCTAGCCGTTCTCGGCATCGCCCTGGCACTCCCCCTCGTTCCTCGGGGGTGGGGGCCGCTGCAGTGGCTGCTTGGCACGCTGGCGGTAACCCTGGCCGCGCAGGCGGCCACGCTGCCGCGGGTGCTCGACACCTTCCACCGCGTCCCGCTGGCGAGCCCGCTGGCCAACCTGGCAGCGCTGCCGCTGGTGAGCCTGCTCGTGCCCCTGGGCTTCGTCAAGGCGCTCTTGCCCGCCGACCCCGGCGGGGTGCTGGCCGCGCTTTTCAACCACCTGGCCGCCGCGCTCCTCGCGCTCGTGCGTACCTTCGCCAGCGGCCCCGAGCTGCGCTGGGGCATGCTCGACGCCAGCGGTTACGCGCTGTACTACCTCGCGCTCGCCCCGCTCGTCCTCGCCGCCTACCGCCGCCTGCCGGCCCGCACCGCGCTCGCGCTCGCGGCCACCGCGACGCTGGTCGCGGCGGTGAGCGCCGACACGGAGCGGCCCGACGTCTGGTTTTTGGACGTGGGCCAGGGCGACGCGGCGCTGGTCCGCCTGCCCGGCGGCGTCGAGGTTCTCGTCGACGGCGGACACCCCTGGGACGCCGCCCGCCTGCGCCGGGCGCTGGCCGCGCTGGGGGCCGACCAGCTCGACCTGGTGGTGGCGAGCCATCCCGATGCCGACCACGTGGGATCCCTGCCCGAGCTGCTGCGCACCTGGCTGGTGGGGGCGCTGGTCGTGGGACCGTCGGCGGGCGAGGCGCTCGAGGGCGAGCTGCGCGCGGCCGCTCGCGCCACCGGGGTGCCCGTCGTCACCGCCAGCCGCGGCGACGTGCTGCGCATCGGCGACGCCGAGCTGCGCTTTTTGCACCCGCCGCCGCGGGGCGCGGCGGACAACGCCGGCAGCCTGGTCTTCATCCTCGACGTCGGCGGTGGACGGGTGCTCTTTACCGGCGACGCCCCGGGGGAGCTCGCCTACTCCTGGCGGCCCGAGCCGGTGCGGATCCTCAAGGTGAGCCACCACGGCGAGGCCGGCGGCACCCCGGAGGTGCTGCTGCGCCGCTTCCGGCCGCGCATAGCCTGGATCGGGGTGGGGCGCAACAATCCCTTCGGCCACCCCGATGAAGAAACGCTCGAGCGCCTCGCCGCCTGGGACGTGCAGGTCTGGCGCGGCGACCGCGACGGGTCGGTGCGACTGTCGCTGCGCTAGCCGCGGTAGCCTAGGCGCTCGAGGATGGCGTTCAGCTCCTCCTCGGAGTAGTAGTAGAGCTCGAGCCGGCCCTTGCCCTCGCCGACCAGGCGCACCTTGAACCCCAGTTGCCGCTCCAGGTCACGCGCCAGCCGGGCGTAGGCCTCGTTCCTCGGCACGCGCTTCTTCTTTGGCCGACTGGCCAGGCGCTCGACCTGGCGCACCGAGAGCCCTTCCTTCTGGATGCGGTTCAGCACCGCCGGTCGCTCGCCTTCGGGCAGCATGAGCAGCGCCCGCGCGTGGCCGGCACTGATGCGCCCCTCGGCCAGGGCCTCGCGGGTGGCCTCGTCGAGCTGCAAGAGTCGCAGCGCGTTGGTGACGGTCGAGCGCGCCTTCCCCACCGCCTCGGCGATCTCGCCCTGGGCGTAGCCCAGCTCCACCAGCCGCTGGTAGCCGAGGGCCTCCTCGATGGGGTTCAGGTCCTCGCGCTGCAGGTTCTCCACCAGGGCAATCTCGAGCGCGCTGCGGTCGTCGAGCTCGCGCACCACCACCGGCACCTCGTCGAGGCCAGCCATCTGCGCGGCGCGGTAGCGCCGCTCGCCGGCGACGAGCTCGTACCCCTCGCCGCGGGGGCGCACCAGCAGCGGCTGCAGGAGCCCCTGCTTCTTGATCGAGGCGGCGAGCTCGGCCAGCGCCGCCTCGTCAAAGCGGCGGCGGGGCTGGTCGGGATTGGGGCGGATCAGCGCCAGTGGCAGGCGCGTGGGGCTGGCGGCGGTCTTGGGCAGGAGGGCGTCGAGCCCCCGACCCAGACCCCTAGGCTTTTTCGACACGTCGCATCACCTCCGCGGCCAAGCGGCTGTAGGCCTGCGCCCCCGCCGAGGTGGGCGCGTACTTGGCAATAGGCTCCCCATAGCTGGGCGCCTCGGAGAGGCGCACGTTGCGGGGTATGACGGTCCAAAAGACGCGGTCGCCAAAGTGGGCGCGGGCGTTTTGCTCCACCTGCTGCGAGAGCAGGGTGCGTCCGTCGTACATGGTGAGGACGATGCCGAGGATGCGCAGCGCAGGGTTGAGCGCCCCCCGCACCCGCTCGATCGTCTCCACCAACCGGGCAATGCCTTCGAGGGCGTAGTACTCGGTCTGCAAGGGCACAATCAGCCCCTCGGCAGCCGCCAGGACGTTGATGGTGAGCGGGCCCAGGCTTGGCGGCGCATCGAAGAGAACGAAGTCGTAACGGTCGCCCACCTCCGCCAGGCGGGTGCGCAGGCGGAAGGGGTCGTCGAGGAGCTCGGCGGCGGCCGCCACCAGGCCCTCGCCCGCGGGCAGCAGGTCGAGGCCGTAGCTGTCCAGGTGGAACGTTTCTTCGGCCGGGTCCGCTCCCTCGAGCAACACCGCAGCCGCGCCACCCTCCGCCGGCGCGACGCCCAGCCCCGAGGTGGCGTTGGCCTGTGGATCGAGGTCCACGAGCAACACCCTGCGGTCGAGGAGCGCCAGGTAGGTGGCTAGGTTGACCGCGGTCGTAGTCTTGCCCACGCCACCCTTCTGGTTGACCACCCCCAGGTACCTCATCGCGGCGCCTCCAGCCTCAGAGCCACGAGCTCGGCGTCGGTGCCCAGAGGTTTCACGTGAAACACCTCCGCGCCCAGGCGCTCCGCCTCGGCCCGCCAGCCCGGCCCCTTGCGGGCCACCAGCGTGAGCGGGTACTCGGCGGCGTGCCGCACGAGGTTGTAGACCTCGTCGAACGGCGCGACCGCCTGGGCGGTAACGTAGGCCGTACGGCCCGTCCATCGGCGCACGTCGCTATTGTACACGCGCACACCTGCGAGGCCGAGCTGGGCTACGGCCAACTCCAGGAAGGCGACGCGCTTGGCCCGCCGCTCGACCAGGGTGAGCGTGAGGTCGGGACGGTGGATGGCCAGCGGAATCGCGGGCAGGCCCGCGCCCGAGCCCAGGTCGACGACCGCGGCGCCCTCGGGCAGGACCTCGCCGTAGGCGCGCGCCGCCTGGAAGTGCAGGGGCAGCTCGGCCAGCACCTTGGGGGAGACGAGGTTGAGGCTGGGCGCGTAGGCACGCAGCAGCTCGGCGTAGCGCTCCAGGCGGGCGTCGCTCACCGCCGCACCCCCCGACGCGCCAGGTGGACGAGCAGCGCGGTAATCTCGGCGTCGCGCAGGCCGGGGATGCGCGCCGCCTCGGCCAGGGTGCGGGGGCGGCGGCGGGAGAGCTTCTCGACCGCCTCGCGCGAGAGGTTATGCACCCGTGCGTAGTCGAGGTCGGGCGGCAGGGCGTAGGCGGCCAGCTCGCCGATGCGGGCGCGCTCGCGCCGCTGGCGCTCGATGTAGCCGGCGTACCGGGCGCGGATCTCCACCTGCTCGGCCTCCTCCGGCGCGAGCGACTCGGGCGGCGGACCGACGCGGTGCCAGGCCTCGGCCAGGGTCGCCCCGGGGCGGCGCAGCCAGACGCTCGCGGGCACGCCCTCGATGCGGGCGCGCTCCAGACGCTCAAGCTCCGCGGCCACCCGCGCGTATTTCGCCGCCACCCGCTCCGCGTCGGCTGCGGGCCGGAGCCCCCAGGCGGCGGCTTTGGGGACGAGGCGCTCGTCGGCGTTGTCGCCCCGCAGGAGCAGCCGCAGCGCTACCCGGCTCGTCATCATCCGGTAGGGCTCGTCCACGCCGCGGGTGACCAGGTCGTCGATCAGCACCCCGATGTAGGCCTCGTCGGGGCCGAGGCTGACCTCATCCTCACCCGCGGCGAAACGGGCGGCGTTCAGGCCAGCGATGAGCCCCTGGGCCGCCGCCTCCTCGTAGCCAGAGGTACCGTTGACCTGACCGGCGAAGAAGAGCCCTGGCAGGCGACACGACATCAGCCCCGGGCTGAGGTCGGTGGGGTCGAAGGCGTCGTACTCGACGGCGTAGGCGTAACGCTGCACCACCGCGTGCTCGAAGCCGGGAAGGGTGCGCAGCATCGCCTCCTGAACGCGTGGTGGGAGGCTCGAGGAGAAGCCCTGAAGGTAGACCTCGCTGGTCTCGAGCCCGTCGGGCTCGACGAAGAGGAGGTGGCTGTCCTTGTCGGCGAAGCGCACCACCTTGTCCTCGATCGAGGGGCAGTAGCGCGGCCCCACCGCGTCGATCCTACCGGCGTAGAGGGGCGACTCACCCAGGTGGTCGAGGATCAGGCGGTGGGTGCGCGGGCCGGTGCGGGTCGTCCAGGTGGGCAGCACGGCGGCGTGGGGCCCGGGCCGGCCCGAAAAGCTGCCCGGGGGGTCGTCGGGGGGCACCTCGTCCAGGGCGCTGAAGTCGATGCTGCGGCGCACGATGCGGGGCGGGGTGCCGGTCTTGAGCCGTAGGGTGCGGTGCCCCAGGGCCTCGAGCGCCCCCGAGAGGTGCTCCGCGGGGGGCTCGCCCTGCCGGCCCGCGGGCCGGCTCTGAAGGCCGTACCAGATGCGCCCGCGCAGGAAGGTGCCCGCGGCGACGACCACCGCGGGAGCGCGCAGCACCCGGCCGTCGGCGGTGCGTACCCCTGCCAGCCGGCCGCCCTCGCGAACGAAGTCCACCGCCTCGCCGCGGACGGGCCGGATCCCCGGCTCGGCCGCCAGCCGCGCCCGCGCGGCGGCGGCGTAGGCGTCGCGGTCGGTCTGCACCCGCAGGCTCCGCACCGCCGGGCCCTTGGAGCGGTTGAGCACCCGGGTGTGGATGGCCGCGGCGTCGGCGAGGCCGCCCATCCAGCCGCCCAGGGCCTCGATCTCGTGCACCAGCTGGCTCTTGCCCGGGCCGCCCACGGCGGGGTTGCAGGGCATCAGCCCCACCCGCGCCGGGTCGCCGGTCAGCAGCGCCACCCGCGCGCCCAGGCGGGCCGCGGCCGCCGCGGCCTCGAGCCCCGCGTGGCCGCCCCCGACCACCACCACGTCGTAGGTTTCACGTGAAACCTCCATCCCCTTCAAGCTAGCACGGCCGGCCGCGCCCCGGGCCGGGGGGCGGCGCGCTCGGGTAGAATGTAAAGGCTTGTTGGAGGTGCGCGGTTTGACCCACGAGAGCATCTGGGAAAACGTCCTGTCGTACGTGCGCGAGCACGTCACCAGCGTGGAATACCAAACCTGGTTCGAGCGGGTGAAGCCGCTGGGGGTGGAGGGCGGCGCGCTTGAGCTGGGCGTGCCCACCAGCTTCGCGGGCGACTGGATCCAGAAACACTACGGCCCGCTCATCCAGGAGGCGCTCTTGCGCCTGGGGGCGAGCCGGCCCGAGTTTCGCATCAAGGTACTCCCCGAAGCAGCGGCCAAAGCCGCGCCGGAGGAGGAGCCCGCCCCCGCGAGCGCGCCAGCGCGCTCGCGGCTGAACCCCAAGTACACCTTCGAGACCTTCGTGGTGGGCGAGGGCAACAAGATGGCCCACGCCGCCGCGCTGGCCGCAGCCGAGGCCCCGGGCAAGGCCTACAATCCGCTCTTCATCTACGGCGGCGTGGGCCTAGGCAAGACCCACCTGATGCACGCGGTGGGCCACTACGTGCGCGAGCACTACGCGGGGATGCGGGTGGAGTACGTCTCCACCGAGACCTTCACCAACGACCTGATCAGCGCCATCCGCTCCGACCGCATGAACCAGTTCCGCGACCGCTACCGCTCGGTGGACGTGCTGCTGGTGGACGACGTCCAGTTCATCGCCGGCAAGGAGCGCACCCAGGAGGAGTTTTTCCACACCTTCAACGCCCTCTACGAGGACGGCAAGCAGATCCTGCTCACCTCCGACCGCCCCCCGCGCGAGATCCTGACGCTCGAGAAGCGGCTGCGCAGCCGCTTCGAGTGGGGGCTGATCGCCGACATCCAGCCCCCCGACCTGGAGACCCGCATCGCCATCCTCAAGATGAACGCCGAGCGGCGCGAGGTCCAGCTCGACGAGGAGGTGCTCGAGTTCGTGGCCCAGCAGGTCACCTCGAACATCCGCGAGCTCGAGGGGGCGCTGATGCGCCTGATCGCCTACGCCTCGCTCGCAGGGGTGGAGATAACCCCGCAGGTGGCGGCCAAGGCGCTGGCCGACCTCTTCGACACCTCCAGCGAGGCCGTGGGGATGGAGGAGATCCTCGAGGCGGTGGCGGAGCACTACGGCGTCACCCCCGCCGACCTCAAGTCGAAGGGTCGCAGCAAGGAGGTGGTGCTGCCGCGGCAGGTGGCCATGTACCTGATCCGCCAGCTCACCGACGCCTCGCTGCCCGAGATCGGCCAGTTCTTCGGCGGGCGCGACCACACCACCGTCCTTTACGCCACCCAGAAGATCGGCAAGCGCCTGGCTGAGGACCCGGAGCTGGCCAAGACGATCGAGACGCTGGAGAAGAGGTGGGCCTGGCGTGGATAACCCTGGGGAAAAGTGGGGGAAGAAGTTGTGGATAACCCTGGGGAAAACCAGGGCGAGGTGGGTCTTGTGGAAAGCCGAGGGCTTTTCCCCAGACTTTCACGGAAGCTGGCGGCGTTGTCCAGAAGCCCATACACAGCCCCTTCGCCGTCGCCGTGGGGGCAAAGGTGGCTTTTCCACATTTTCCACAGCCCCTACGATGGTGACTACGGTATGGTTTATTCAGGATTTTTCGTCTGCGGTCGTTAACACTGGGAGGAAATATGCAGGTTCGTTTGCCTAAACGTACGTTTGCCGATGCGCTGACGGTGCTCGAGCGCATCATCCCCACCCGCGCCAGCAACCCGGTGCTCACCCACCTGAGGCTCGAAGCGGGCGACGCGGGGCTGCGCCTCCAAGGCTCGAACGGCGAGATCGACTTGGAGCTGGCGGTGCCTGCCGAGGTGGAGGGCGAGGCGGTGCGCCTCGTGCCCGGCCAGCTTCTGGGGCAGGTGGTGCGCAACCTTCCCGGCGAACTGGTGGAGCTGGGTCTCGAGGGAGAGCTGCTCTTCCTCGAGAGCGGCAACTTCTCCACCCGGTTGGCCACGGCCGTGGCCGAGGACTTCCCACCGCTCAACTTCGAAGCCTCCGCGGTGGCGAGCCTACCCGCACGCGAGCTGGCCCGGGCGCTCGCACGGGTGCGCTACGCCGCCAGCGGCGAGGACTACCGCGCCATCTTCCGCGGGGTGCAGCTCGAGGTGCACCCGGGGCGGCTGCGTACCGTGGCCTCGGACGGCTTCCGGCTGGCGCTCTACGACCTGGAGCTTGGTCTCGAGGGCGAGCGCCGCTTCGTGGTCCCAGCCCGCAGTGTGGACGAGATCGTGCGCGTGCTCGAGCGCGTCGAGGGCGACGTCACGCTCGGGGTCGAAGGGGGGCACCTCACCCTGGGGGCCGAGGGCTTCCGCATGGCCGCGGCGCTGATGGAGGGCGAGTTCCCCGACTATGAGCGGGTGGTGCCCGCCGAGTTCGCGCTCGAGGCGGACCTGCCCGCCGCCGCGCTCAAGGACAGCCTCAAGCGCGTCAAGGTGCTGGCCGACCGCAACAACCACCGGGTGGATCTGGTCTTCTCTGAGGGGCGGCTTGAGGTCGTGGCCGAGGGCGACTACGGCCGCGGCGTGGAGGCGCTCGAGGTGGAGGCCCGCGGCGAGACCGAGATGGCGCTCGCCTACAACGCCGAGTACCTGCTCGATGCCCTCGGCCCGGTCTCCGGCACGGCGCGGTTGCGCTTTTCCGGGGCGGCCAGCCCCAGCGTGGTCCAGGACGCCGAAGACGCCGGCTACCTGGCGGTCGTCGTGCCGCTGCGGGTTTAAGCTGAGGGTTGGAGGTACACGGTGACCACGATCATAGAAGCAAGTGCACGGGAAGTGCTAGACTCGCGCGGCAACCCCACCGTCGAGGCGGAGGTCGTGCTCGAAGGCGGGCAGATCGGCCACACCATGGTGCCCTCGGGCGCTTCGACGGGTGAGCACGAGGCCGTCGAGCTACGCGACGGCGGGCCGCGCTACGGCGGCAAGGGCGTGCTGCAGGCGGTGGCCAACGTCAACGAGCGCATCGCCCCCGAGATTGTCGGCATGAACGCCCTCGACCAGGAGGGCATCGACCGGGCGATGATCGAGCTCGACGGCACTCCCAACAAGGCCAACCTGGGCGCCAACGCCATCCTGGCGGTCTCGCTGGCCACCAGCCGCGCTGCGGCCGAGGCGGTGGAGCTGCCGCTGTTCGCCTACCTGGGCGGGGTGCAGGGCGTTACCCTGCCGGTGCCGCTGATGAACGTAATCAACGGTGGCAAGCACGCCGACAACCGCGTAGACTTCCAGGAGTTCATGCTGGTACCGGCGGGCGCGCCCAGTTTCAGCGAGGCGCTGCGCTACGGGGTGGAAACCTTCCACGCCCTCAAAGGGGTGCTGAAGAAGCGTGGTTACAGCACCAATGTGGGCGACGAGGGCGGTTTCGCCCCCAACCTGGGCAGCAACGAGGAGGCCATCGAGGTGTTGCTCGAGGCCATCCAGGCCGCCGGCTACGAACCGGGTAAGGAGATCTCGATCGCCCTCGACCCGGCCGCAAGCGAGTTCTACAAGGACGGCAAGTACCACCTCGAGGCCGAGGGTAAGGTGCTCGGCTCCGAGGAGATGGTGGACTACTGGGCCGACTGGGTCGAGCGTTACCCCATCGTCTCGCTCGAGGACGGCCTCGACGAGAACGACTGGGCGGGTTGGAAGCTGCTCACCGAGCGGCTCGCGGGCAAGGTCCAGCTCGTGGGTGATGACCTCTTTGTCACCAACCCCGAGTTCCTCGCCCGCGGCATCCGCGAGGGGGTGGCGAGCGCGATCCTGGTCAAACTCAACCAGATCGGCACCCTCTCCGAGACGCTCGAGACCGTGCGGCTGGCCCACCGCAACGCCTACCGCACCGTGATCTCGCACCGCTCGGGTGAGACCGAGGATAGCTACATCGCCGACCTGGCCGTGGCCGTGAACGCCGGGCAGATCAAGACCGGCTCGGCCTCGCGCTCCGACCGCCTGGCCAAGTACAACCAGCTCCTCCGCATCGAGGACGCGCTGGGCGAGGCGGCGCGCTTCCTGGGCTACGATGCTTTCTAAGCGCACCAAGATCGTCGCCACCATCGGGCCTGCCTCGCGCGACCCTGAGGTGCTCGCGGGCATGATCCAGGCGGGGCTCAACGTGGTGCGGCTCAACTTTAGCCACGGCCGCCCCGACGATCACCGCAAGACCGTCGAGATGGTGCGCGCCGCCGCCGACCGGGCGGGCCGGGCAGTGGCCATCCTACAGGACCTGCAGGGGCCCAAGATCCGGGTGGGGCGCTTCGCCGAGGGCAAGGTCAAGCTCGAGCCCGGCGCCCACTTTGTGCTCGCCGCCGCCGACGTCGAGGGCGACGCCGAGCGCGTCTCGGTGAGCTACAAGGGCCTTCCCGCCGACGTCGAGCCGGGGCAGACGCTCCTGCTCGACGACGGGCGCCTGCGCCTGCGGGTCGAGCGGGTGGACCACGCCCGCGGCGAGATCCACACCGTCGTCGAGGTGGGGGGCGAGCTCTCCGACCACAAGGGCATCAACATCCCCGGGGCCGACCTCTCGATCCCGGCGATGACCGACAAGGACATCGAGGATCTGGCGCTGGGGGCGGAGCTGGGGGTGGACTGGGTCGCTATCAGCTTCGTGCGCAGCCGCGACGACCTGCTGCTCGCACGGCACTACCTCAACCGGCTGGGCCACGATGCCAAGCTCATGGCCAAGATCGAGAAGCCCGGGGCGGTGCACCGCTTCGAGGAGATCCTGGCCGAGGCCGACGGCATCATGGTGGCCCGCGGCGACCTCGGGGTGGAGATGCCCCCCGAGGAGGTCCCCATCGTGCAGAAACGCCTGATCCGGCGCACCCGCGCCGCGGGTAAGCCGGTGGTGACCGCGACCCAGATGCTCGAGTCGATGATCCACCAACCCAACCCCACCCGGGCCGAGGCCTCGGACGTGGCCAACGCCATCTTCGACGGCACCGACGCGGTGATGCTCTCGGCGGAGACCGCGGTGGGGGCCTACCCGGTGGAGTCGGTGGCGATGATGGCGCGGGTGGCGCGGGCGGTGGAGGCCTCGCCCGAGTACCAGAACGCCCAGCGCATCCTGCGCCCCGAGCCCGAGCACAACACCCAGGACGCCATCGCCCTGGCGGCCACCGACGTGGCCGAGTCGTTGCCGGCGAAGGTGGTGGTGGTCTTTACCGCCTCGGGCTCCTCGCTGTGGCGGGTAGCGCGCTACCGGCCCAGCGTGCACATCCTGGCGCTCACCCCCAACGAGCGGGTGCGGCGCCAGCTCGTGCTGGCCTCGGGGGTCTACACCGTGCTCGCGCCCGACCCCACGAGCACTGACGAGATGGTGGCCGAGGCGGTCGAACTCGTCAAGGCGCAGGGGTTGGCCGAGCCGGGCGACCGCATCGTCATCACCGCCGGTGTGCCCTTCGGGGTGCGCGGCTCGACGAACATGGTCTGGGTCGAGCAGGTGAAGTAACCGCGTGGACCGCGTCGTTCGTTACGCGCCGCCTTCTCCCCGCGCGCTGGACGGTGCGCGGGCGCTGGCGCTGGCGGCGGAGGCGCTGCTCGAGCTCGAAGACGCCCCCACCTTCGCCGGGCTGCTGGACGACGAGGAGCGCCTGCGCGACGCGCTCGAGCGGGTCGCCGAGCGGCGCTCCGGTGAGGGGGAGGAGGCGGCCGCCCTCGCTCAGGAGGCGCTCGAACGTCTTTTGGGTGAGGGCTGGGTCGAGCGGGTGGAGGGTGCGGGGAGCCTGCGCCTCGCCACCTCCCCGGCCCTGCTCACAGCCGCGACCCGGCGGGCGCTCGAGCGCCTTTTCCCGCGCACCCCGCCCCGCGACCCGGGCCCCTGGCCCCGGCCCGGGGTGGAGGGGCCCCACGAGCCCCACGGCCCCGCGCGCCCCTGGCGCTGGGGCGAGCCGCTGAACCTGGACGCGGGCGCGACGCTCAAGTCCTGGATCCTTCGCGGCGGCGACCTCCGGTCCGGGGACCTGCACGTGCGCGAGGGGGAGGGCGGCCGCCGCGCGGCCGTGGCGCTGCTCCTCGACTGCTCCCACTCGATGGTGCTCTACGGGGCCGACCGCTTCGGCCCCGCCCGCCGGCTGGCGCTGGCACTCGAGCACTGGACGCTCAGCCGCGGCGACGAGCTCGCGGTGATCTGTTTCCACGACCGCGCTAAGCTCGTGCCCCCGCGGCAGCTCCCCTTCCTGCAGGCGCAACCCTCCCACACCAACACCGCCGCGGCGCTGGCCCGGGCGCACCGCTGGTTGTGCCGGCGCGCCGCCGGCGACCGGCTGGTCCTGCTCGTGACCGACGGCAGGCCCACCGCGATCGAGCTGGCGGACGGGGTGCTCTACAAGAACGCCTGGGGGCTCGACGAGCGCATCGTGCGGGCGACGCTGGCGCAGGCGGCCCGGCTGCGGCGGCTGGGGGCGCGGCTCGAGGTCTACATGCTGGGCGACGAGCCGGAGATGGTGGCCTTCACCCACGAGCTGGCGCGCGTCGCCCGCGGACGCGCGGTCGCGACGACGCCGCAGGCCCTAGGCTGGCGGGTGTGGTCGAGCCTCGCGGCTGCGGGCTAGAATGCAGCCAGTGGTGAAGAAGACGCTGTGGGTGATGGGTTTCGTGGGTGCGCTCAGCCGCGCGTTCGAGGGGCGCTGGACGCGCGCACCGGTGGCCTGGGTGCGCGAGCGCCGCGACGCGCGCACCACGCTCTCGCTCGAGCAGCGCTACTATGCCGCGTGGGGCGAGCGGGGCGTCGAGCTCGTGCCCAAGGACGTCTACCTGCAGCAGGTCGAGGACCTGTTGTTCATATCCTCACGGGGCCTTGGCGATCCGCGAGTAGACTAGAGCCGTGAAACACCTCTTGGCGCTACGGGACGCCCACTGGGAGGGGTGGCAGCGCCTGTTGGGGCATCCGTTCCTGCGCCGCCTCGCCGCGGGGGAGGTGTCGGAGCGTAGCGTCTATGCCTGGATGGTTCAGAACTACCGCTTCGTGGAGGGGTTGCTCGAGCTCCAGGCCCACCTCGTGCCGCGGGCGCCGCGGGCCCACCGGCTGGTGCTCGCCCACGGCCTGGTGGGCATCGTCGAGGACCTCGACTGGATGGCCGTCCAACCCATCGACCTCGACGTGCCCGCCCACCCGGCGCGCGAGCGCTACCTGGCCTTCCTGCGCCTCCTGGAGCAGGAGCCCTACGCGGTCGAGATCGTCTCGCTCTGGATGATCTACCGCGCCTTCCACGACGCCTGGAGTAGCGCCGCCCCCCAGGGCGGGCCCTTCGTGGACCTGGTGGAGCACTGGACCACGCCCGAGTTCCAGGCCTACCTGCACGACCTCGCCGAGGTGGCCGAGGAAGCCTGGCTGGCGGCCTCCAAGGAGGAGCGCGCCCGCATCCACGCCCTCAGCGAGGAGATCCTCCGCCTCGAGTGGGGCAGCTGGGACATGGCCAACGCCCTGGCCGAGCGCTACGGCTAGGTGCCCGGCGGGGCCGCGAGCCGGCCCGACCAGACCGTTACCGCCGTTCCCCACAGCTCCACCCGGTCGCCGCGCAGGTAGAGCTCCAGCTCGCCGCCGCGGTCCGAGGCCTGATGGGCGCGCAGGCGGTCCTTGCCCAGCGCGCTGGCCCAGTAACGGGCCATGCGCGCGTGGGCCGACCCGGTGACGGGGTCCTCGTCCACGCCCACCGCCGGGGCGAAGAAGCGCGAGACGACGTCGTAGGCGCCGCTTTCGTCCCGGGCCGTCGCCACCACACCGCGCGCCGGCGCGCGCTCCAGCAGGTCCAGGTCGGGCGTAAGCGCGCGCACCGCGGCCGCGCTTTCGAGCACCACGATCCAGTCGTCCTCGGCGCGGCCGCTCCAGACCGGGCGCACCCCGCCCAGCGCCGCGGCGATCGCCTCGGGCAGGGGCGCGGCCACGGCCTCGGGCGCAGGGAAGTCGAGGCCGATCCGCGCCCCTGCGCGCGTCGCGTAGAGCCGGCCGCTCCGGGTACCGAAGGCGAGGCGCGACTCCGCGCGCTCGAGGTGGCGCCAGAGCACGTGGGCGCTCGCCAGGGTGGCGTGGCCGCAGAGGTCCACCTCGACTTGGGGGTGAACCAGCGCAGCCGCCAGGCGTCCCCTTCGGGCCAGAGGAAGGCCGTCTCCGAGAGGTTCATCTCCCGGGCCAGGGCCTGCATCCAGGCCGGGTCCGCGGGCGCCTCCAGCACGCACACGGCCGCGGGGTTGCCCGCGAAGGGGCGGTTCGTGAAGGCGTCCACGCCGAAGAGGAGGCTCACGCCTCCTCCAGCACCACCAGCGCCCGCGCCTGCACGTGGTCCGGGGCCAATCCCTCGCTGGTCTTGAAGGCCACGCTCACGTCGGCGGGCTCGAGCCCGCACAGCTCGGCGAGGCGGCGGCGCATCGCCTCGCGGTAGGGGGCCAGCTTAGGGCGGTCGAGCGTCACCACCGCCCGCACCTGCCGCACCCGGCCGCAGCGGGGGCGCTCGCACCGCAAGGGGTGAGCCCCGGCGAGTTCGAGCACCCGCTCGAGCAGCTCGGCCCCGGAAAGCCCCGCCCACCGCGGGTCGGTGTCGGGAAAGACCTCGCCGATGTCCCCCGCGCCGACGGCGCTCAGCACCGCGTCGGCGACCGCGTGCAAAAGGGCGTCGCCGTCGGAGTGGGCCACCGGCCCCCGGTCCGAGGCGACCTCCACCCCGCCCAGCATCATCTTCCGGCCCGGCTCGAGCCGGTGTGCGTCCTCACCGAATCCGATCCACATGGCTTCATCCTAAACCGCACCGCCGTTTGTGATGCTGGAGATCTAGGTTAGGGCTGGAAGTGACCAAACGTGAGGGGTAAACGCTACCTTGTTCTTTCGTTGCTCGTGGTGGCTCTGGCCGCGTGCGGCAAGAACACCGCGACGGCAGCGGACTAGACGTTGGCGTCAGACCTCGACTACGGAGCGCGCGGCGTCTCGGTCGCGCCGCCGGCGGACGACCCCGCGGGAGGAGAGATCCCGTTCGCGCTCGTGGTGGAGGAGGGCCGGACCCTCATCGCGGGCGACGGTTGTCGGATCGCCGACAGCGACTGCTCGGTGTACGACAACTGGCTTGCGGCCGCCTGGAAGTTCGACGCCGCGGGCCGGCCCGATACAGACTTTGCCAGCGGCGGCGTCTTCACCAGCGTGAACCCCGCAGGCGGCAGCCAGCTGAGCGCCATCTTCGACGCCGAAGCAACCCCTGGAGGCTTTCGCATGGCGGGTGTGGCGCTGAACGCCAACCCCGATCTCGAGGGCATCCTCTGGGCGCTGAAGCCCGACGGAACCCTCAACCCCCACCCTCTACGGCGGCGCACCGCTGGTCGTCTCCGACTGGGCCGGCGCCGGTAACCACGACTACGTTCACGTGCTGCGCACCGAAGCGGGCTTCACCTGGCTCGCGGGCGGCGTGACGAGCGACGCCGGCGACCTCGACATGGCCGTCTGGCGGCTGCTGCCCTCGGGTGAGCTGGATCCCCATTTCTGCGGCGGCGGTCCCTGTACCTTCGACAACGCCGCTGGCGGTTACGGCGACGACTGGGGCACCGCGCTGGTGCTCACTCAGAACGCGGTCTACGTTGGGGGATGGAGCTGGGACGGTACGAGCCGTGACGCCGTGGTGTGGAAGCTCGGTCTGGTGGACACCTCCCGCTGACCGGTCCTCCGCAGCCACCGCCGGCCCCAGGGGCCGGCGGTATATTTAAGCATGCCCACCTACGACGAAGCCCTCGAACTCATGCACGCCTGGACCCCTTCCGAGTCCCTGCGCCGGCACATGTACGCCGTCGAGGACGCCATGCGCGCCTACGCGCGCAAGTTTGGCGAGGACGAGGAAACCTGGGGCATCACCGGGCTCATCCACGACTTCGACTGGGAGAAGTACCCCGAAACCCACCCGAACAAGGGCGCCGACTACCTGGAGCAGCTGGGCTGGCCTGCCGAGATCGTGCGGGCGGTGCGCGCCCACGCCCCCGAGCGCAGCGGCGTCGAGCCCGAGACCCTGATGGAGCGCGCCCTCTACGCCTCCGACGAGATCACCGGCCTCATCACCGCAGCGGTCTACGTACGCCCCGACCGCTCGATCCACACCCTCACGATCAAGAGCCTCAAGAAGAAGTTCAAGGACAAGTCCTTCGCCCGCGGGGTGGACCGCGAGATGGTGCGGCGCGGCGCGGAGCTGCTGGGTGTGGAGCTGTGGGAGCACGTCGGTTTCGTGCTCAAGGCCATGCAGGCCGACGCCGAGCGGCTGGGCCTGGCGGGCGAGGCCGAGCCCTCCTGAGCCCTAGGCGAGCTGACCGGGCAGGAAGAACCCTTCCTCGAGCGTCAGCCAGGGGTCGCGCGTGACGACGCGGTAGCGCACCCGGCCCGAAAAACGCGCTGCGTCCTCGCGCGCCCAGCGCTCGGGGGCGGCGGCGTCGCGCCCGGGCCGGGGCCAGGGGCCCTCGCCGGAGCGCACCACAAAACGCACGCCGTTTCCCACGACCGCCCAGACGGCCACCAGGCGCCCGCCGGCCGCCTCCACGTGGCCGGCCTCGACCTCGCGCACCGTGGTGGGGGTGACCAAGAGGGTGCGCGCAGACCTCATGCGTCCTCGTCGTCCGTGGGCACGGAGCCCCAGATAAACCCGGCGATGACGGAAACCCCCAGCGCGATCATGAAGGCGTTCGTGGGCGGGTTGCCCCGCCAGACCAGGTAGCCCAAGAAAAGCCAGGCGGAGACCAAGAGCAGTGCGGCGATGACCTTGCGAAGCGGCATGCCCCCAGGTTACCAGCTCGCGCTTTTCATGCCCCTCCCATCCGCTCGTCCGCCCCGCCGCTATACTGGGCCTACCCCGCAAGGGACCGCGCACCCGCTGCGCACGGAGTACGTATGAACACACCCCCAAAAACCCGTGTCGAACCCAAGGACTGGGTCCCCCTGGTCCAACCCTTCGCCCGCCCCTCGCTTTGGCGTAGCCTGGGGCAGGTGCTCACCAGCTACCTGCCCTTCCTGGTCTTGTGGTACCTGGCCTACCGCGCGCTCGAGGTCCACTGGGGCCTCACCCTGGTGCTCGATCTGCTCGCGGCGCTCTTCCTCGTGCGCATCTTCATCCTTCAGCACGACGCCGGCCACGGCTCGTTCTTCCGCCAGCGCTGGGCCAACGACCTCCTGGGCTTCGTCAGCGGCGTCCTCACCCTGACGCCCTACGGCTACTGGCGGTACGCCCATGCCCGGCACCACGCCACCAGCGGCAACCTTGACAAGCGCGGCGTCGGCGACATCTACACAATGACCACCGAGGAATACCTGGCGGCCACGCCCTGGCAGCGCTTCAGCTACCGCGTCTACCGCAACCCCTTCGTGATGTTCCTTTTCGGGCCGGTCTGGGTCTTCATGCTCAGCTACCGCCTCCCCCTGGGCTACGGCGGCGACAAACCCCAGGTGCGCGCCAGCGTCTGGTGGACCAACCTGGCGCTCGCCGGGCTGGTGGCGTTCGTCTTCTCCGCCTTCGGTTGGAAGGCCTTCCTGCTCGTCTACCTACCAGTGCAGTACTTCGCCGCGATGATCGGCATCTTCCTCTTTTACGTCCAGCACCAGTTCGAAGACGCCTACTGGGAGCACGACCCCCGTTGGGAGTATCTGAAGGCGGCGATGGAGGGCAGCACCTACCTCAAGCTGCCGCCCTTGCTGAAGTGGCTCACCGGAAACGTCGGGCTGCACCATGTCCACCACCTGGCTCCGAAGATTCCCAACTACCGCCTGCAAGAGGCGCACGACCGGGTGGCGCTGCTCCAGGTGGCCCCCACGGTCACGCTCGCTGACGCCTTCAAAATTGCCTTCGCCGACCTGCACCTCTACGATCCTGAAGCGGACCGGCTCGTTGGCTTTCGCGACGTGGCGGCGCGGCTGCGCGCCGGGGCTGACGAGCGCGCCGCCTGAACCCACCCAACGCCCCAAAACAGCCGCTAAGCGGCTGTTTTGGGGCGGTAAGGCCCACGCTTTACCGCGCGTGGATGCATCTCCTGGTGTATACCTGCATGTCGTGGTATACTGTCTACTGTCAATAGGCGGAATCCCGGTCCGCCTTTTTTCTTTTGTTTCGGTCTGGCTTGGGATTGGCGGTCCGAGTCCCGGGGCGGGCGAAGACCGCTACTGCGCGGGCTTGCTGCGCCGGGGGCGCAGCTCGATCACGCTGGGGATCACCCCGGTGTCGCTCTCCAGCACGTAGAGCACGGTTTCGGCCACGTCGGTGGGCTGGATCTTCCAGTCGGCGTCGGCGCGCTCGCTCGAGAAGGTGGTGTTCACCGAGCCGGGGAGGATTGTGCTCACGCGCACGCCCCGGGGGCGCAGGTCGTGTAGGCTGGCCTCGGCCAGGCCCAGCAGCCCGAACTTGCTGGCGTTGTAGGCCGCGCCGCCGGCGAAGGCGTAGCGGCTCGCCAGCGAGCCGATGTGGACGATGGTGCCGCGCTGCTCGCGCAGCATTGTGGGGAGGACCGCGCGCATGGCGTGGAAGGCGCCGTCGAGGTTGGTCGCGCGCACTCGCGCCCAGTCGTCCTCGGAAAGCTCCCATACCGGGGCGAAGAGCCCCACGCCGGCACTGTTGACCAGCGCCCAGACAGGGCCGAAGGCGGCCTCGAGCCGCTCCACCGCCGCAGCCAGGTCGTCCGGGCGGGTGACGTCGCCGGCCAGGGCGAGCGCCCGCCCGCCCGACTCGGGGTAGTCGAGTTCGCGCTCCAGCGCCTCCAGCGCCTCGCGGCTGCGGGCAAAGAGGCCCACCCGCGCGCCGCGCCAAGCCAGCGCCCGCGCCACCGCCTCGCCGATGCCGCGGCTCGCACCGGTGACCAGGACGGCCTTCCCGCGGAGCACGCTAGCCACCGAGCTTTTCCAGCAGGTCGGTCCGCACCGGGCTGAAGACGTCGATCACCACGCTGGGCTCGAGCGCCCGCACCGCGTGCGGCGCCCCCGAGGGGATGTACACAGCTTCACCCGCCGCCACCTCGCACACCTCATCGCCAATCTGAAAGGCCAAGCGCCCCTCCAGCACGAACGAGATCTGCTCCTCGGGGTGGCTGTGTTCGGGTACGTTCGCGCCGTGATCCAGCACGGCGTGCATCAGCATAGCCTGCTGGCCGCCGAAAACGGTGGCGCCGACACCGGCGAAGATTTGCTGATGGCCGCTGGCGAACATGTCTTTCTTCTTCATACCCACTCCTTGATCGGGATCAACTCGCCGCCCTCGACCGCCTTTCGCACCACCCGAGCGCGGCGGTCGAACCAGATCTCGAGCACCGCCCGGTCGAGGCTCTCAGGGGCGACGATCACCTTGCGCACGTAGTAGCCCTCGGCCGTGGGGCTGAGCTCGCTGGCGCGGGAGATGCGCAGCGGCACGACCTCGCCGCTACGGTCGGTGCGCACCCGCACCCAGTAGGCCATACCTTCGGGCTTCACGTGCGGGTCGGGTTTGCGGAAGAACATCTTGCCTCAGTCTACTAGGCGTCGCGCACCAGGCGGGTTAGCAGCTCGGCGAGGAGCGCCATGCGCCGGGGCAGCTCGGCGGTAACGATGTGCTCGGTGTGCTGGTGCGCACCCGCCCCCATCGCCCCCAGGCCGTCGAGGGTGGGCACGCCCAGGTTGGCGGTGAAGTTGCCGTCGGAGCCGCCGCCCACCTTGCCGGGTTTTGAGTCGAAGCCGAGGTCGCGGGCCACGCCGCGGGCCAGTTCGAACAGCGCCATGCTCTCGGGCGTGGGTTCCATCGGCGGGCGGTTGAGGCCGCCCTCGAGCTCGAGGCGCGCCCGCGGATCCACCGGCTCGAGCGCCCGCATGAAGCGGTCCACCCGCTCGGCCTCCTCCAGCGTCCAGGCGCGCAGGTCCACGAGCACCTCGGCGTAGTCGGCCACCACGTTTCCGGTTGTGCCGCCGCGGGCCACGTTGGGGCCCAGGGTGGTGCCCTTCTCCAGGTCCTGGGCTTCGATGACCCGAAGTACCTGGTGCGCCGCCTCCACGATGGCGTTCACGCCCTTCTCCGGCTCGACCCCCTGGTGGGCGGCCTTGCCGTGGACGCGCAGCTTGTACCAGCCCACGCCCTTGCGGTGCACCTTTAGGTCGCCGGCGCCGGTGGGGGGCTCGAGCACCAGGGCGTAGTCGGCGCCGCGGGCGGCGTCCTCGATGAAGATGCGCGAGGTCACCGAGCCCACCTCCTCGTCGGGGGTGAGCAGCACCTCCAGGTTGGGGTGCTCGGCGCCGACGTGGCGCAGGTAGCGCAGCGCCCAGAGGATGAAAAGCAGCCCCGCCTTCATGTCGTAGATCCCGGGGCCGTAGATCCGGCCGCGCTCCTCGCGCCACAGTCGCTTCCACGAGCCCACCGGGTGCACGGTGTCGTAGTGAGCTAGCAGCAGCACCCGCGGCCCGGTGCCCCGGCGGAATAGCCGCAACACCGCGCCCGCCTCGGTGTCGAAGCGGCGCAGCTCGCCCAGCCCGGCGAACTGGGTCTGCAACCACAGCGCCGCCTTCTTGATGCCGGGAAGGTGGTGGGTGGGCGACTCGATCTCGACCAGCTCGCGCAGGTCGGCCAGGTAGGCGTCCTGGTGGCGTTCGAAGTACGCGAGGGTGTCGCGCGCGCGCTCCGCGGTAGGCATCACGCTGCTTACGATACCGCAGTTCTCATTCGATGTCCCGGAGCGTTTCTTCGATCAGCCAGTCCACCACCGCCTGCAGGTCGCCCGTCTCCTCGTAGATGGCGAGCTGGCGGTCGGCCGAGGTGCCGCGGTCGAGGATGGTGTAGACGTGCTCCACCGCCCAGCGGCTGTCCAGGTCGTCGAGGACGTCGTCTACGAACTCCACCAGCTCGACCATCAGGTCGCGCGCCCACTTCTCGCGCCGCTCGCCAAAGTCGATCAGCTTGCCGTCGAGGCCGTAACGGGCGGCGCGCCAGACGTTCTCCTCGATCAGCGGCGCGGGGTACTGGCGGAAGGTGACGTTGTCGCGCCGCATCACCCAGTGCTTGTAGATGAGCGCCTGCGCGAGCGCGGCGATGGCGATGGCGTCGCGCGGGTTGGTGGCCAGGTCGGTGGCGCGGAACTCGATCGTGGGGTAGCGGTGGTGGGCCCGCATCGCCCACCAGATGCGCGAGGCATCCTTGACCGAGCCCGTTTCCACCAGAATCTCGACGAAGTGCTGGTAGTCGGAGTAGCTGGAGAAGGTTGCGGGGATGCCGGTGCGCGGCAGGCCGCGCCAGATGAGGCTGCGGTAGCTCTTGAGGCCGGTGACACGGCCGCGCCACAGCGGGCTCGAGACCGAGAGCGCCAGCAGGTGCGGCAGCATGTAGCGCATGGTGTTGATGGCGTCGATGCGAAACTCGTCGTCCTCGCCGGTGCCCACGTGCACGTGGGTGCCGAAGATGAGCAGCGCCCGCACCGCATCCTGGAACTCGCCCAACAGCTCCATGTAGCGGTCCTTCTGGGTGATGGGCACGTCTTCCCAAAGCGCGAAGGGGTGGGTACCGGCGGCGACGATGCGCACCCCTTTGGCCGCGGCCAGGTGCGCCACCTCGCGCCGCATCTCCACGAGCATGTTGTAGGCCTCGCGGATGTTGGCCGCCGGCGGCGTGCCGATCTCGATCATGGACTGGTGGAGTTCGGGGTTGAGCAGCTGCTTGAGCGCAAGAGGGGCGTTGGATAGCACCTCGGAAGCCACCGGCGCGAGGTCGCGGGTCTCGGGGTCGATCAGCTGGTACTCTTCCTCGATACCCACGGTCAGGGGCGGTGCATCCGGGTGCATAATCGTTCCTCCAAGGGGCGATGGAGCATTTTACGGGAAGGTTGCGGGCGGGCGCAACACCGGTGGAGCCGGAGGGACCGCTTGCGCCGGTGAGAACCGCCCGTGGTAGAATACCTAAAGCTGAAAAAGCAGGAGGTGGTAGGAGCGTGTAGCAAGCACAACGGGCACAAGGTGTACTTTATCTGGGCAACGGAACCGTCTAGGACCTATTTGGACAAAGGAGGTGGACGGAGTGATGAAAAAGCTGCTAGGAGCAGCGCTGATGGGTATTTTGGTGGTCGCATTGACCGCCTGCCCCCAGCCGAATCCCAACCCCGGCAACGGGGGCAACGGCGGGGACGGTGATGGAGGCGGCGCCTTCACGGGAATCATGGGGTACGTGGTCAACGCCAACGCCGGCGAAGCGGTCGCCGACAGCCAGGTCACCGTCTACGAGCACGGGACCGCAACCCAGGTCGCCCAGACCAACACCGACGCCGACGGCGCGTACGAAGTTCCCCTGGCCGCGGGCAGCTACGACGTCAAGCTCGCCAAGTCCGGTTACGCCGGCTCTCAGGTGCTCAACGTGCGCGTGGAAGACGGCAAGACCACGAACCTCAACATCATCCAGCGCAAGGCCTTCAACCCCGCCTGGCCGACGGACCCGCCGGAAGTGACGCTGGGCAAGGTACAGGACGGTAACGTTTACGAAGCACAGTTGGGCTTCATCCCCTACGACGTCACGGTCACCCCGGCCGCGCCCCTGACCACCGATCTGATCTACGCGGCCTTGGGCAAGACGCCGGGTTCAGGCTTCATCACCGGCCGGCGGTCTATTTTCGTGAGCACGAACAGCACCGGGGACCGGTTCCTCGACCCGCTCGCCTACGCCGCCGCCGGACCCACGACCTTCCAGGTGGTGGCCTACGACACCAACGGCAACCGCACCCAGCTCCTGCGCTACGTGGAGGTTTCGCTCCCCTTCATCAACGACGTGGACCTGGTAGCGCCCGAGCTGCGCAACGCGCTCGCGGTCACGCTCAACAAGCAGATCGAGTTCTTCCGCGTCGGCCCGCAGGCCGCGCCCTCGGGGGCGAACCTCTACGTCGAGTTGAGGTGGATTCCCAAGCAAGACTCCAGCCACGCCCCCAACGACGCGCCCTACGGCTACCACGTCTACCGCAGCTTCGACGGCGAGCATTTCGAGCGGATCGGCACCGTGGGCGGCCTCACCACGCGCTACCTGGACGCGAGCCCCGATCTGGCGCCTGGCAAGACCGCCTACTACCGGGTGACCGCCTTCGTGGGCGAGCTCGAGTCCGAACCCTCGAACACCCTCGAGACCACGCCGCTGGACGCCTTCGACGTGCACCTGACCGCGCCCGCGGACGGGGCCACGGACGTTTCCACCGCCCCGACCTTCGAGTGGACCGCCTCGCCGACCGTGGATGGGCTGCACTACTTCTACAGCGGCGCCCTTTGGGACACGCTCTCGGGTGAAAACGCCTGGTTTGCAAGCGGCGCGATGCCCATTCTGGCGGACCGCACCGACTGGACCTGGAACGAGGACGGCGCCTACACGAACACCTTCCTGGAAACCCTGCAGCGCGGGCGCAGCTACGAGTGGCAGCTGATCGAGGCCTACGCGCTGGACGACCCCGTGCACCCCAGCGCGGTCTCCGTGGCCGCCGACGGCCTGGGCCTGTGGTTCCCGTTCGGGGTGGCCTCGACCGACCACTTCACCTTCACCACCGCACCTTAAGGAGGCTAGGAGCATGAAACGTACAGTTTGGACGACGCTGGCCGCTCTCGGCTTCCTGCTCGCGGCCTGCAGCACCGGCGGGACCGGTCACGAAGCGCCGAGCGCCGGCGACCCTGCCGCGGTGAAGCCGCTCGCCATCACCGCCGAGCACGTGACCAGCCAGATCGTGGTAGGTTACGACGACGCCGCGGCCCTCGACCGCCTGATCACCGAGCTTGGCGGCGGCTCGGTGAAGAAGAAGATCGAGTTCGACCAGAACGGTGTGGAGTTCCACGCGGCCCTGATCGAGCTGCCGTCGACTCTCGACGCCGCGCACGCCCTGGGCAAGCTTCGCGGCGTGCGGGTGCCCGGCATCCAGTACGCCCAGCCCAACTTCACCCACCCCTACCCGGAGCCGGTACCGGCAAGCGACCTGGCGCCGCTAGGGTTCGCTGACGACCCGCTCGAGGCCCAGAAGTGGGACCACCAGGTCATGCAGGCGGCCGACGCCTGGGCCACCGACGTGGACGGCATGGGCACGACGCCCGACGGCAGCGGCGTGGTGGTGGGCATCGTCGACACCGGCATCGACGGCACCCACCCCGACCTGGCGGGCGCCTTCGTGAACGGCTACGACGCGGTGGGTTGTTCGACCTTCGGGGTGATTCCGCCCGGCATCGACGCTTCGGAAGGGCAGATTCACGGCACCCATGTCGCCGGCATCGTCGCGGCGCGCGGGGCGAACGGGCAGGGCGTCGCGGGGGTGGCCCCGAACGCCACGCTCATGGACCTGCAGGTCTTCTGCGGCGGCTCCACCGACGACTTCACGATCGCAAGCGCGATCTTCGCCGCCATGACCGACGTCGACGGCGACACCATCGTTCCCAGCGTCTACAACCTCAGCCTGGGGGGCAAGGGGTACGGCCAGGTGCTCAAGGGCATCATGGACCTGGCGATGGAGCTGCAGGGGGCCGTCTTCGTGGTGGCTATGGGCAACTCCGGACAGGACGAGGTTCAGTTCCCGGCCGGCTACCCCGGCATCATCGCCGTGGGCGCCACCAACGCCCAGGACGAGAAGGCCAGCTTCTCCACCAGCGGCGCGCACATCAGCGTGAGCGCACCGGGGGTGGACATCCTCTCGACCTGGCCCACGCATCAGATCGACCCGACCACGAACGCGCCCTATCTCTACTTCCGCATCTCGGGCACCAGCATGGCCACGCCCCAGGTGACCGGCGCGGTCGCCCTGGTCAAGCAGTTCCTGCCCACCGCGAGCGCCTACGAGGTGCGGCGGCTGCTGGAAACGACCGCCGACGACGTCGGCCCCGCGGGGTTCGATCCGGGCACCGGCTGGGGACGCGTCAACCTGAAGAAGCTGGTGGACGCCGTGGCCGAGGTGCTGGCGGGCAACGCCACCACCGAGCTGGGGAGCACCGCGAGCGTGGTGGTCACGACGGCCAACCTCGCCGACACCGATAGCGACGGTGTCTACGGCTCGGCGGGCGACGCGCCGGTTCCGCTCGAGGCCGTGGACGTCCAGCTCATCCAGGGCGGCAAGGTCCGCTACGTGGCCAAGACCAACGGGGCGGGCGAGGCGCTCTTCAGCAACGTGGCCCCCGGCGACTACCAGGTCATGGTGGCGGGGCAGGACATCACCGACTTCGCCGGCTGGGCCTTCTGGCCGCACGAGCGCGTCAGCTGGGACGCCGACGGCGACCCGATGAACGGCGTCACCCTGGGCAGCCTGACGCTCAACCCGGGCAGCAGCCTCTTCGCGCCCGACCAGCTGGCGGCGACGCTCGACTCCACCCTCGAGGTCACCCTCGAGTGGACCGGCGGCGGCGACCTCGACCTGGCGGTGCGCGAGTACGACGTTCCCACGGCGGGCTTCGTCTGGTCGACGGCCAAGACCGGCGCCCTGTGGGGTGCGTTCAGCGGCGACGACACCGGCACCGACCCCGCGAGCGCCAGCGAGACCTACACCCTGAACGCGGTCCACTACCCCACCCCCGCGTCGGGCTACTACCACATCAGCATCGACGCCTCGAACGCCACCGCGGGCACGACGGCGACCCTGACGATCACGATGAACGGCGTCACCAAGAGCTACGGCCCGATCCCGATCACCCCGGGGACGACGGCGGGCGACAACGACTTCGACCTGCTCTTCACGCTCGTTGGCTTCGACAACTGGCCGACGGTGTACTAGACGCAGCTAGGCGGGAAGTCCCGGGGGCGGCCGCGGCCGCCCCCGGATGTTTATGCAACCCTATGCGGTAAGCTGGGGCCGTCATGCCGGGAGTTGCGATCATAGGGGCCCAGTGGGGCGACGAGGGTAAAGGGAAGGTCACCGACGCGCTGGTGGCCCAGGCCGACTACGTGGTGCGCTTTCAGGGCGGGGCCAACGCGGGGCACACGGTCGTCGCCGGGGGGCACACCTTCAAGCTGCACCTGCTGCCGACGGGGGTGATCCACCCGCACGCGACGAGCGTGCTCGCCGACGGAATGGTGGTGGACGCGGAAGCGTTCGCGGAAGAGCTCGCCGAGATCCGCCGGCTGGGCTTCGAGCCCCGGGTGCGCGTCTCCGAACGGGCGCACCTGGTGCTGCCGCACCACAAGTTCGTGGAGAGCAAGGGCAACTTCGTGGGCACCACCGGGCGCGGCATCGGCCCGGCCTACGCCGACCGCGCCCGCCGCGTGGGGATCCGCGTCGGCGATCTGCTCGACCCCGGGATGCTGCGCGAGCGCACCGAGCGCCTGCTCGCCGCCAAGCCCAACTCCACCGCGGGCGCCGGCTGGACGAGCGTGGAGCGGGCGCTCGAGGACCTGGAGCGGATGCGCGAGGTCCTGGGGCCCTACGTGGCCGACACCGGCGCCGAGCTGCGCGCGGCCTGGAGGGCGGGGAAGAAGATCCTCTTCGAGGGCGCCCAGGGTACGATGCTCGACCTCAACTACGGCACCTACCCCTACGTGACCAGCAGCCACCCCACGGTGGGGGGCATCGTCGTCGGGACCGGCCTTTCGCACAAGGCGCTGGGGAAGGTCTACGGCGTGGCCAAGGCCTACGCCACCCGGGTGGGGCACGGCCCCTTCCCCACCGAACTCACCGGCGAGCTGGCCGAGACGCTGCGGGAGAAGGGCGGCGAGTTCGGGGTGACCACCGGCCGCCCGCGGCGGGTGGGCTGGCTCGACCTGGTGGCCCTCAAGTACGCCGTGGACACGAACGGCATGGACGGGATCGTACTCACCAAACTCGACGTGCTCGCCGGCTTCGAGGAGGTCAAGGTGGGCGTGGCCTACCGTGAGGACGGGGCCGTGGAGTACCGCACCATGAAGGGGTGGGGCGACCTCGCGGGGCTCGCCCGCCGCAAGGACCTGCCGCGGCCGCTGCTCGACTACATCGAGTTCATCGAAGACACGCTCGAGGTGCCGGTGGTGATGTTCTCGACCAGCCCCCGCCGCGAGGACACCTTCGGCAGCGTGAGCTGGGTGTAAAAGCCTGTGGCCCGTAGCGTGTGGCCTGTGGGCTTATTGGAAGCGGAGCAAGGTGAACGCCTCGCCCCGTTCGGCCGTAGACTGAGGCCATGTACGACAGCCACGTGCACACCCCGCTGTGCCGGCACGCCGAAGGCGAGCCCGCGGCCTACCTGGCCGCGGCGCGGGAGCGGGGCCTGGCCGGCCTCGTCTTCACCGACCACAACCCCATGCCGCCCTGGTTCGACCCGGAAAGCCGCATGCCCGAGGCGCAGCTGCCGCTCTACCACCGCCTCGTCGAGGCGGTGCGGGCCCAGGCGCCCGACGGTTTCTACGTGGGGCTGGGGCTCGAGGCCGACTTCCACCCCGGCACCGAGGCCTACGTGCGGGCCCAGCTCGAGGCCTACCCCTACGACTACGTGATCGGCTCGGTGCACTTCATCGGCGCCTGGCCGTTCGACCACCCCGACTTCGCCGCGGAGTTCGAGCGGCGCGACCGGCTCGAGGTCTACGCCGACTACTACGCCCTGGTCTACGCCGCTGCCGAGTCGGGCCTCTTCGACGCCATCGGCCACCTCGACCTGCCCAAGAAGTTCGGCCACCTCCCGCCGGAGGAGGCCTGGGACCTGGTCGAGGGGGTGCTGGGCGCCGTCCGCGACGCCGGGCTTGCCCTGGACGTGAACACCGCCGGCTGGCGCAAGCCCGCCCGCGAGCTCTACCCCGCCCCCGAGATCTTGAAACGCGCCCGCGAGCTCGGGATCCCCGTGGTGCTCGGCTCCGACGCCCACGCGCCGGACGAGGTGGGGGCGCGCTTCGCGGAGGCGGCGGCGCGGCTGAGCGAGGCGGGCTACCGCGAGGCCTGGGTCTACAAGAACCGCAAGCCCGAGCCCTACCCGCTGGAGGCGCCGTGACCACCAAGGACCTGGCGCGGATGCTCGGCGAAACCGCCGATCTGATGGAGGTGCTGGGCGAGGGCGGCTTCCGCGTCAGCGCCTACCGCAAGGCGGCACGGGCGCTCGAGCGCTACGAGGGCGAGCTGCCCGAGCTGATGGCCGCGGGCTTCGACCGCCTGCCCGGGATCGGCAAGGGGCTTGCAGGGGCGCTCGCCGAGATCGTGCAGACCGGAGAGTTCGAC
>Ga0256833_1000127_pt1 | contig 59488 bp, 74 predicted proteins | sample 356284metaG_FD_190535 | JGI IMG/M metagenome (GOLD analysis project Ga0256833, IMG submission 190535) | Hydrothermal vent microbial communities from Mid Atlantic Ridge, Atlantic Ocean - 356-284 | ecosystem: Environmental > Aquatic > Marine > Hydrothermal vents | place: Atlantic Ocean: Mid... | reverse complement strand
TGAATGAATTAATAATAGAGCTTAAATATCAAAAAGATAAAAAACAAGAGCTTCAAATTAAAATTGCAAAAATATTTGATTATGGTCGATGGCCAAACGATGATGATTTTTTATCTTTATATCCTATACTTATTAATCTTATAAAAATACAATCAAAAATTGATGGTTTTGAAGAGGTTATCAAAGCAATTGAAAGTAATGCTAATAATTTAAAAGTAATAAATAAATAATTACTTTTTAAACAATAAATATATAAAGGAACTTAAAAATGAAATTTTTTCAGATAGAGGAAAAACTTGTTAAAGATATTATTATTAAAGATCGTGCAAGAATGGATGTAGGTGATGTATCATCATTAGCTGATTCTATTGCAATGGTTGGTCAATTAGCTCCAGTTTTAGTTAATTCAGATAATGTACTGATTGATGGACTTCATCGTATTCGTGCTATTGAACATCTTGGCAGAGACACAATTGAGGTTCGAGTGATTGATGGTATTAGCCAAGATGATCATACATTGATTGAATTGCTTGCTAATATGGATCGAAAAGAATTTAAATGGCATGAAGAAATTGAACTTAAGTATAAGCTTCATAATTTTTGGAAAAGTGCTGCTGAACAAGAAGGAAAATCTTGGGGCTATCGTGAAACAGCTAAGCGTTTGAAATGTAGTTTAGGTGGCCTATCAACAGATCTTGCTTTTGCAGAAGCATTAAAAGTATTTCCTGAATTAAAAGAACAAACTACGAAAAGCCGTGCAAAAGAACTTTATAAACGTCTTGGTAATCAAGCGGCTGCAATTCAACGTATGGATAGTTTTAGTGATGAAGAAAAGAAACGTTTAATGGATCTTCAGGCTGGAGTGACTGAAATACCTATAAAAAATACTGTGCCTGATGTAGTTGCTAAATCTGTTGAATATACTAAAGAAAAAGCAGATGAGGCAAAAAAAGTTGTCATAGAAACAGAAAAAGTAGCTCAACGTAAAATTCAAGTTATTTATGTTGCTGAAAATTATAAAACATTTCTTAATAAAGTACCTGATAATTCAGTTGGTATGGTAGAACTTGATCCTCCATATGCAATTAATTTTAATAAGATATATGGAAAAACATCAAAGATTAAAAGTAAAGCTACCGATTGGACTGAAAAAGAACTTTATGAATTTTATTTTAATTATCTTCCATTGATTTATCAGAAAATGCTTGATGGAAGCTGGTTATTATGTTGGACAGGAAAAGAACATTTTATTGAAATAACTAAAATAGCTCAAGATATTGGATTTATTGTTCAGCAGCCTGGGGCATGGATTAAAAAAGGTGGAAGTACAAATATTCCTAAAAAGAATATGATTAGTAATTGGGAAATGTATCTTGTCATGCGTAAAGGTGAAGCACAATTTAATGTTTCCAGTATGTTATCCGCAATTAGTGTTGAAACAGTTGCAAGTGCTAATCGTATTCATCAATGGGAAAAACCAATAGAGCTTTATGATCATTTTATAAAAGCACTTGGTAAACCTGGAACAATTTTTTTAAGCCCTTTTGCAGGTTCAGGGAATTGTCTGATTAGTGCGGCTAAAGCTAATATGATGCCTATTGGATGTGATAAAAGTCAAAAATATATTCCTGAATTTTATGTCAGGTTAGAAAACTTTCTTGGAATATCAGCTGATGTAGATGGAATTTAAAAGGACAATATAAAGTTCAGAGGCAAGCGTGATAAAGAGGGTAAACATGGCAGAACAAATATAGGAGATTATGAATGAGTATAAATTACATTGATAGAAGTAGGGATGAAGAAATTATTGATATTGTCCGATCTGTGATGGATAACGGAACCGGTAAGGCCGAAACTGCAAACGAGCATATCTTGGTCAAACTTATGCAACTTCGTGGAACACCAATGACATCATTTAAGTTTGACCAAGGAATGGTAGATTTCCATTACAAACAATGGGTGGCCGATAGCAAAGCCATAGAACGGCCTGCATGATGAGTGCCATGCGGACAAGGTGAAAATTAATATCATAAAAGGATAATTTTATGTTAATTGTTTCAAAAAGATATCATCAATTACATAAAGAAAGTAGATGTAATATTGATTGGTCATGGTATGTATATTATCGTCTTTTAGCTATGAAAAGGTTTTGGAATAGGCAAGGAATTATTAACTGTTAGGAGCATGAAATGAGTGCATATAAATCAGGAAGTATAATTAAACAGAAGTCAAAAAAGATTAAATGTTGTTTACATAAAAATCTTGTGCCGCTTGAAATAGGTCTTGCACGAAAAACATGGCCTAATGGTTATTCAGCAGAACCTTATTATAATTTTGCTACGAATGTACTTTCCGCTGATGTACTCAGAGTACGATCATATATTTGTTTAGATTGTAAATGTGAAATAAAAGCTCCTAAAGCTGGACAACTTAAAAAGGATATATTATAATGATTATTCCAAAAATTAAAAATAATAAAAAAGTACAAAAAAGTTCTTTTGATGCACTTGCAGTTGATTGTCCTCCAACAGAAAATATCAAGACAGCAATGGTTGCAATGGTAGGTGATTTTCCAACTGCCATTGATGTAGCTAAGCAAATTCCTTTTAGTGATCCAGCTGGAACACAACTTAATAGAATATGTGCTGCAGTTCGTTTAGCACGATATCAAATTTATATGACTCATGCTTGTAAAGCATCAATTCCAAAAAATAATACTAAACGTTTATGGAATAAGAAAGGATTTAAACATCCTGATTGGAATATATTGAGAGAACGCTTGCTTGATGAACTTTCTAATTTTCAAGGAAAGTTTATTATGCTTCTTGGTGAAACAGCAATGCGTTTAGTTTTTGATAATCCTAAATTTAATTCTATTCAAACATACCGTGGATCATTTTATTTTGCTGATAATATTCCAGAAGTAAAACAATATCTTCCTGGAAAAATTATAGGTATATCTTATCATCCTTCTTTTACAACTTTCTCTGGTAAGCCTATTCATTTCTATACAATGATTGCAGATTTTACTAAAATGCTTAAAGTCATTGATGATCCTGAATTGCTTAAAGATAATACAAAGATTACAATTAAGCCTTCTTTTGAACAAGTTTTAAAATTTTACGAGCTTTTGAAAACAAAAGAATATGTAAGTTTTGATATTGAAGCAACACCTGAATTTTGTACTTGTTTTAGTTTAGCTTGTTATGATGAAGATCAAATAAAAAGTATGTCTATTCCCTTGATGGATAATAAAGGCAACTATTGGTCTATTGAAGAAGAGGTTAAAATTTGGTCAGGTCTTGCTGAAATACTTATTGATGCTGATATAAAGAAGATTTTACAAAATGGAATGTTTGACTTAATGTATATTCTTCGTACAATGAATATTAAGACAAATAATTTTTATTTTGATACGATGCTTGCACAGCATATTTGTTATACTGAATTACCTAAAGGACTTGATTATCTTACATCAGTATATACAAATTATCCTGCTTATAAACAAGAAGGAAAAAATGTTCATTTGCAGGTAGTAAAAGATTGGTCCAAATATTGGCGATATAACGCAAAGGATGCAGCATATTTACTTCCAATTTCTGAAAAACTTATTGAAGAATTAGAAGATTTTGATTCAACTGATGCAATGGATTATACCATGAATCTTCATAAACCATTAATGGAAATGGAGTTTAATGGATTATTAACTGATGTTGAAGGAATTAAAAAGATTAAAGCAGAGTATGAAGAAAAAATTATATCTCTTCAGGCAGAATTAGAAAAAATAGTTGGTAAAGAAATAAATATTAATTCTTCAAAACAAATGATTGCTTATTTTTATGGTGTATGTATGATTAAACCATACATAAATCGTAAATCAGGTAATGCTACATGCGATGCTGTTGCCTTACATCGAATAGCTAAAAAAGGTGGTAAAGGATCTGCTGAAGCACGCTTAATTATTAAACTTCGTAAATATCATAAATTAGTTTCAACATATTTTACTATTCCTGTAGATTCAGATAATAAACTTCGATGCCATCATAAAATCTCTGGTACAGTATCAGGTAGAATTTCTACTGAAAAGACTTATTTTGGTACTGGAATGAATCTTCAAAATCAACCTTATATCTTCAAACATTTTTTACTTCCTGATCCTGATTGGTATCTTGTTGAATTTGATCTTGCTAAAGCTGAGGCTCATATAGTTGCATATCTTTCTCAAGATACTAATATGATTGAATCTTTCCTTAGTGGAATTGATGTGCATAGTTTTAACGCAAGTAAAATATTTAATGTACCTATTGAAGATGTTATTGAAGAACATCATAATAATAAAGGATCAGTCACGATGAGACAACTTGGCAAAAAAGTTGTTCATGCATCTAACTATGCAATGGGGCCACAGACTTTCTCTGATAATTTAGCAAAAGAAGAAATATTCAAAAGTCAATCAGAATGTAAACAACTGCTTACTCGATATACTGATAGATTTCCGGGTCTTAAACGATGGCATAAATCTATTGAAGAAGAGGTACAAGAAACTCGTGTATTATATAATTTATTTGGTAGACCAAGACGATTTTTAAGTCCTATGAATGCTGCATTATTTAGAAATGCTTATAGTTATAAGCCTCAATCTACAGTAGCGGAACTTTTGAATCGTGGTAGTATTAAAATAGCAAATGATCCGCGATTAGGTAAAGATGGTTTTGATATTCGTATGTTGACAACAGTACATGATTCAGATGTTATTCAAATTCATAAATCTAAAATACCATATTTAGAACAAATATTTATGATTATTAAAGATCATTTAACACATACATTTACCTATAAAGGAAAAAGTTTTACTATTGGTCTTGATGCAAAGATAGGAACTCAATGGGCTGGAAATACTGTTGAAGTAGATGATTTCAAGCAAGCTACTCTTGAAAAAGCTATTAAAAAACTTCAACAATGAAAATATTAATAGGTTGCGAAGAATCGCAAATACTTTGCCAGACTTTTCGTAAAGCTGGCTTTGATACTTATAGCTGTGACTTACGTCCAACTCAAGGTGATTCTAAATATCATTATCAAATGAATATTTTTGATGTTTTACAAAAAGATCAATGGACATTAATTATTCTTCATCCACCATGTACAGCGATGTGCTTATCAGGTAATAGATATTATGCTAAGGGTAAACCTAAATATGAACAACGTCAACTCGCTATTGAATGGACAAAAATATTATGGAAAAGGGCTTGTGAAATTGCTCCACATGTAGCATTAGAAAATCCAAGTTCTGTAATTTTTAAATATTTATCTAATGTTCAATATATTCATCCTTGGCAATTTGGACATCCGATTAATAAAACAACTGGATTTGCTCGAAAAAACCTTCCTCGATTAATTCCAACAAATATTGTGAAAGAACGAAAAGATTTAATTTATAATATGCCTATATCAAAGAATCGTGCAAGATTACGTTCAATGACTTTTCCTGGAATTGCTCAAGCTATTGTAGATCAATGGGGCAATTATATTAAAAATAAAAATTAATTTTTAGGATATTTATAATGCCACGACAGCTTAATGATTGGCTTGAAAATTATATGAAGTACACGCAACGTAGTGAATCACCTGATCTTTATCATTTATGGTGTGGATTAACAGCGATAAGTACTGCATTACGACGTAAATGTTATTGTGATTGGGGTCCATTACGAGGTTGTGTATATCCTAATTTATTTGTTGCATTAGTTGGTCCACCTGGAGGTAGAAAAGGGACAGCTATGCGACCAGCTAAAGCTCTTATACAAAAAATTGATGTTACTTTAGGTGCTGATTCACTTGGAAGTACGCAAGCACTTTATAAAGAGCTTATGGAAAGTGAAGATAGTTTTGTTGACTCTAATGGAATGACAAAGAAACATAAAAGCATATCTATATGGGCAGAAGAATTTCAAGTATTTCTTTCTGATAGAGATCAAATGCTTCTTCCATCACTGACTGATCTTTTTGATTGTGCTGATATATGGAAATATAAAACTTTATCAAGGAAAGATGAAGATTTATCAAACTGCTGGATGACAATTATTGGGGCAATTACTCCAAGTCTTTTGCAATCTAAACTTACTCAAGATGCAGTAGGTGGTGGATTAATATCACGAATTATTTTTGTAGTTGGTCAAGGACCAAAACATAGAAAAGCACTTCAATATCTTACAGAGGAAGAACAAGATATTCAAAAAAAACTTGGAGAAGATTTACAAGAAATAGCTAATCTTGCTGGACAATTTACTTTATCAGATGAATTTCTCAAAGCTTATGTTCGTTGGTATGAACAAGATTATGATGAAACAGGTATCCCAAATGATAAATTTGCAGGATATAATCATCGTCGTCCATTACATTTAAATAAAGTTTGTATGTTAGTTTCGGCGGCTGAATCAAATGATTTAATTATTACTGCTGAGCATTTTAAAAAGGCATTAGCAATATTACAAATCACCGAAGAAGCAATGCCTAATGCTTTTTATGGTCTTGGTTTAAGTAGTCAAGCTGATGTATATGCAAAAATACTTTCCTTTATTGAAGAAAAAGAATCGTTTGGTTGGACAGAACTTGTTAGGAACTTTCATCTTGACGTAGAAAATATTCAACAATTACGAGGTTATTTGGAAATGGCTGAACAATCAGGAGTATTAAAAGTAGAAGCATCTGCTACTACAGTTAGGTATTCAAGTCTTATGTCAAAAACACCTGTAATTGATCCAGAATATTTAAATAAAACAGTGTTTAGATTAATGGATCGTAATTTAATTAAAAGAGTTAAAAAATAATTATGAAATATGTTAGAGAATTAATTAAAGACATTCAAAAACAAATTCCTTTTAAATCATCAATTATGTTTTTGACAAATCAAGAGGATTTAATTCTTCAAATAATATTTGAAAAAGATAATATTCCTCATTGTACTATGTTTACTCTTGAAGAACCTTTATTAATATCTTGTGAAAATAAATTATTAATATATAAGATTTTAAAAGATTTATTTATTTTATATAATAATATTAAATATCATAATAATTCAAGTGAAATGTTTTTATCAGAAGTAATCCAATAATTTAATCAAAGGAGCACAAAAACAATGGATGACACAAAAGTATTATTCTTCGACACTGAAACATCAGGATTTATTAAAAAAGATTTAAGCGCTAATGATCCTGAACAATCTTGGACAGTGCAAATTGGAGCAATTCTTGCCACACAAAAAGAAGATATTGCTAAAATGAATACTATTATTCAAGCAAATGGTCGTGAAATAAATTATCATGCAGAGAAAATTCATGGTATATCAGTCGAGCAAACAGAAGAAAAAGGAGTTCCTGAACATGAGGCAGCAGAAGAATTTGGTCTTTTATTACGTGAAGCTGATCTTATTGTATGTCATAATTTTGATTTTGATTGGCAATTTGTATATCAAATGCTTGAACGTAATATAGATAACCTTTCAGATGAAGCTCGATCAGCTTTTTATCTTGATATTCCAAGTTTTTGTACTATGAAAGATCCAAAAGTTAAAAAGTATGTTCAGGCAAAAAATAAAAATGGACGCCTTAAATGGCCTAAACTTATTGAATTGCATGAAAAACTCTTTGCTAAAGGTTTTGATGGAGCACATGATGCTTTTGCTGATATCACAGCAACAAAAAATTGTTTTTTTGAATTAGTTATGCGAGAAATAATTGATTTTTAATTTAATTATTTAAGGAGATTTTATAATGAAAAAAGAAATGCTTTTAGCATTAACTGAAAAATGGCGTAAAATAGTAGCTCTTGATGATAAGCGTAATGGTTCAGAAGAAGCTAAGTTACATAATGTTAAACTTGATGGAATTAATCAAGGTATTTTAACTTGTGCAAAAGAACTTGAACAACTCGTGGAATTACTTGAAGTTTAAGCCTTATAACTGAACGTTCATTTTTGAACATAACTTTTTAGTTAATGTAATGAATATATCTAATCAAGAGTTTTTACAAGCTATCTTTGGAAGTGATTTTATCTGGGCACATGTCACTGATTTTTTTCATGATCCTGGGTGCGAATTTACTGATATAAGTAGAAAAGCTTGGTTAGGTAATCATTACATTAATTATACTCTTCATAAATATGCAAATCAATACTTTACAATTAGTTTGTTTGAGCCTACAAGTGATGGTCAAGCTCGCCGACGAAAAGAATTATTTAAAGCTACTTATTGTATAGTTATTGATGATGTAGGAGAAAAAATAAATCCAAGTCTTTTATTTGATAAGCCTGCACCAAGTTGGATTTTAGAAACTTCGCCTGGAAGTCAACAGTGGGGATATATTCTTGATGAGCCTTGCTATAATCGTCAAAAAGTTGAATCACTACTGCAAGGTATAGTAGCTAAAATATGTCCTGATGGAATTGATAGTGGAATGCTTGGAGTTACTCGATATGTAAGATTACCTGAAGGATACAATACAAAAGCAAAGAAAGTTGCTCTTAATAATGGAGAAATTTTTAAATGCCGAATGATTTTATGGCAACCAGAAACAAAAATTAATATTGATTTATTTGCAAAATCATTTGAAATATCATTAGCTAAAATTAAATTGCATATACAAAATAAAGAAATATCTTTTATAACAGATCATACAAATCATCCTATATGGACAATTATAACGTGCAAAGAACAACTTGAGCAAAGTAAATATATGATTAGCTGTCCTTGGCAATATAATCATACAAGTCAAGAAGATACAGGAACTTTTTTAATAATAAATTCTTATGGTCGATTAGGTTTTAAGTGTCATCATGGACATTGCGCTCATCGAGATACTAAATATTTTCTAGCTTGGTTACAAGATTTTCCTGTTGTTATGGCACAATATAATCAATATTGTTTAGAATTAGCCAAACAGAATCTCGAAAAACCTTGTCCGATTAAAATTACTAAAGGAGCAAACAAATGAAAAGAGTTATTCTTGAAAGTCCTTACGCTGGATTTATTCCACGAAACATTCAATATGCAAGAAAATGCGTTCGTGATAGTTTACTTCATGGAGAAGCTCCTATTGCAAGTCATCTTTTATATACTCAACCAAATATATTAGATGATAATATTTCTGAAGAACGTCAAATGGGAATTGATGCAGGACTTGCATGGCGATCAGTTGCAGAAGCTACAGTAGTATATGCTGATTTTGGTATATCAAAAGGTATGCAATATGGTATTGATAAAGCAAAAGCATCAGGTATTCCAGTTAAAATCAGATATTTATTTAAAAAGGAGAATAAGAATGCCTCATGATAAACTTACTCCTAAAGAATATTTCGATGAATTTATTCCTAAAATTGATTTTAATTTATTGCGTGAATTTTTACATAAGCAATTATATAATGAATGCTTAACTCAAATTACTTATGATATACAAAAATTAGATCATAATATTAATAAGTTATATCAATTAAAAACCTTAATAAAGGAGCAACAAAATGAAAATTGTTAAACCATCAGTACAATTATTATGGATTACTAAAGATCCAGAAATACAAATTGAAAGAGCTGGCAGAACTTGTTATAAAAGTGAAGATAAAATAACATCTGAATCAGCAGGTAAATTTATTAGAAGATTAGTTAATTTAGGGCATCATGCAATGATTGAGCATGCTGAAGCATCATTTCGTGTTGTTACTGATCGTGGAATTTCTCATGAAATTGTGCGACATCGACTTGCAAGTTATGCTCAAGAATCTACCAGGTATTGCAATTATTCTTCTGCTAAATTCAATAATGAATGTACATTTATTATGCCTCCAAATTTAAATGCAGAACAAAAAATCATTTGGAGAGAAGCTTGTTTGGTAGCAGAACAAAGTTATTTTAACCTACTTGATTCTAATTGTACCCCTCAGATTGCTCGATCAGTATTACCTAATTGTTTGAAAACAGAAATTATAATGAAAGCTAATTTTCGTGAGTGGCGGCATTTTATCTCTTTACGAGGAGCAAAAGTCGCCCATCCACAAATTAGGCCAATAGCTCATGAGATTCATGATACATTATTAATGTATGCTCCAAATGTTTTTGGTGATTTATAATAAAACAAGTAAAAATATAAGATTATTATATTTTTGATTGTTTTAATTATTGAATCTTTTTAGCCATTTCAAAGTATCGGGCATAGATTAACTTTTGTTGTTTTTCTAATTGCCCGATACGTTTCAATATCAACGGAGTTTGCTTTAGTTTCTTTAATGAGTTAATCATTTTTTTATTTTTATTTAATGACTTACTTATATTCTTATAAAGCATCATTTGTTTAAATTCAGTTGGATGTGTTTGTAAGAATAATCTTTTATTTATTGCTTTATCAAGCTGCTTTTGAAATTTTCTAACTTTTTTCCCTACTTTAGAAAAATCCTGTTCATTCAATGTTCTTTTTAATTGTGATCCACGACCATAATGCCAATACCAAAGCTTACCAAATAAAGGTATTGAATCAACTGATCTTAAACCTTTAGCAATATCACCTGTGACAATCTTCTCATGGATGTCTGATCCAACTGCATCAAAGAATTTAAATGGTGGTAATATTTGTTGCATACCAGCAGAGAAAATTCCTTTCCTTGTTACTTGCATCCGCATATAACGTGATGCTCCACCTAAAGACATAAAATTCTCAATAACATTATCTTTGAATCTTGTTTCTTTTCCAAGTACATAATCTTTTAATTCATCAACTCCTGCATTAGCTAATACAAGTAATGAGGTTAAGGCAACCATATTTTTTATACCTTGTGCAACTCGTTTAGGATCTTTACTTGCAAGTTCATGAAATACTTCATTACGAAATACATCCATTTGCTTTAAAGTAAATGTTTTCAACATATAAAATACTCGTCGATTGCCTCCATTCAGGTAAAACTCTGGCATTTCAGATAAGGCAACTGGTTGAAAATCTAATACTCGTGAATAAACTAACATTTTAACATTATCAGAATGTTCTCCTGAGATTAAATCTTTAATTACTTGATCAGTTTCACGACCAAAAGTAGGACGAATTTTCTTTTTAAGAGCTTCTATTCCTGATTGGGTTTTAACTTGATCTTGATAGTTCATTAAAACATTATTTAATAATGCTTCTTTTCCAATAGAATCAAGTTTAGTTAATCCAACTGCCCAAAATACTTTACTTACCGCTTTGCCTAAAGTTGTACCATCTGCAAATTCTTGTGCAATTCTTTCAATGCCTAATTCTTCTTTAGTCATTTTAGATTTACCTATAATTGCACGAGCAATATTTTGAGCAGTACGTAAGAATCCTTTAGGTGTCCATACCTTACCTACATAAGCTGCCCAAACAGTATCGGCTATTTGTGTCATTGCAGATGTAACACTACCCATAACATCAATATAGGCCATATTTTTATAAGCATTTACAATACCTGTTGTTCCATGCTCATTAAATCTTGCATTAAGTATTTGACGAACAATATGTTCATCTTTCTTATGTAATTTACCTGTAAGCATTAATTCATCAACATAAGCACCAATATTTTCAGTATAATCTCGTTGTTCTTTATATTGATTTAATTTTTCTTCGTGAAGTTTAATTAGATCATTAAGTTCATTTTTACGTTTCTCTTGCCCTTTGAGATTACCTATTTGTAATAACTCTGCTTTTGCTTTAGCTATTGCAAGTTTATGTAACTGAACTTTTTGTGGAATCTTTCCAAAGAATTTTCGAGCTTCAATCTTTTTTGACATTGAATAAATATATCGCATCAGCGCTGCATCAGAATTCATATAATATGGTAAAAGTTCTTTTGGTACAGTATCATATACACGACTTTTAATATTTCCAGGACCACCAATTCCAGGATGCTTACCTAAAATCATATTACTAATAACATCAGCACGAATTTCAGGGAACTCACTATTAAGCTGTTCAAATGAAATTCCCATTTGTTTAGCTTTTTCTTTTAGTGCATCAGTAAATTCAGGGTGTTGAGATATTTCTTGAGTTGCTTTCAAGAAACCTTCGGTATCTTTGATTATTCGTGGCCAATACTCATCAATGAAACCAACATCATAACCAACATCTCGAGCATCTTGACGAATTTGATTCAACTCTTCCCTAAGTTTTTCTTGATGTTCCTGTAAGCCATATCGCTCAGCAATTTGATTTATTTTAGCTGTATCACCTTGTATTCTTGCAATGTTCCAAGCATGTTTATCTTCTGGAAACATTTTACTAAGACTATCAAGCAATGGTTTAGCCGTATGCAATATTTTAATAATTCTTTGCGATGTATCAAAATCTAATCGTCGAACTTTATCACGTAACATTGGATTAGCATTTGCTAAACGAGTTGAAATCGAGCCAGTCAAACGATCAGTTAAATGCTTTAAATCGCGTGCATGAATTTTTGCTGTTTGAATAAACTTTTGAATAAGATTTGCTTTCTGTTTAAAAAGCTCGTTATATTCCGCATCAGAAATCTTTTGCTTAGGTTCTGTTTGTTCTCTAGTTTCAAAATAAATATTATCAGCAGCTTTCCAATTGCCTTGATTATAAACTGATTTTACTTGGCTTGAATCAAAAACAATAACATAAGGATTTGTTCCTGTTTCCATTATTATAGAATCATATCCTTCATTAATAAGTTCTTGTTGACGTTGTTTTGATTCTTCAAGAGTTTTCAAGGAAGTTGCTTCTTGAAAAGACATTTTATATGGATTCTGAATATGTAAATAAACTGGTAACACATGCTGTCCATATGCAGAAGCAGTTTTCTTATCAGTAGTAAAAAAATGTCCTAATGTAGATGTAGTATGAGTTGTTTTTGATTCTTTATTTGGATCAAATGTATCAAATACTTCATTCGTCCCATGATAAAATTCAATCGGAGAACCATCAGGCTTAACTGCTATTGAACCATTAAACCATTTCTTAAATTCAGGAGTATTTGTATCAGTCTTTTTATTTAATAATCCTCCAAGAGCTTGTTCAGGTACTGAAAGTTCTCGTGCTTTAAATTGTGGCATGCCTTCACGAAGAGCTTTCTTTTTCATTCGTTTAGTAATTGGTAAAGCTAATTGCTGACCAATATCAGGTAAATCAATAATCTCAACTTTTGCTTTTCCCCATTTACCTTTATTAAACTCTTTATTAAGTATTTGAGGTAAGGCCTTATTATAAAATCCTTTCATACCTTCTAAACGAGGATAATAAATTCCCTCAAAAGAATCATGTATTTGTTTCCATAATTTGTTAGTTTGCTCAGTTATATATTTTTTCCAATTTTCTGGACTATATTCTCCTATCTGAGCATCAAGTGTTTTTTCAATATAATCATAAAGTTCTTGTTTATTTTGTATTGTTTTTATAGTTGTTTCAATAAAACTATAATTATTCCAAGCATCTGCATTAAGATCATTAATTTGAGGATTAGCAGCTACTTCAATAGACCCATCAGGGTGTTTTAGCCATTTAAAACCTGGACTTCCATAACGAGCTCCTTGTTGTTTTCCAGTTGTCCATGCAATTTTATCAAAACCATTCTCTGCTGCATATCGAACCATTCGCTTCATTGCAAGTAATGGCCAAGTTTTTTTCATTGGTGCATTAGGAACTTTCTCTCCATATTCTAAAGAATCTATTTCTTTAGTATGTTGATCTAATACATCTTCTAATAAAGCACTTTCTCCTTCTTTATCAGCAGCTTGACGTAATTGTCTTAATACTTTTGCAGATAAATCTTTATAAGGCGGAGTATCAATTCTAATGCCTCGTTGTTTAGCATATTTTTTAATTACATTAAAAGTAGGATATTTTTGATAACCTAGTTTACGTCCTTCTTGATGCCAATCACTTTGAATTTCTTCAATAAATAAAACTTTATTTCCATCAGCATCAGTACGTTCATTAAATCTTACATGAGCTAAAATATTGGGTTCGTCAAAATGATCAGATTGATAATTACTATTTGAATTATTTTCTAATGTAATTAAAAGTTCTTTATAATTTTTTCCATTAGGTAATACATAATCAGCATCATTAAAACGTGTACGATTTCTTCCATATTGATCTAATAAAATATTATATTCTTTAGTAACTTTTTGTTTTATTTCTTCTGGCATATCTTGTGAATTATCATAACCATTTTTATGCACTAATTCAATATAAAGATTATCTAATTCCTTCTCAGTAAGAAAATTTTGTTCCTTAACAACTTCTTCAAGTTGAACATTATTATCTTGAATAAACTTCAATAAAGCATCTTTAGTAACTTTACCTTTTTGTTTATCAAGCCAATCATCTAGACCAATCCAATCAAGTTCTGTTTGTTTAACTCCAGGAATATTTTTAATCATTCCTTTCCATTGCTCAGGCAAAGCTTGTTTTTGCTGAAAACCTTTCACTGCATTCTCTACAGCTGAATACCACTTTTCAGCCATTACTTCCGATTGTGGTACAGTAGTTTGAACAGTTTGTCCATTAACTTTACGCTCATAGATTTTTCCTGTCTCAACTTCACGAGCTAATCCTGCAATAGTTTGTTTTCCAAATGCAAGTAATCGTTGAAAGAAGTCCATCACACGCTGAATTACTTTACCAAATATAGTGTTTCGATATGCTTCTCGGTTTGCCATAATTTGAGCAAACATATTAGCCCGATTTTCTTCCATTCGCTTGATAGGATCTTCATGAGTACTAAGAGCAAATTCAAGCTTACCAACACGACGAAGTTTATTAAATTCTTTATTTAATGCTGCATTATCTTCTTTTGTAATAATTCCAAGATTATCAAGAACATGTTTATTTTCATGCCATAATGTTCTATCATCTGCAAAGTTTTCATTTAATAATATATTATTTCCTTGAGTAATACCAAGAATTTTACCATTCTTTGACATTTGTCCAGTTTCAATAGCTAACTGAATAAAGCCATCTCCAACATCTTGAATGCTTTTAATTGTTAATCCTTTACCATTCTTAAATCGAACGTTAATCGTTCTATTAGTATCTTGAATAATTTCTTGCCCAGGAAATATTTTTTCAATATTATCTAAATTAATTTGATTAACTTTTGACTGTTCAGTTGTTTGGAATTGATTTTGTCCAGGAGCATAATGAATATCTTTTGAATCAAAAACATTAATTTCAAATGCTTTATCTAGAGAAGGACCATCAATAACTGCATCATAACCAGCAAGTTTAAAGGCATTAGTAGCTTTGACACCATCTTCTTTAGTTAGAATACTTATTTTCCCAATAGCATTTTTAAGTATTTGTTTATATTCAAGAGAATTTTTATATAAAGGATTTTTAAAAGTAAATCTTGCCTCAATAATACGACCAGGTTTACCAGTAATATTATTTGCTATATCAGCATATCCTTTTGCATAATCTTTATTTAATGTAAAATAATGTCCATCACCTGACCAACCATGTTCAAAAGATTGTGTTTTTGAATTATCAAAAGAAGCAAAGGGTTCTGATGCTGTTCCATGATAACCTATAAGATCATTACCATGATTATCTTTAACAAAATTAAACTGAGCAGTTTTTAATTGCTCAGTTGTCTGAAACTGCGGTTCGATATTTGCTGTCTCAGCAGTTGCTTCTGCAAGTGTTATAGGTTGATTCAGTTGTTTTTGAATAGATTGATTTTGTTTATCAAATTGTGTCTGTAACGCTGTATTTTGTTCATACAGTAATGCACCTTCTTCTTGTAAAGCTCGCTGTTCAACTGGATCAGTAGTTGTTTTAAGCTGCTCTACAATAGTATTAAGTTGTTGTTGATTAGCATTAAGTTTATCTTGTAACTCCATAGGAGACATAACTTGAACAGGCTCATTAACTTGCGAAGCTGTTGGAATTTGTTGTTCATTTTTGAACGAACTTTGCGAATCATTCGCAAGTGAGTCTTCAGTAACTGATGTCTTTTTAATTCCAATAAATCCTTCAGGAGTATCTACAATTATATAATCATTTGCATTATCAAGCAATGATATACGTTTCTCTAATATTGTACGATTTTTGTATGGTGTTCCTTTTTGAGTTAAAATTTCTGGAGGAAGATTTTCCTGCATAACTGTTGCAGACTCAGCTGCATCCTTATTAATAGGAATTGCACTAAACAACTTCTCATAAAAGGCTTGTTTTTCTTCGTTAGTTGTTTGATCATCAGGAGCTTCATTTAATAAGTTTAATGAACGAGCTAGTTCTTGTGGATTTTTATTTTGTTTTAATATATCAGTATAAGAAGTTTGTTCATTACTTGGTTGAAATGTAGTTTTAAATGATTGATCTTCTTGAATCGTTTGTTCATCTAATGCTTTTCGTGCATTAACAAGATTAAGAATTGTATTTCCAAGTGATTCTTTTTCATTAGATGCAGGCATTTTAAGATATGCTTTTCGTAATGCCTTAATACGATTATCTAGATCTTGTTTTTGCTGTTCTTGATTTGCTTGTTGTACTGCATTAGTTATTTGTTGCTGATTTATAACTTCATCAATTGAAGCTTGCTGAACTGTGGTATTTTTAGATACTTGTTCTTCAGATGACTTATCTAACTCTTCCTGAAGTTTCGTTATTAAATCTTGATTAAATTTATTTTCAGCTTTAAGATATGATTGAAGTTCTTCTGGTTTATAGCCAGATTCTGTTGCAAGTGCATCAAGAGTTTCTTGATCTTGCATCATTTGATTATTCTGATTTATCTTCTGTGTGAGTGCTTCAATTGAGGTAGGAATTTTATCAATTCCATTTGATTTAATATTATCTACATGGTTTTGTAGTTGTCCTTCATAAGTATTCGTATCAGGCGTTGTAGATGTATTGCTAATTGCATTTGCACCAGCTCCTATAAACATTCCTGCTAAAGCACCTTCGATAGATGCTCTTGAGACGCCTTCAAACAAAGGTTTTCCATCAGCATAGTTTTGCCAAATTTGTTCTTGCGCACTTTGAGGAAACTCTTGTAAAACTCCTTCAGATGCAGCACCAGCAGTTATTTTCCCTGTGCGTCCAATAACTCTTTTACCTAAAGAAAGTTCTTTTTTCAGATTACTTTGTAAACCTTTTGCCATCAAGGTATCAGCTGTTTCAAGACCTATTGATTGTGCTATTTTACCAGCACCACCAGCAATAAGTGCGTCAGCAGCTCCAGATATAAGAGCAGCAACTGCATTCTTTCGTTGATCTTGTCCAGTGGCTTGATCCATTAATTGACCAGTCTGAACTAATCCTTCACCAAGTCCACCTGCAATAGCTGCAGCAGCTTCCTTACCAAATTTTCTTTCTAAATATCCAATTGCTTCAGGAGCTATTTTAGTTGCAACTCCTTCTAATGCAGGAATTGCTTTTCCAGCAAGCATAGCTCCACGTCCAGCAAATCCACCTACAGCCATACTTGGTAATGATTCAGCAATTTGATTTAAAACATACCCAGGATTTTTAGCATATTCTGCTGCAACATCCCAACCAGTTTTATTTTTATCTTGCCATGCTTGATTAATTTTATATTGCTGCTGCTTATGTTTCTGTGAATAATCTTTATTAAGCTCCTTAGACCATTTACTTGGTTGAAATCCAGTTGCTTCACCAATCGTATCAGTAATTTTATCAAAAGGTCGTGAACCAGTTATTAGTGCAGGAACAATATCAGCTAATCCTGTAACCATTCCTGGTAAATCAAGCACACCTTTCTCAACTGAAGTAACAAGATCCCCAGCTAATCCACTATTCTGATCTTTTGTTGCAGGAGGAGTCCAATCATTCCACTTAGTTCTTGCTAATGCTTGAGTATCAGAATCTAATGATTTAAAATCATCTCTCGGAGCAATGAAAGAATCAAAATATTTATTTCGTGCTTTCTTTTGAGTCGCAAAATCAAGTGTTTGAAAATCAGGATGTTGTTCAATAGATGTCCAATCAGGAGCAGAATTATTCTGTGATTGCTTAGATTGCTTAACTTGATTAGATATAGTTTGATTATCTATCATTTTTTACTTTCCTTCTGATTTAAGTGAACGTATAAAATCACCGATAGAATCATTAGAAGATGGAGATGAAGTTATATCTTTTAACTCTCCAGTTATTTCATTATATAATTTAGCAGTAGTTTCTTGAGTAATTGGATCAGTATATGTAATATGTTTCCACTTACCTTGTAGTGTATTTTTTTGTTTTTTTGCGTTATTTTGAGTTGCTTTATTTTGGTTAATTAATGACTGCAAACTATTTTGTTCTTGTCTTGTTTCATTATTTCTGATATTATTTCGTTCTAATGCATTTGTTTGCATACCTATTTTAGCAAGTCCATACTTTTGATCTCGTTGTGCTTTTAACCATTCTTGTTGTTGCGAATGTATCCTTGCAAGTCGTGCTTTTCCCGTAAATCCTGGAGCAGTAAATCTTGGCATTTTAGGTTCTTCAACTGCTGTTTGATTATTAGTCATTTGTTTTGCTTGAAATGAAGCTAAAAAACTTGTTTGTGGAGCTACTACTCTTTGCGCTCCACCATGAACAGGAGTTTTCATAAATCGCGCTGTTTGCTCAGGCGTCCAACTTGAATTAGTAATTTCATATGGACTTGTATTTCTGTTTGTCTGCTGCATTGCACGATTATAAGTACCTAAATTTTTTTCAAGACTTGATAATTTTCTTTCTTGAAAATTTGTATCTTCAGTTCCATCAGCATTAAACTTACGCATTTTAGAATCAGGTCCAATCATATAAGTATCACCTGAACTAGTTTTCAACCAGGCATTATTTGTCATTGGATGACCATTATCATTAAAAGCTAATTTTCGTCCTGTTTGACTTTGAACATTACTACTATTAGTTTGATTATTATTATTAGTTTGTGTAAAATTAAGTGCTCGATTACCTGGACGATAACCACGTAAATTAGTTATTGATGATGTAATAGCAGGTAATGCTCGTTGATTATTTTGAAAAGCTGCAACAAGTTTATTCAATCCCGTAGGATTTCTTTTTTGTTCTTCTGTTAATTTAACAGGCATCATAATTATAACCTCTATAATATTAATTTAATCTTGTGGAATCGGCATATAACCGCAATTATTTACACCAAAATTGTTTGGATCAAAGTTATCAGTAATAAGAAAGTCATTTACAATTAGTAGTTGTTGAAAATTATTACTTTGTTCAAAATAACAATGATAAGGAGAATATTTATTTAAATAAACATGCGAATCTGTGCTATGTGTTAGTAAATTATCAGTCAATAATGGAAATTTAATACAAATCATTTTTAAATCTGACGATCCCCAATAATTAAAAGGATAACCTAAAGAACAACAATTATTAGTTTTTTCAAAATAAGATACATCTAAATTTGTTCCAAATGTGTATCCTGTTTCATAATTAAAATGATCTGGTGCAAAAGGTACAATACCAGATGGCTCATTATATGTACCAAAATTATCTAAAAGTATTTGATTAAATAGCGCAATATCTATTGCGCCTCCATTTACATTTTGAACACATTTACTCTCTATTAAATAATTATGTTTTCTTGTCTGTAAATAAGTATCTCTACAAACAGAAAAAGTACTAACAGGTGTTTCTCCAAAATTATATGAATTAATATGTACTTGTACAGAAGAAACAGCATAAATACATATTCCATATAAAGCATTAAAAAATAATATAGTCACTCCAGTCGATGAAGGTTGCGTTATAAATTCAAAAAAATCTATTTTATCAACTGGACAATCATAATAAATATGATTATGAGCATTGCTAGTATAATTAGTATTGAATATTAATTCATTATTACCCACTGTTAATCTAGTTATCATAGATATATTATATGAATTATATCTATGCCCTAACCAATCATTATGCGCATCTCCTCCTGAGCATCCATTACTTATATACCAAACATTACTTTTATATTCTACATGGCTATTTACTTCAACTTCCCATTTTGCTTCATCGACGTTTATAAATTGTACATGAGCTTGCCTGGTATTTATAGCCACACTATATTCATTTATATTTTCTGGATCTCCTTGAGATTCTAACCAATAATGACACGATGATAAACTAACACCTTCATTTGCTGTTTTATGTACTACTAAATCAATTAAATTATTATTTGCATCAAATACAGGAGTAATAAAAAGTCGAATTAATTCAAAATTACTTACATCAGAGTAATGAACACCAGCATCAGTATTATAAATAAGAATTATATTATTATTATTATCATCTAAATATTGAACATTATTAAATCTAACATTACTATCATATTCGCCAAGTAAATTAGTATATAAAATTGATCTATTTAATGTAGTATTTCCATTTTTATTAAGTATAACATTACGTAATGCTTTATATTGAATACACTTAATAAGATAATAACAAGGAGCATTATGTCTATAATAAAAATTTATTGTATAAGTAAAAATATTACAAGTATTCCAATTTATACTATAGTAAGTAAAAAACGGAAGGATTGATAATCCAAAAAAATTTTTAATAGATATTAAATCATTTTTATTTATATAATTCTTTTCATTATTGTCTAATAAATAAATATAATTATTATTATTAAAAATAACTTTATTATCTAATAAAACATAATCACTAACACCTGATGTAACTGGTATTATTAAATTAGAATTATCTGTACCATCTACACCATCATAATTAGAGTGCCCTATAAGAATCAAACGTTTATTTAATGAAATAGATTTTTTATTTTTTATTTTTATTGGATCATATCCAATTAAAACTATATCATCTACACAAAAAGCCATCCATGGATTATTATAAAAGCCTTCTATTAATGGTTCATTTTCATCAAGAACAGGATTACCATTTTCATCTAAAACATATTCATTACCATTTTTTTGATATACTCTATGGGCAGTATTAAACATTCCACAATCATAAACACATAAATCTACCTGAACTTCACCATGTAATTCTATTGGTAAATCAGATCTAGGTAAAAATTCAACTATTACATGAGAATCTTCAAATATAATTTGATATAAATCTTCAATAAGACCCTGAGCAAATAATGATTGATTTACTTCTGATAATAATGATATTTCAATTATCCTCGCCTTGAGAATACAAAAACGCGAAAACTTGTGAGGAAGAACATCCCACCACTCTTGTTGAGGGAGTTCTTCCTCTGGCCATTTTGTTTTCTCCCATAATACAGGAGGAAGATGATTAGTTGACATAAATTATAAATTTATGCCTAATTATTAGATGGAAATACGACTACACCAATTTTATCATTATATTTAGCAGAATAAATATCATAATCAGATTCACCCATACTTGTTGGCGCAGCAAAAAGATTAAGTCCCCATTTATTTCCATCATTATGCCAATTAGCAATATGAAATGTCATCATTTTAGCACCAAATGTAGGAAATATTACTGGAATAAAATTCTTATGATTATTCGATCCAGAAGCAATTGTTGATGTATAAATATCTGCTTGAGCAATATGTTCATTTAAAGGTGTACATAATCGAATTCGTATCGGAGTTAATGGAGTAGCTGCCTTGGTTGTGCCAGCATCATCATAAACTATAATAGGCGTTACAACAATTGATGGACTTTGTGTACCTCCTGATCCGACAGCAACAGTTCCCCATATAACAACATGAGAACAATCAGATACATCAATTTTACTATTGTCCAATGTAGATGAAAGTGGCTCTAAATCATATGAGTCAGTTCCATATACTCCAGTACGTACAGCATTTGCAGTATCACTTGTATATGCAACAGGCCTACTTGCAGTATCCATAAGTTGAATTACTCTAGCATTAGATGCATCATCAACTTTAATTGCATCTCTTGTTGCAACACTTTCACCACTTGCTGCATCAGCTACTACTATTCCTTTTTCACCCATTTTCATTACCTCATTATGTTATTGTTTCGGTTTCTTCTACATCTATATCTATCGGTTCAATACTTGTTATCCTGAAAACATCCCAAGCACAGGGTGTTACCTCTTTAATAGATATATGCTTTTGCTCTGTTGTTCCATCTGGCTTTATAATTGTAATGTCTTTGTCTTGAACAATTAACAGTGTGTCAAGAGTTTGATTTAGGCTACGAAAATGCCTGTAAAAATCAGTCGGGACCATTTGCTCGTTTTTTAAAAGCACAGGCTCAAAAATATCTATCTTAGTTTCTTGACAAGCTCCAATTTCATATTTTGTGCTTGTTTGAGGAATCCAATCAAGATCATCTTCTTGATTTACTTTGCCATTTCCATCAATAGTAACGGTACTTCCAGGGCTTTGATTTATCCAGCCAACAGCAGCACCACAATCACAAAAACACTTTGATTTTTTTATCTTTTTACGTTGAATGTATTCATCTGAAACATCAATAGTAATTTTATTTTCTTTTCTAATTTTTTGACAAATTATCTGTACTCCAGGTTCAGGATAAAATATTTGTTTTAATTGAAAAAGTTTTTGCGGATTAACTCTTGCATTTTGCATTTTATCAAATAATTGATTAGCATAAGGAATAAATCCTTTTGCTTCTTCTGGATTAGTTATTAATTTACAATCAATTATTTTATTATTATGCCAATACTTAAATTTCATAATAAAATACTATTATACTCCAGCAAGCATTACATTAATAGTACCTACTGATATAGATTCAATATAAATACCAAATTTATTAGCTCCTAATAAATCAAAAACTAACATTTCAGCCATATATAATGCACCATCTTGCCTTGATTTAGCATTAACCGTTATAGCAGAACCAATAGATTTTACTCCATTTTTATCTTCATATAGCGGATAAATAACAGCATTAGCACCTGAATCAGTAAAATTAACTTTTACTAACCCATTTGAAAGTCTTCTACACCAATACATTGAAGAATCATCTCCAGCATTTTTTCCTATCTCTTCAGCCTGAAAAACCATTGGAGCTTTACATACAGTTTGTGCTTGAAGATAATCATTATCCCATCCCTGAATTCCACCAACAGGAATATGATCTCCAGATTGAGAATCTTGAATATGTAAATCAGGTAATTCCGGTGCAGTATCAGTGCCTGAACCTGCATTACTTGCAACAAATAAAATAAGCATAATTATGATTCCTTATAGCTATGTGATTCTGATAATTGATTACTTAATGATTTATTATTAGTGATAGACATATGACCACTATAACCAAAACTCATACCTGTATTAATTGCTCCTAATGCAGACGCAACAGACTGTGATGCAATATTTGCAATAGATTCTGAAACTTTAGCTGCAAGGTCATTAGCTGATTGAAAAGCAGCTAATTTAATCTTTTCCTTATTAACAACTGAATCAGTTTCAGCAATCCATTTACTTGTCTGAGCTTTTACTTTTTCAACTAATACTTGAAATTCTGAAGCAATAGCACGTACCTCAGACTCATAAATACTTGCTTTTGCTTGTGCTACGTCTGTTTTAGCTTTATTTTCTTCTGCAATAGCTGTAATTTGAGCTTTTAAAACATCTGCACGCCCAAGAAAAGTTTTTATCTCACCATCATTTTTAGCAATCAAAGCATCAATTTGTTTTGCTGCAGCTTCAATTTTTGCTTTAATTCCTTCCCACTTACTAAGATAAATTTTTACATTCTGTTCATAGACTTTAATTGCAATTTCTTTACCAACTTGAGCAATATTTAAAAGTCTATCTTCAGATTTATTAAATTCTTCACGTAACATTTGTTCTGCTTTAAGAGCTAAATCTTTAATAAACTTTTCATTAGCATCTGCAACTTCAAAATCTTTAATTGTTGTTGAATTTATTGCATCAAAATCTTTTATAATAATTTCACGCTCTATTTCTAATAATACAGCAGCAGCCATTCCACCTGGCAAATCGAATCCACGAGCACCAACTGCATTTACAGCTCTTCGTCTTGCTTGATCTTCTACATTTCTACGTGCTTCTGCATTTCGTGCAATGATAGCATTATAGACAATTGTAGTAAGTCCAGTACCTCCGTTCAATAATCCATCACGAATTTTTTCACAAAATTGATCCCATATACAAGATGAATATATGCCAGGAGTAAAATCAAAACTTGCATCTAAATCATCTGGTACTACAGGATCAATAAATGCAAAATCTGCATTAATGTCAACAAGATTTGGTTCAGGAATATTATTATCGGGCCAATTTTCATTTAGATTAATATTAATATCTGGTGTAGTAGGAAATCCAGGTGTTGGAATATTATCAATAGTTGAAGTTATTGAATCAAAATTTACTTGATAAGGATCAATTGCTTGACTTAAATTTTCAATTTGTTCATTAAGAGTATCTCGCATTGTATCAGCATAATTACGAGCATAATCAAATGATTCAACTATTTCTTGATAATTGCCTGCTACCTGACCAATTGATGGTACATTTACATGTTCTACAAAAGCACCCATTATTTAATGTCCTCCTCCAATACCAGTAGATCTAACTATAGGCAATATCTCAATATAATCAATCCTAAACCAATAATCAGAGGTAACTTTTATTTTCCAATATCTACCTTGAGTTTTTCTACTAATAGGAATTCTAATTTTTTGTAAACCTTCTTTTGTTATTTCACATAAATAATCAATCCAATCACTATCATCTACAGCAATAGAAATAATAAAAGAATCATTAGTATTTACACCAATATAAATATAACGTAATCGCTTAAATTCATTAAGATTAAAATCAGTTGTTGCTAATACAAATGTACTTTTAAAAGAAATATTATTATCTTTATCTCCAATATTAAGTAGAAATAATCCAGTTGAATTTACTCCTACAGGAAAATTATTTATCATTCCTAAAGAATTAAAAGTAAAATCAGTAAACTTAGTTACTGGTTTTTCTCCAGAATTTCCTATAGCAGATTGTACAGCAATAGCCTCCATTAACACCACCTTAATTTATTAAAATCAGGTATCTTACACATATCAGATAATATATTATCTGAAGAATTACCAAGAATAGTTATTGTGCCAGAAATTCCAATCATTGGAATAATAACTAATTGAATATCTTTTTTCATTTCAATAGTAGTTTTAAGTCCTATGGATAAATTTATTTGTTCATTAAGATCATCTACAATATTAACGAATGTTTTAACTCCTAAACCAGCATTCAATTCATTAATTGCAGATGCATTGGTCATTTCAATTAATGAACTAATTCCAAAAATAGAAAATGTTTCTAAAACTTGATCTCTATATAATTCAATAGAGTTTCCAATTCCAATAAGATTATTAATTTTAACATAATCTAAAACAATCTCATTAAAATTGCTAATCCCTATTATTGCTGATATATCAATGGGATTTAATGGTAAATTCGGATCAACATAAAATTGTGATCTAATACCAATATTAGTATTTACACTAATTGAAGTAAAAGTACTTTCTAATGTAATTACATTAGTAATACAAATATTAGCATCAACAGAATATTCAGGATTAGCTCCTTTTGCAAGTATGGAAACTCCCACGAGATTTAAACTCCCTGCACAGTAACACTAACATCCGTGACTGTTGCAGGAGCCCCTGAGACAACATCACGACCATTAGCCATAACAATATCAGCTCCTACAGTCGTACCAACATTGCCATCCATTCGAACTGCATCAGTTGAAGCTCCTGTAACTGCATCATTTGCATACCATCTACCCCATTGTGCAGTACCATTAGCAATTCCAATTCCTTGCCAAATTTCTGTATTTCCTGTTGCAGGATCAATTGCACGTTTTAAAGCATTTGCTACAATTGTATCAAGATTTATTCCATTAGTTGCATCACCTGAAACAAATGCACCAGCATTTAATGTTATAGAAACAAGAAGAGTTCCATTTTCAGTATCTTCAGGATTAGTTGGTCTTGTACCATTAAATAAATCAAGACGAGAATTTTTCATTAATTCTGCAATAGAACCAGAAGAAAAACTTTGAATCAAGTATTGAGTACCTGATGCAAGTGCAGTAAAAGTATTTGATGCAAAAGTTAATTCAGCAGCTGTGGCAGCAATACAACGAGCAATAATATTATCATTTGTTCCAGCATTAGTAGGAGCAATTACATGTATAAAATCTCCTACCTTAAAATCTCCTAAACCATTACCAGAATCTTGAATTTTATCATTAGTAAATGTAAGCGTATTAGTATTAACTCGTGTCTTACTAATAATGCGACGATTTTGAATTGCTTTAACAAATCCGGGTGAGAGTTTCCAAGCCATTTTATTCTCCTGTCTGAATAATTAATGTTTCATCAAAAAGTGATATAGCACCATCACCAGTACATTCTGGCAAAATTACATTTTTATCAATTAAATTTACTGCTTGTCCAGAAGGTAAACATAAAACTGGACCATTTTTTGTTGCTATTAATGAAGAAGGTACATTTGTTTCAAATCCCATAAAAGATGGATCAACAACTCCATAATATTTACCCCATTCCATGGCCGGATAATCAAAAACTTTTTTATTATGCCAATCATGTGGATCTAAACCACTTAAGAAATAAATTGCTTTTTCTGTTGATACATATAATCCGTCAAGTGCAGGTACCATTAAAATAATTCTATCAGGAAAATGTTCTCCATCAATAGCTACATCATATAACCCTAAATGACCAAACTCAGTATAATGAAGAACATCATCTAATGAAAAATAAATTCTTCCTGCATTATAACATAAATGATCAGCAGGAGGTGGAATTGCCCAAACTGCTTTTGATTGATCATTCGGCCATTGACTTTCTTTCCATGGAACAGATACAGCATCAGAAGTAATCATTCCATTTTGATCACCATTCGTATAAAAAATAGCATTCATTACTTGACAAAAGTCAATTCTTTTTCCTTTTGTTAAAGTATCTCTTATACCATCAATAGAAACAACACCAGTATTAGAAATAGTAACTCTATATATTGCAGTATCATCATTACGATCTTTTGCAACTAATCCCCAGTCTTTTCCAGGAAATAATGAATGAAACTTACCTTCTGCTTTACGAACAAATCCTCGCCGAGCAACAATTTCACCTGTTCGATCAATTATTATATTATCAGCTTGTTCTAATGCAGATACTCCATTTTCAATACTATATTTAAGTCTATGTGGCGCAACTTTATTATTAATACCAATCGCACCTGAATATACAGTTAATCGTTTCATTTTTAACAAGCAACTCTTGTAAACCAACCACGAAATCGAGATTGATCTGGATGTTTTTCAATTATTTTAAAATAGTACATACCTTGCAAGGTGTTTAATGCGCCTAATAACATCTTTTCTTTTGTTATATGATCTGGTGTAGAATAAGCAAAGTATCTTTTATATGCTTCACGCGTTCTTGGACCTATTAGCCCATCAATAAATAAATCAGAATAAATATTACCATGCAAATTTAATACATTTAAAGATCGTTGCAAGTGTTTAATTGCTTTTCGTACCCCAAGATTACCAGCTTGTTCAAATACCTCAAAAGCAATTTTTTCAGAATATATCTCTAATTCATCTCCTTGTATTCTATCCCAATAGTGTTCTTTGTATAGAGAAATTACATGAACTTTTAGTATTTTGACTGGTAAGTCTTTATAATCAGGAGCATATTCTGCTAAAATTTTCCATCCAATCCAATTAGGATGGGCCATCTGTGATACCCCACAATAAGTATGCCCACCATGATCCATTCGATCAAAACTATACCCATTACCTTCAATTGACATTAAATGTTCAACAGCAGATTCAACACTCATTTAATTTCCTCTAATTGAATAGCATTTTCTGGGCATTTATCTATTGCATTAGTAATTACTTTTTCATTATATTTTAATGCCCACGCAGCAATTCATACATTGCCTTGTTTTAACCCAGGTAAATATTTTAAACATACTTTTGATTTACAAGCATCAAAACCATGACATAATTGCATATTACGAATAACTTTAAACATTCCTTTTTGTGCTTTCATGGTCTATTTTTAATTTTAACTAAAAGTTTTTTAGCATCCTTGCATACTGATAAATTATAACTTTTCCAAACTCTCAAATGACCTAAAGTAAAATGACACCAAAAACATAAAGATATTAAGTTAGAAACTTCTAACTCTTTAGCAGGAAATAAATGAAAAGGATAAATATGATGTACAAAAATAACCCATTTATTCTTTCTACCACAAGCCTCGCACTCAGAATGTTTAGCCTTATACCATTTACGCAATGCAGGCCAATACTTACTTCTTCTTACTTTTATTTTGGCCTTGTAATCACGATATTTTGTGTGAGCATAATCTATCATAATCTTCTGTTATCAAATGACTATAGGGGTCTATAACTGGACTTATCCCTATATGATTAGGATTAACCTTATAAGAAGCTTCTCTTTGTAAAAGCAACTCACCATGCTTGCAAGCTGCATGAGCATATTCAGAACAAAACCATTTCCCAGATTCTTCGAAGGGTTTTCTTGCTATAAACCCAACAATACCTTTCCAATCATAATTTTCACCTTCATGAGCTTTTGCAAACCCATAAATGTCTGCAACCTGAGTTGAACTACATGGAGTTTCAAATATATCCACTGGAGTTCCTACATGATGATTCTTAGATAAAACTTCTTGCATAGTTTTACCTTCTACTAAATCCACACCTACTTTTTCCCATGCTTCAGCTAAAACCCAATCATTTCCATTCACATTGCCTAAGGCATCAAAATGAAAAAGCATTCCAGAATGTGACCATATTGACCAAGTTTTCCATTTCAATATTCGAGACACCATACCAATGCCCCTATACTGTACAATATATAATTTCATAATTTTTCAGATAACTTCTTTAATTCAGAAAATGTAAATATAAAAGGATGCCCATGCCCATCTATACCTACTTTATAAGTTCGATCGTACAATCCATCATCAACAAAGTGAAATTTTAATTTATTAATTAAAGATTTTATTGTATTTCCTGTAAATTCAATTAACTGACCTTGAGATTTACGGTATTGCCCCCGTTTATGTTTAGGCTCGGGGGCAATAAATATCATTGAATATTTAATTTGTATTGACATGAACGTTTACAGTCACATCAACAGCAAACCCTTGGGGCGGCATCGGAGCTAAATTGAAAGTAGCTGGATTAGAAAAATTTGATTCATTACCATCGTTATCGTACGCAGTGGCGACACAAGACGCTGAAGTATCCGGCACGGTAATCAGCTCAGAATGCACCTTCCCATCATCCCCGGTGGCTGGCAGTCCTACATCAATACCTTGGGCAGGATAATCTGTTTCAGTGTCTGTCTTACAGTAAATCTTGTATCCTGCAAGATCAGGTTCGGAATTAGGACTCCATTGAAACATTCCTTGAGCCGCAAACGCATTACCAATAAACGCAAATGCAACTACCCCCCAAAACAACAAACAGAAAAAAATTGCCATCCATCGAATTTGATACTTATCCATTTTTCACCTCAAGTGATTTAAGAGCAACCTCTTTTTGAATTTGGAGGTGCTCTGATTTGAGCTGTGATCGTTTATGCAAATACCATCCATAAATAGCAGTTGCATAAGGCAAAAATACTTTTGTCCATTTAGTGGCCTCGGCCAGCAGATTCGCCAAATATGCTGAAAGTTGGTCCGGTGTAAACGGAACTTTTCCAAGTGAAGACGAAATCGCAAGAATTACCCCAGCCACCATAAGTCCTTTTGTTAGCCTCCACTCAGTTGAATCTTTACCTTCTTTTAAAGCAGGGAGAGTAATTTCTGTACCATCCATAATAACACCTCCTTTAAGTTTAACATTCTTTTCCTTTAGCAATTTTACCCAGACAATCAGATACTGTCACAAGTGATCCAGCAGTCAATTCTAAATTATTAGACACCTGCCCAAGTTCTCGCGCCATCTGATCCATTGCTTTTTGCAAAGCCTGGTGTTCCGAAGAGTTACGGTCTGTATGATCCATAATACGTCTATCCATAGAGGCAAAATCTTTATCAATCGATGTTCTATGTAAAGTGCATTCTGACTCAGATACTTTATGGCTATCTAACTCATCAATACGAGTAGACATACGCTTAACCCAAAAATATACAATGGGTAGAACAATCGCATTAAATCCCATCAATACTAATGATATAGATATTCCTGTGTTGCTCGTTATCATCAGTAATTACCTCCCCGTACCAGGGCCACAATGATCCATTGTCCATGATAAACACGAGCATGTATCGTCGATAAAAGCATCCCCATGATCATTTACATGATGAATTGGTAAAGAAGTATCTCCTTTGATACAGACTGTATTGTCTTCATTCGGCCCATTAATCGGAGGCTTTCCTTCAGGACTCTCTTCAGAATCTTTGTTACAATTTCCAGACTCACAGCCTGTAGAAGTGGTAGTCACTGGATTACTTGGAGAATTTGCACCTGTTGTGTTAGCGTGTATATTATTGCTCACTCTACGCTTATCAATTTTAAGAGCATTCTCATTCCCACTCACATTGGTATGATCACCGAAACCATCAACCATATGGCGAAATGTTTTTCCACCTATACGAGCAATGCCATACCACTTCGCTCCAGTGATTGCTTGCCCAAAAGCGTTGCCAAGCACTTCAAATCCAGATAGAGACCGCTGCACCGCTGCTAATGACTGAGCATCTACATTAGCAACCTCGCCAAGTCTTTCAAAAGACTCAAACCCACGATAAAGCATGATTGCTTTAGTACCAGGTGCAAGAGAATTATCTTTACTCACACTTGTCATGCTTTTCTGGAGCCCGGTCGCAACAGACTTCATCGTGTCCCGATGATCATTGCTTATTGTCTGCAAAGTGCGTTGATACGCAAGTTGTGTCCCGAGGACAGGTTCATCTTCCTCCACAGTTTGTACGGGTATACCCTTAGCATCATAGGTAGTTGTTGTCTTTTTTGCTATCTGACTTACAGCATTAGTTGCCACCGGAGCAAACCCAGAACATCCCGCTAATAAAAGCAAACAAATTCCCATTGCAATTGATTTCATTAAGAGCCTCCTTGTAAATCCGATATGGCAGATTCCAGATTCGCAACCTGCAATTTAAGGGCTTCAGCATCACCTTTCAATTGTTCTATAGTTGCCTCCATAATTGGACGAACTTGCTTGTACTCCTCAATGTAATTATAGATTTCTTCAAACTTTTCTTTTACTTCTTTGATTCTCATATTCTCTCCACTTTATGTATCTGGATCAACAATTTGTTGAACCCCTGTATTATCGTAATACATCAATTTAACTGGTAAATTAACTCCAGATGCTTCAAGGTTAATAATCTCACACGTATAATTTTTGAAAATATGAGTTGCACTTGAACCATAATCAGTATTACTCGCATGCACCTGATTCCGAGTAAACTTCTTATTAAGATCACTTGTACCCATACTCAAGTTTTGAACAGCAGGATCAAACACACACCCATACATCTTGGTATTGTTAAAGTTTATATGAAAACATCGCGCACCAAATACACAATTGTCCACGCTCGATGAAGTTATATCTGAGGCTCCCCATCCAAAAACAGAATTAGATATACGAGGGATTTTTACTCTCTCGTTATTGCCTTGCAAAGTAACATTTGTGAGCTGTATAACAGTCGATTGCCCGTTCCAAAAACAGGAAGTTCCGATATAAGATGCTATCAAATTGGAAGTAAAATTATGCCAATGACCGTACTTACCACAACGATCTTTAAATTCTACAGCAGATACATTATTACCCGTGAACTTCAAATATTTATTCTGATCCCCGAATTTTACATTTGCAAGGGGATGCATATAAAATTCAATCCGCTGATTGGAATTTCCAAAAGAAATGAAATTCCCATTTCTCATAGAAATATCAGAATTATTATTGCCAAAGGTCATATCAGATCCGGACAAAGCCATTTGCCGGTTATTATTTCCGATAACGACCCTTTGAACTTTCAATAAACTATTGGAAATCTTATCAATAGTCATTGAAGCACAACCGACAAACATTGTGCTTGAAGCATTATTTATGGATGAGTTTTGTAGATACATGGCCACAAATAAGCTAGAAATATAACCAAAATCAACATAAGAGGCTGGTCCAGTAAATGTGCAATTACTACCATTGCTTATCTTGGAAAATGTTATTGAGGCATAAACTGTAAATTTTTCGGTATTGAACTCGCAATTTTCCACTACTGGAGCATCATTGAAGTTAATAAATATTGTGTCCGGACGAATCAGTTTTGTATTCTTTACTCTTGAATCATCATAAACAAAGGTTGACCCATTTTGTTTCGCAAAGACCGGAACTAAAGCTCTGTCGCTCTGCTGCTGAGAAATATTTATATTACCTCCAGCATTGTAAAAACCATTTTCAGCAAATAGATAGTAATCAGCAACGTTTCCTAAGATTCGGTGCCAGAAGTTTTGATCCGTAGGCGTATGTCCGTGATTGTCATTATTCTTGCTTGCGTACAAGGTGCCGTTATACTTAACAATCTTGCGTACAGAATATGTTGTTCCTGAATCATAAGTAGATACACTGCCTAAATCAGCTTTTGCACGATAGTATTTGTGGTTTCGGAAATCGAAATAACAAACTATCTTTTTCTGAGGGTCTTCTCGATAAATAATTTTTCCTGGAAAATTTATAATCAAATCCCACTCACCTTCAATATAAGAGTAATCAGGTTGAGCAAAATTTATATCTCCAGTTAAATCAGTAATAGTCCAAGAGCTATTACCATTGTCAGTTACTGTAAAATCACTACCCAACCCATTAAACTCATATTCTATTTCACCACCATCATTATCTTCAGCATAAAAATAAAAATTATCATTCAGGATTGGTTCTTGATCTACAACAACCGTATCAGTCGTCGTTGATAAAACATTTATAGTTCCATTATTATCTCCAGTATCATATTCTAAATTAACGGAATCGTTTATTTGATTATCTGTAATATCATACAATATCACATCATTTTTATGAGTATCGGAATACGATTGCAGCGAGACTTGATTTGCGGTCAAGCCTTGAACAATTATTGGCTCTATAGGAGATTGATAATATTCTCCAAAACCTGCACTATTCAACGAATAATAATCTGTAATTCGGTAATATTTGCCAACCTCAATTTCTGCATTTTGTATTTTTGTTTGTAATGCCGCAAAAGTTATATTTTCAAAATTTAAAAATGGTGATCCGCCACCTGAAGCCTGAACTTCAACCCAGTTATTATTTTGCCTTGCATATTGTTTGGAATCTGCCGGGGCATCAAGAAAATGAACATCAGTCCTGGCAATATGAGAATCAATCTGCGGGTGGGTATTATTGCCTATTTCGGTAAGATCAGAATGCTTTCGAGTAGTAATATCAGCAAGACTTGAAACTGTCTTATTTATTTGATTCCAGGTATAATCATTCTGACCTGCAACAACATCTCCAGTACGTCCAAATACAGAAGTTACAGGCACTACAGGAATACTTACTTCAGTCCAATCTCCATCTTGCCGAGCATATTGATTACCATCTTTAGGAGCCTCTTCAATACCACCACAATATTGTGATTCACAAATAATAATTTCTGTTAATTCACCAGAAACTATTTGTTCATCAGTAACAATAACTGAAATTACTTCTTCAATTACTTGTACATTTATACAATCACAACTCATCAAGCAATCTCTCTTGTAGTGTCAGTATGAACTTTAACTTGCTTATCTTTTTTATCCCATTTAGGATTAGGTATAAGAGTAATAACATCCCCGTTAGCATATACTAATTGAAAATCATACCAATATGTTCCAGGAGTAATTTCTGTATCTGTATGAGTTAATTTAATGGTTGCTACTCCAGTAGGATTATTAGGATCAATTTCAGTTAAACTAATTACTTTATGTAATTCAGCATCAGCATCAGCCAATGATTGAGAACTCTTAAACGTAATAAAAAGTTTTGCATTATGAAGTGATAAAGGACTACCATCTTTTGCTTTTGAAACAATCGAGTATGTCCTTGTATCTCCTCGATAAAAATCTTTTATTCCACGCGACATATCTTATCCTTTAACGTAACTTTAATCCACGAGTATAATCAGGAATAGTAACTTCAAGCGTTTTTAATGCTTCAGCGAAAAATGATTTATATTTTTGTGTGTTCACTGCATCACCTTCAATACCATCCTCAATAAATTCATATGCTTTCCAACAAGCAAAATTAACTAATAAAGTCATTTGTAAATGTTCAGGAATTCCATCAGGTATATCGCCCTCAGCAACCATTACAACTGGCTTACGATAATAATGCACAATAACATTTTCAGCTACAACAGGACTATTTAAATAATATAACTTTCTACCATACTCAATCACTTCAATAATACTTCCAACTTTACTCATTGAAGGATCTATTTCAGAAAAAGCAATAAAAGAATCAGCTATATCAATTTCAGTACCTTTTTCATTAACTGCAAATTGTAATGTCCTATGAAAATCATTTGGCATATTAGTAAATGCTTGCCCAGGAACTGTACTCACAACATCAATCTTAAATAATTCAGGCAAAGGAGGAATAATTACATCAGCTAAAAATGACTGCATTCCACCGGCAATTTCATAAACTCCCTGATTAATTAACGCTGGAATAAGGTCATCATTACCTAAATCATCTTGAACAAGATCGTTTACTCGTTCTTGTATTTCCGCAAACGTTGCCATTATAAATCATCTCCAGTAATAGGATTACTTGGGTCAATAAAATTTTCAGGTGGCTCAGGTCTATAAACAGGCACTTTTTGTTTTTCCCCTAAAGGCTTAGGATCACTAAACTGAGGATGCTTTTCTTCCCAACAAGTATCTGCACATACAAAAAGCTTATCCCAAGTCATTCGACACTCTGATGCATATCTCTCAAATCCACATCGATCACAAATAACTTTATAATCCCCTACTCGATAACCCATAATAAACCTAATAAACTTTTATCAAGAATGTGTCGAGCTTCATCATCCTACAAGAAGCTCGACACATACCATAAATTATCTGTTCAAAAATGAACATCAAGTTATTACGCTCCCGGAGAACCAAAAATACCTCTCGGATCAGACCAACCAAAACTACCACGAAAAGTAGCTTTAAATTTAGCATTCTCCGTATCAAAATCATTCTCAGTACCAAATGCATCAGGCCGACGTTCCATATACTTTAGCCCATCAGGGCAATTTGTCTTAATGAACCAAGCATCAGGATCAGTCAAGTAATGATTTACGGCAGTACCTTTCGGAAACTTCTTACTTGCCTTAATAGCATTAATATCATTAAAATCAGTTCCCGGACGTCCAATTGAATCAAGAATTCGATAAGCTTCAAACTCAAGTTCAGTCGGAATAATCAACTGCTGCGGCATAATTGCAATCGTCAGTCCACGATCAGTCTTAAACTTAGCAATATCAATACATGCTTGCTCAAGTGCAGCTTCACTCAAATCAGCCGGTGTCTGAAGCTCATTACTCCAAATACCTCCACTTTTATTAGGGTGATCAGTTGCACAAAGCTCTTTACCATCAGAACTTGCCCCCATCGTATAAGCAGAATTAAAAGCACGATTCAGCACATTTGCACCAATCGTTTCTTTTGTCTGTCGAATAGAAAAAGCAAGTGCATTAGCCCGACGCAAGGCAACCGTTACAGCAATACCATCTTCATACATCTCACGCGTGATAATAAATCCCAAGCCATACGTTACATGTGTATAACGATTAACAAAACCCTGTTCTTGCTCATCATAAGCAATGCCAGCACCTTCAGTCTTTACTGCAGCCAACCCAAAACCAGTAACACCAGCTTCTTCCTCAAATGCCCGCTGAGATGTCCCTTTTTCAAAAATATCCAAATATTCAATCGGATATTCTTTATATTTTTGCCCAAACCAGGTCTTTACTCCCGGCACCAAATCTTTTGCAAAATTACTTGTAGTAATAACGCCCATTATTATATCTCCTTAAGCAATAACAATCATTGCATTTAACTTAACTTTACCTTACACGCCAGTTGCAAGTTTCATTTCATGCTCAGCAATCAGTACCTCAAACTTACAATGATCTCCAAGTTCATTATCTTCACGATTAACAGCTCGAAGAATCTTACAAGTTGCTGCAACAGTAGCCGCAGAACTTGAATCAAGTTCAACACCACTTCGACCACTTTTAACATCGCCGGCACCGACCACAAGATCAGCAGAAGAACCAATTGCATCAGCCGTTAATGCACCACCATCACTATCTTCCTGCACCTCAAAAATAACATTTGGATCATCAACTACCATAACATACATAGCAGCATTTGCAGGACGATGAGTACGATCAGAATTAGTAGGATTCACCATTACAAATGGTTCTTCACCAAATCCGATCACAACTCCACGTACAGCTTCACCAGCAGCAGCCTGTACAACAGTTGGATATTTACCAGTCGGATCTGCTCCGCCAGCACTTTTAACAGGATCACCTTTAAACAATGCCGTAGCATCAGTATCAGGGACAAAATAAACATTTGCTTTACCGTTCCAAGGTGCCCCACTCAAATATTTAACCGGCTTTAAACCAGCCGGACGATCAACATTAGCCATAACTTACCTCATATATAAAATTAACAATCAGTTCAAATTAACTCATATCACGCTCGTGAAATACTTACCTTACCATTCAATCCATCTTTTCCCGGAACTGTTCTTCGCATTTCTTTCTCAACCTGATCAATTTTATCTTGTTTTACTTTCTCATCTTCAAGATAAAGTTCTTCAGGAATCTCCATTAAAATTGCTCGCTGTCCACCACCTACTGATGGATTTACACTACTTCCCATTGATGTAGCTTTTCCTGCTCGATCATCACCAACAGATTCTTTCAATACTGGCTTCCAACCAGCATCTTTAAACATTGCTACACGATCTCCAACATCATTAACAAAACGTCGCCGATAACCGGGCCGCGCCCCAGCAGTCAAAATATTTCTTGCTCCAAGTGGAACTCGTTTACGAGACTGCATCACGCGCTTAGGTGCAGATTCTTCTTTTAAAGCCTTATTTTTATCAGTTACTTCCTTTGATTCAGTCATTATTATACTCCTTGTAATTTCGCTATATCAGCGATATATTGTTTTTCTGTCATAATACCACTTTTAACAAATTGGTTCATAATACTTACCTGAGCTGGTGTTAAATCAGCTTTAGTAAAACTTCCCGCAGTATCTGAACGACTTCCTTTTTCTACTGGACTCTTAGGTCCAACTACCTTCTCTTTTTGATCCGTTTTAGCTTGGATATTATTTTGATTATTATCTGAAATTTTATTACTTGCATTTTCCTGTGAAAATTTCTCTGGAAAAACTTCCGCTACTTTTTGTCGCACTATTGCATAAACTCTTTCTGGTGGAGCACCAACATATTGTTCAGCAACAGCATCTGCATACTGTGCCATATCGTCATCAGTCAGATACCATTGATTATTTGCTACCCATTCATTAAAAACAGGATTATCAGTAGGAACATCATCTGTTTTAGGTGTTTTTATGCTTTCTTTAACTTGATCAATCTGTTGATCTAATTCTTCAACTTTATCAACATCAGCTAAAGCAATAGCATCCTTTTTTTCTTTTACAAGCTTATCAAGCTCACTCTGTAAACGACGAACTTCAGCTTGATATACACGCTCATTATGTTCTTTCAACGCTGCAACAGAGCTATTCAAAGTATTTAATTGTTTCTTTAGATCCTTATTATGCGAGCGCATTGTTTTTTGAATGTCTTTTGCACGCAAAATATATGTAGCAGCATCAACTGCATCAGGACCCTTATGATTTTTATTCCATCCAAGCTGAGAAGCAAGTTCCTCTACTTCTGATGAACCACTCGGAGCATTAGCAGTATCATCAGAATCAGTATCAGTCTCTACAGAACTCTTATCTGCATCATCTTTTACTGCCGTAGAGGAACTTTTTGTTTCATCATCAAAAGCACTAGTATCATCAGAAATAGCATTATCACTACCTTGATTATCATTATTTGAATCAGTTGTATTTAAATCAGCAACTTTATTATTGGTTGCATCAGATGTTTTTTCACCAAGACCAGAAATAATATCTTCTACAAATTCTTCACTCATAACTAACTCCTATTTAAAAAAGTAAAACTGCAAGAACATCAACATCATTAATCAATACATATTCTTCGTCATCCTGACCTTTCATCATTACACCAGAATAACGAGAATAACTAATTTTATCACCAACTTTTGCCCATGCCTCACCATCATCAAGATCAGCCCAAGCAGCAGGGCCAATAGCAATTAACTTGCCTTCAGTTGCTGCTTGTTGTTCTTTATCTCTAATATCTTGAGGTAATATGATTCCACCTTCCGTCACCTCTTCAACCTTTTTCGGTTTTACAAGTAAATGACCTCCAGTTGGCAATATTCCTGATTGATTAAAATCTTTTGTCAATTCATTTAAGCTCATTTCTTACTCCTTTAAATAGTTGTTAGCTTTAACAGTTATAATCTAGCTGAACTCTTCAGGCGGCAGCGGAGCTGCCTTAGTTCATATTTAATGCCCAGTCACCTCACTTACATCTTCCTCAGCATCAGCATCAGCAAAAGAAATATTAAGTAACTGATTAATTCCTTCAATATGCCCTACAACTCGATGCGTCATACCATGTGTTACATCAGCATGTTGAGCTAAAGTATTTCCATTTTCCAACTTATACAGCAATCCTTGCTTAGTTTCTTTCAGCAAAGCAAATATCTCTTTAGTTACTGGATGCTCTTTCCACTCTGCAAACTGCTCCGGCGTAATCATGTTCATTGCTCCTTATTAATCATTAAATCTATCTATACGTAACTTAAGAATTTTATTATATTCAAGTATAATATTTAATTACCTTGAAAGCAACATAAATTCTTCTTCATCAATAATCATTGTCCCAGGCTCATTCACAAGCATTGCAGTTAAACGTATAATTTTTTATCTAATTATCGTTGTTCTTTAATAACTCTTTTCTGCCAATTTGTCATTTTACTGCTCCTTATTATTTATTATTCTACAATCATCCAATCTCTTGCCAGCATATCACTTTGTGTTGCTGACCATCCTAGAATCCACTCTTCTTGTGCATTATACATTGCAAAATATGGCTGACAATTCAGTGGCTTATCTTTACCAATAAATTTAGCCGTTCGATCATTTACTTTACGCTGCGTTCCACTTGTATTATATGGAGGTAAGCTTAGTGGCTCCATATAAACAATAAACATATTTTTGCCATTCCATCCTTTACGAGCAATTTTCTTACCTAGTTTAGCTGCTTCAATCGCATGACCAAAAGTCATTCCATCAATAACTTGATGATATTTATTAAATATCTCTATAGGATCCCATTGAATATGTCCTTGACCATCATCCTTCAAATAACCCCAATCATCCCCATTCTCATCTGAAGGAAGCTTCCAGCCTCGATAATCATTATATTCTTGTCGAGTCATAGGTTTAGCAGATACTTCTTTTACACATATATATTTAATCATTTTCATTGCTCCTTATTATTTGTTTCTAAACCATATTCACGTTTGGCTGTATAATCTGTTATACCATCAGGCGCTTTTCCTATCGATTGCTGTGATCGTCCAAGTTGAATTTGATTCGCAACTTGAGCTGTTTCTAAGTCAATCTTTTTATCATCATTTTCTATGCCTGCTACAGTTTTACTTTGATGATAACCTTCAGACTGTACTTTTGCATAATTCAGGGCAGTCTTTGATTTTATTTCATCAATTCTAGCTGCAAGTTCTTCAATCTCTGCCTGCATCTTTTGCATGGTAAGTTGTTCTGCTGGATCTTGTTGAGGTTCCTGTGGAATCAAAGCATCAATATCACTAATATCCATCGCAATCAAATATCGACGGATAATCTCCATATCATTTAATCCTTGTCCACGAAGTTCAAGCATTGCCTTTGCTTTGAGCATTCGCTGCATCATAGTCGTATTGTTCGGATCTGATACAGGAACAATATCAAAGTCAGCATTGAAAAAATCAGCTTGAACAATAGCTTTTTCATCAAGTACTGTACTATATGTCATTTGATCAAGATACAATGCATTTAAGCGACGAAGCTTGACAAATTCTTTATACTGTGCCCGATGTATGCGCTTATGTACTGCAGAATAAACTTGTAATCCTTGTTCAATTAATGCTAAAACACTTTCTGCTGGAACATTTGCTCCAGGAGAATTTCCTGAGAGAATTTCAGTCATTCCAGCAAGTTCTTTACCACTTTCAATCAATAATCCAAGCAATTGAAATAATGTGCTCGATGGCTCACGAATAGGCATTGGAAAAACATTTTTACGAAGATCATCACCTGTAGCATTAACTGGCTTCCACTCACCAGACTTTAGTGTAATTGACTTACCTCTACCAAGTCGTAATCCACGACCAAGAAATCCATGCTGTCTATTTGATAACGACCCTGCATCAATCAACTGATTTATCAATGTATTAATAGCTGCATTTCCACTCATAAGCAATGAACCAAAGCCCATTCCATAAAAGCCACCATCAATACTCGGCATAAAAAGATACCGCGTAAAATACTGCTCAGGCACAATCTTAATTATTGGCCCATTTTCATTCCCATCCTTACGAATAATTCCATCAGAAGCAAATCGAGGAGCAATCCTAACAAGTTTCTGTGTCTGTTCATGTACAGTTACAATATATGGTTCTTGATAACCGTCGCCATCAAGATCATACCATCGATGCTGTTCTAAAAACAAATGTGGTGTTTCATCATCAGTATCAGATGTTTTATCAGATGTTGCTTTACCAAGCTCATCTACATCAAACTTACTAAATATTCCTGAATTTATTCGCTCAACAATTTCATTATGATATAAGTATATCTTATGAGTAATTCGTGGAGCACGCTCAAGTGATTCAGTAAAATAATTGACAACTAAATCATCAGCAAAAACTGTTTCACTTATATTTTGTCGCGTCAGTGAATTAAAATAAGTCTTTTTAAAAACACAACCAATTGCAGGCAAAGTTATCAAAAGCTGATCCACACCTTCTTCCCAATCTTCAATCTCATTCAGGAGTTGAAAAGACATAAATTCACTTACTCGACGAGCACGTTCAAACTTAGTACCTTGAGGATCTTCTCCAATTACTTTACCTTTAACAACATCATTACCTTTAACAATTTCAGGATATGCTCTTGCAGCAAATTGAATGCATGAATTTGCAATTATAGGATATTTTACATTAGCTACAACTTCTCCATGATATGTCTTTTTCTTTACAAGAAGTTTGGCTAAATCAATAATTTGCTTGTTAAGTTTTTCCCAGTCTGCTCGACTTGCTAAATCAATCTTATAACCTTCAAAAACTTTTGTTGTAATATCTGCAATTGTTTCATCTGATTGTTTTTCAGCAAGATTAGTTATAAGAACTACTGCTTCAGCACGAAGAACTTCTTTTTCAATATGAGGAATCAGATCAGGATCTGTATGCTGCTGATTAATAATATCTTGCACAGGTTGTTCATCGGCCCATACAGGCACTTTAGATGACGGAATATTAGAGATTTCCTGATTAGATATTTGATCCGCTTGAACTGGAGCAGTTGCTGATTGCTCAGCTGGCACTACTCCATTGGCTGCATCTTGCCCAATAATGTCTTCAATTGGAAATTCTAATCCTGTTCCTTGGTTCTGTGGCATAATCTTATAAAATTAAATTAATTATATTTTATTCGTTTCTGGGCCTCCGTGTCTGTCGCAAGCTCCAGGCACAAAAGTCGGCCAATCAGTGGGATGAAATCCTCAATAGTTTAGTTGTTTCACCTGAAATTAGTGTTCATCAATGAACGTCGAGTTTAATATCCGGTAATAGTGTTTGTTTCGTTTTCGTTATAATAATCGCTTTCTTCATAGGCTTCAAATTCCCAAAAAGGCTTAGCAATTGCTCGATTAAGTCCAGACATTACTAAATAACGAGTATCATCCATAAGATGATCTTGTTTTTTAACAATATGCCCTTTGTCATCTCGGCGATAAAGTCTAAATTCAGTAAGCCAATTAACAAGAGATTTAAATACTTTCAGGCGATTTGTTGAAAGCATTTGCCAAACTTTATATATTCCTGCTTCAACTGATTTATTTGCGTTTTCGATGTCAAGGCCAAGATCTTGATAGATTTGAAAAAGTTGCTTACCATCTTCTTGAGATCGTCCATGAGCTGCAGAATCAATGACGCCTGGAATCCAAACGCCTCGAGCTTTTATTCCTTCTGCATGGATGATTGGTTCAGCTTGACCTTGATAATATTCAGAATATAAGTATGTTATTTTACTGGTGGGATCTGTAGCTCCCCACAGGCAAGCAGTCTTTTTCCAACCTACATCAAGCGCATAGCAACGGAGCCAATAATTAGGGATGGCAAAATCCTCTACAACTATATTATTTTCTTGAATTGGATAAATTGCACCTGACCCAAGTTGTGGAATACCTTTTGAACGAGCTTCTCGTTGGTGTGGCGGCAATGCTGCCCAAAGTTTATCTTTTTGCTCTTTGGTAAGATGTGGTGCATCATCCCAAGTTGCCTGCACAAGGAATCTATTACCATCTTGAACTTGTTTAAGTTCACCATCAGGCATAAACTGTAAGACTGTTTCAGTAAGACCTTCAAGTGGTGTGAAAGTTAAAATGATCTTACCATTTGTAGTCATTGTTCGAGTTACGCACTCAGTATATATGTTAAGCGGACATTCTTCATCAAGCCAAATGAAATCTTGTTCCGTGCCTTCAAAAGACTTTCTGCCTTCAGCATATGATTTTATTTTACATCTGCTGATACCGCCTGATATGTGCTTAACAAGAATTGTATCAACTGAATTTGGTACGCCACCTGCTTTTGGAGTTGTTTTAATTATGTGCTTTGCAGGAATCATACCTGTGCCGCGATTTTCGGGAGATCCGATAAGCTTGAATTGGACAATATCACGAGCAGTTGTACTGGTTGTTCCAGCTGCCCATGCTGATATTGCTCTATTAAAGCGAATTCCTTTCCACCAATCAGGATAACGCCCAGTAAGATGTAGAGTTAGTTCATATGCGCCGACTCCTTCTGACTTGCCTATGCGGTTTGCAGCCATCATGCATCGTTCAGAGTATCGTGGCCCGGCCTCAAAAAAGCTCATGTGCTTGGGATAATTATGGCGAGATAATGGGCCTGACTCAGGATAATATTGAATTATTTTATTTTGACTAAGTCGTTTGTTACGCTCTTGAAGAAGTTTAACGTAATGCTCTTTCTGTTCACGAGACATTTGTGAAATGTCTATTTGTGAAAGATTTATATGATGAGAATCAGTGAAGAGCATTTGCAAGAGTAAGTTTATTTTGGAGGTAAATAATCAGGATGAATCTTAGGTCCAGTTGACTCAGAGAAATTACTTGCTCTGTCTGAATCAGAATCCATTAAAATATCATCTATGTTTGTAAAATCATGTAATTTAGATGCTTCGGCAAAAGTAAAAGAATCTTCAGCAGATGGAATGCTTGTTGTCGTTGAATGAATTGATTGTTGAGGAGATGTTTTTGCTGAAGATTCTTTTATTTGTTTGGTAAGAAGTTCTTTTGTTTCTTGAATTGACTCAGTAGCTTTATCTAATTCATCAGATGCTTGCTTAGCTGTTTTAGTAGCGTTAGCTACTGAGGCACTCGAAATGCTTGCGGCAAGTGCAGCAATTTCAGCATCGATTTCCTCATCTGATTTTGACTGAAGAGTCATGTCAACACTGATTTTATCAGTTGGCTTGTAGCCGTTACGATCGAGAATGTCTTTTGCTGTATTGAATTGAACGTTGTAAGGGGCTTTTGTTGTTGGCTGAAGAATACGTTCAAAAGTTGCAAGTGCTTTTGCATTCATGTCGATGAGCTGCTTACGCACGTCAAGAGTTGCTTCTTGTGCTTTATCGTGAAGACCGTTAAGGTATGCTTGTCCGAGAGGAGAGTTTATGATGGTACTGATTGTTGTTGGGCTCATAGACATTCGTTCGGCTATTTCACTATTTTTAAAGCCGTTGAAAGCCATCTGAATGATGGTTCGATGTTGAGTGCGAAGTGTCTTGAGCATTTTATTTTATTATTTTTATGTTATGTAAGCATTGGTTTGTTTTAACATTAGTTTGCTTTAACCAATGAGCATTTTATCAAGTTAATTTTTCAATACTTTACATTGAATTTAACAACTTTAATCCTTATATGAAGCATACTATATATAGTGTGGGTTGTCAAGGAAAAAATGAATGGAGGTTTTTGCTTTGGTTTGCTTTAGCAAGGTTGCAAATGCCGGCTTTGAGTTTTGCTTGGGCGTAAATTTTTAAGGTTAGTTATTGAATAATATTATATTGAGTTTGACTATGATGTGTGAAAATTTCGTAAATCAGTATAGAAAGCACTTATGCTATATATAAAAGCGAGGCATGTCCAGGCTATCAGTCATTATCACTTAATAATTGTTCCCACATAACAATAACTCTCATTATCACATAACAATAAGAATCACTCTCTTATAACAGTAACTCTTATTCATAAATAAAATTTATTCTCACATAACAATCATTATAATTACCAACTAACAACAATAATTATTCCTACAAAATAATTCCCCATTATATTCCAGGCAAACTATCATCCCAGGCAAACCGACAAACCGTTAAAACTATCTTATTTAAAAACTATTTCATTCAAAAAACTATCTTACAACTATATGTTTTTACTACTAATCAAAGAAAAATAAAAAAATAATTTGACAATGCTGAACCGATCTCTTATAGTTTTACGTAACAGCCAAGGAAAAAGTTTTCCCGGCAACCACCAAAACCTTTTCAAAGGAGAGAATATCATGAAAACAATAATTACTAAGGACAACAAGAGTGGAAGAACCATTGAAACAGAGATTCCAAATTGTTTGAAAGTCAAAAGTCTGAAAGAACTTCAAGGATTCATTTCGGATGAAATTATCTTGAAACTTGCCCTGGATCAGGCAGTTATAAAGTTCCGTGCATATGTGCGGAACAAGTTAAGTGCAAAGTTAAGCGTAAAAAAACCCTATGAAAAGGGGAATTTTAAGTATCTGCAAGATGATATTCTTGCAGAGGATTTCACTTCTTGGATACCTACGGTAAAACGTAGGCAAACTAAAGAAGAGAAGGCAAAGAATAACCTGCAGAAACTTTTATCTGCTGGTTACACGAAAGAGCAAATACTTGATTTGCTCAGTTAAATAACCATCATATAAACCATTTCAAGGGGGCGGATAATTTTTACTATCCGCCTTTTTATGCCTTAACTACGTAAATAAAATAACTGTTTTGTAGCTTTCCCGATCCTGTTCACGCATGAACGTACGTTTCAGGCCTTTTACGATGCCTGCCCTGGCAAACTATCTCAACTTTTCACCTAACAAAGCATTTTAAAGTTTAAAAAGGTTATTTAATTCAGGTTCATGGGTATTTTGCCTGTTTACAAGTAAACCATGCTCCTGGCCGGAACCCACCCAGCACACACACAAACAAAACATGCTCCAGGAAGCTCAAAACCGATGTTTTTAATGTGTTATGATTGTTATAGGTACAATGGCATAGGTCAACATAAAACACGCTAAAAAGGGCCAAAATGGACGTTTATGTTTGCATGTAGACAAATATAGCAATGATGGCAAGTATGCAGTAAACAAGTAAGCATGTAAGTACCTGAAATGATTGTATGTTTACATTGCCAGCTTGTAAGACAAAAGTTTACGTCCCCCCCTTCCGGTAAGTAGGGAAAGGTACTAAATAATATTTTTTCTTATTTAAGAAACAACCCCCCCCTCCCTAAAGACAGGGGCGTAAACTTCTGTACTACAAGTAAACAACGACAACACACCACAATTTTATCAACAATATCAACACCTTACCCGACCGCCCTGTAAACAAACACAACAACGCCAGCACGAACACAAAATAAACCTTGCAATCCCCGACCACCTATGTTAACCTGTTTACACAACGGAAAATATTTTTCCAACATGGCACGCCTTTTGCTTACACAATACTAACGCACAACAAAACAAACCTCAAAACAGGAGCCACAAGTCATGCCCAAAACAACAACCAACCACATAAACTCAGCTCTTCCCATTATCCAAATCATTGCCAAATCAAACAATTTAATTATGTTTCGATACTCACATCACAATGAGTATCACATTGACTCATTGCTAAAAATTTCCATGAGTCTTCAAGACCTGCTCGAAGACTATACAATGCGTACAGGCGATAAACCAACTTCAGACGCAATCGTTGCCCATTTAATCACCCTTATCAGTAAATGTACTCCCAAAGAGCAAGAACAACTTATCGAATATTTTAAATAACCATCATTGAATGTAGTGCAGTTAATTATTTATTAACTGCACTACATTTAACATACAATTTTTAAACTAAATATTAACAAGCAAACAAACTTCAAAACAGGAGGAACCAAATGTCAAATCCAACCGTCAGTCTTCGCTTATCAAACTATCATTTAGCTCGTGCATTACGAGCCATTCGCACCATCGAACCATCATGGCAATGCAACTCAACAGCCACCATCCTCAAAACAATCCTATATGACTACATTGCCAAATCAGAGCTTCAAAACAATCATCCTCTAACAGTTCCTGAAGAATTGTTAAAAGAGATTGTACATATCAGAAACTTTCGTAAACAATCCCATCTACAAAGTTTGCCTCAACTCGGCTCAACTGCCTCAAATGAAAAATTAACGTCTCAAACCGATAATCGAACTCCTCGGCAACGTCTAATGGATGAACAAGGTGAAGCAATCATAAAAGCAGAAGCAATAAAAACTGATTTAGCCATTCCACCAAATACAATCTCAACTGAATCATCAGACCATTCAACCGATAGCACAATTAACACAGTTTCCAACTTCAGTCCGCCACCAGAATGGACATCAGGCGATAAATCAGGAGAAGAATAAACTATCAAAACAAACTCAATAAAGAGCCGAAAAAAATTTTCAGCTCATTTCCTCAAAATGAGCCATACAAATGACAACTCAAACAACTGAACAAACCACTGAACAAGCCAAACACACTTGTATCATCTGTAACAAACCATATTCATCTACAAAAAAACATAAAATCATTGCCGCAATGCATCGTGAAAATCTCTGCATTATCTCATATCCGCACACTTGCCTTGCTTGCATCCAACAAGAAATGCAAGCAGAAAAAGACAATTACATAAATAACATTCAGGCAGCCTCAGAACAATACTCCAGGGCGCGTCTAACCTATAATAAAGCCCTCACCGAACTTCGTCAAGCTCAAGTAAGCCATCAAAATCTTAAACAAAAATATGAGCACCTGGACAAACAAGCTGCCCTACTTGACTTTTTTATCCACAAAAACGAGCGAACTTTGAAACCAAAAGGCGTTCCGAAAACCAGGCACAAAAAATCTTTATCAGAAGTCCAACGACTCCTTGCACAACTTTCACCTAAACAACAAGCTGCGCTTAGAGAGAAAATTGCCCAGTTATAAAAATAAAACTTGTTGTTCAAAAATGAACATAACTATTAAGCAATACAACTAAAAGGAGCAAACAATGAGCATGAAAAAACTAATGGAACAAAACGCTACCACATATCAACAATATTGTGATGGACTACTCTCAAAAGCAGAATGCCTAATAACCATCCATGCCTCCGTTGAAGATTTTATTCAAAAAGACATGCAAGCAATGAAAAATGAACTTTCAGTCTATGGCATTGATATTGGCAAACGCATCATCGGCAAACTTAAATTTACCTTCAAAGTAAATTATCTTGATGCAGATAAGTTAATCATAGATACTGATGAAATCCAAGTCATCGCAAATAACTACAACACATCAGATGGCTTTACAAAGTCAAAACAAGAGGCAACTCTAAAAGCCAATGAAAAAGCTATCAAGCAAGCCTCTCCACGAAAAGCAACATCTTTTGATCTATTGCTCAAAGACATCATAAACATTCACTGATGCTTCGCCTTAAATCAACAAAAGGAGTAATCAAATGAAACCAATTATTAAAAATATAGACTATGCTAAATGTAATGTAATTATCGCCGATGCCCTTCGAGTAGGACAACATATCCTTTGTAAAGTATCAAATAATCCGCAAAAACATTATACTACACAAGAATATATCTGTGCCTATGATAATACGATCATTACACCATACATATCTGCTAATAATGCATACATGTATGCAACACCAGTCATGAAAAAGCAAAAAGTAAAATCCATACAAAAAATTCTCAAGGCATTAGCTAAAGATAATTATCGCTTAATGCCTGATGGATCTTTTTCTCATGAAATAAAGTTTACCTTTGATCCTTCAATGTTTTATTATTGTGATAAAGAATTACCTGAAAATAATCCCTATGTATGGGAACCTGAATGGCTTGAACCAATTGAAGATTGATATTAACAACATTAAAGGATATTATAAAATCATCTTATAATATCCTTTGATGTGTTAATAACACCACAAAAATTCATTAAAAGAGCAAATTATGCCTGAACTAATTGCAATTTGCACGTATTGCAACAAACAATGCGAGCCAATTATTCTTGACGAGGGATACGGTTTCACTGAAGCCTGGGGCATAACTACAAATCATCATGACTACATTACTGCCTCAATTTGTTGTCATGAAGACATCATAGATCCTTTTGGCAATCTAATCACCGTTCAACAAGTTCAAGAATATATAAATCAATTTAAAGCTGAACAATTCATTTAAAAAGGAGACATCATGAACACAGAAAATACAATTTTATTAACTATTTTCGGAATAACTATAATAGCTTTTCTTATAAGCTTTAACAGTTATAAAACCATTCAACATAAAACATATGATCCAATTAAATTCAATATTTCATCTCAAAATCTCCATCAAGTTAATTGTGTAGATAAATCTTATATAATCAACATCCCCCCTGAAGTAAATATCATAACCTATTCAAAAGGCTTTTGTCAGTCAATTAATTATAAGAGGTAATAATATGCTCACTGATGTACAATGCAATCAATGCAAGCATTGGAAAATCAATCCAACAAATAAAATTAAAGGCACATGCATAAAATATAACAAACGAGTCTATTTTATGCACCCAATCTGCATTAGCTTTGATAATAATTTTCTTAATGAACCAATTCAAAAAAGGATCCATACAAAATGAAATCACTCAAGCAAATTCTCATTGATCGAGACGATCTTACATCGGAAGAAGCAGAAGATGCCATCAATGAAGCAAAAAGAGCAACTTTTAATATATCTTGAAGAAAACGATCAAGAGGCTGCATTTAATATCTGTGAAGAGTTTTTGGACTTGAACCAGATTATCTTATGGAACTCATGCCATAGACAAAAAATAATTTAATTAAAGGAGATTAAATTATGACAGTAAGCAAACGTAGTGCTGCATTAAAAACTTATACATTATGGGCTTGGTTAGAGCAAAATCCATTCAAATCTAAAGAAGATTATCCATTATATGATGAACTTTATTATGAATATCAAAATAATTCATGTTATTGGTGCACATTATTTTATCGTCATGGTGATAATTATGTTTGCATATCAAAAAACTGTCCATTAGCTAAGGCAAATAAGTCTTGTGATGGTAATAATTCTCTATATAACAATTGGTTTTATAATAAATCACCTAAAGTAAATGCAGGCGAAATCGCTCAAATTGCTTGGCAAGAATACAAGCGTTTAGGTGGTTAAGATAACTTCATAAAAACAATCTTTCAGTTAAGGGCCGATAGGCCCGCCTGAAACTTTCAGCATTCAATATCAATTATAATTATTGGAGCAATCAAATGAGTCAATTCAAGAAAAGTAATGCAGCTCATTACAAATCAGAAGAAATCTTCCAAGAAAAGAAACCAATTCTAATCACTGAACTTGAGCCTATCCGCACACCATGCATGTTCTGTCACCAGCTTACAAACAGAACTTATAAGCATAATAATGTTCTCATTAGCGCCTGTAAAATTTGCGCATCTCAACGGAAAGAACTAACCATCAGCCTAATATTTAAATAATTTTAATTATCACAATCATTGGAGCAAATCAATGAAATATAAAGGAAAAACTCTCACAAACGAGCAGTCAAGCCATATAAAAACAATCTTATCAGGTAATGATTATGCAATTCAAGCACCACCTGGATCAGGTAAAACTTTTCTTCTATTAGCCCTCGCGCGTAAGATGAAAGGTTATGGCCTGAGCATCAGCTTTAACAAGTTACTTGCAATCGAGGCATCACAAAAATTTCAACGATCAGTTATCTGTAAAACTGGACATGCGCTTGCTTATGGAGCTATCGGATATAAATATCGAAAGCGTCTTCGTAAGCTTACAGGCAAGCATCTTGCAGATACACAAGACATCGGTGCCTGGGAACTCTATAATAGCCCAGCTAATAAAGGTTATCTAATTCTTAATACCATACGAAAATACTGTTATAGTGCAGACCGAAAATTTAATTTTACGCACATTCCAAAACTTCAAGTAGTTGATGATAGTAAATACGAGGAAATGCGTGAAGACTTACTTGAGCAATCAAGCAAGATTTTTACTTTAATGTCAGATCCACGTAACGATATCAGCATCACCCATGATGTTTACTTGAAACTCTGGGCACTCACTAATCCAATTATTAAAAAAGATTACATTTTCTTTGATGAATATCAAGATAGTAATCCAGTCATTGCAAATATCATCAAATCGCAATCATGCCAAAAAATATTTGTCGGTGATCAATTTCAGCAAATTTATTCTTGGCGTGGTGCAGTTAATGCACTTCAAGAAGAATCTTTACAAAAACTTTATATCACTCAGAGCTTTCGCTTTGGTGATGCTATAGCTGAGATGGCAAATAAAATCATCCAAGCATATTATCCATTTAATTTTAATTACATTCCATTCAAAGGAAATTCTCAAGTTGAATCAAGATTATCTTATAGTCCACTTGCTAATCCTGATTGTATTATTTGCCGTACAAACAAAGGTGTTATTACTGAAACAATTAACATGCTTAAACAATCAAAATCAGTACATATTCTTGGAGGCACTCAAGCATTAAGTTATTTGATAAACTCAATCAGTCAACTTAAAGAACAAGGACAATCAAATCACCCTGATCTTTTCCTTTTTAAAAACTATATTGATTTAAAAGAATATGCTGATTCACCGATGGGCGGAGATCTAAAACCAGTTATCAAATTACTTGAATCTTATGGTAAGCAAAGATTGTTAGAGATTTTAAATAATACTACACAAGTACCTGAAGAAGCAAATATAATAATAACTACTGCACATAAAAGTAAAGGTCTTGAATGGTCAACTGTACGCCTAGCAAATGATTTTAAAGTACCAACTGAAGAGTATGTGCCTTCACAAGAAGAAACGAATATTCTCTATGTAGCCACCAGTCGAGCTTTACATTGCCTGGATGTTAGTAAATGTGCTGCAGTTCAGACAAATGCATTTTCATTAGCTAAACGAATAAATAAAGATAAATATCTTATTCAGCAAGAAGTTAATGAAGCATTCTAAAAAGCGATGCCGACCAATAGGGAGGCTTGATAATTGGATAGTTATACATAATAAAAGGAGCATAAAATGATCTTAAAATGTCGTGCTTGGGATGGAGAAAAATATTGGTTTTCTGATAATAACTTAGTGTTTTTTAGTGGAGGTGAAAGTGTTATCTTGATGAACGCGCCATTTGACATAAACGCAATCGAGTTATACACAAATAAAATTGATATGCAGAAAATTCCCATTTATGAAAATGATCTTATCATAGATACAAATCAAGATAAAATATATCAAGTTATATGGGACATAAATGAATGTGGTTTTAGAAAAATTTTACAAAATAATCTTGCTCATGCAACAAAGATTGACTCAGCATTTTGTAAAGTTATAGGCACTATTCATACATAAGTAATATTCAATAGTGTGCTAAGTGCCCGAAAATACAACGAAAAAAACCGCTTGACAGCAATAGCCGGGGTATGGTATATTAACGGTTATGAAAGGCGGCAAACTAAGCCGTTAAAGCTAAGTTTACATTTTCTCAATGGAATGGTTCTGTTGAGATTTTTCATAAAAACCTTATATAAGGAGTTTTAAAATGGCAAAGATTAAGGTAGTATCAAAGCAAAAAGGACGTGAGATTATCGTTGATGAGCCGAATGTACTTGGCATTACTGATGTAGCTGAAATGGTTGAAACCCTCGGCGAAGATCTGGTTCTTCAAATGGTTAAAAACCAATTGAAAGTTTCATTTCGTGCAATCATTCGCCGGAAACTTGAAGAAGTTGATGATAATGATGAGTTTGTTAACTCTGATGAATCAATCATTGCCGAGGATTTCAGCGATTGGAAACCGACTTTGCGAGTTACTAAGACCGCTGAAGAAAAAGCCCTTGAAGCTCTTGGTGCCCTGCCGCCTGAAGTTCGTGAGGCAGTACTTGCCAATTTCAATAATGGTGAGTAAGTTAAACAAACTGATTTTTTGCTAAATTAACAAAACTCAAGAGAGGCTGATTAAACTTATTATATCATTTTTCCTTGGTATTATTGCTTCTCTTGAGTTTTTAATATTAACTTTTCATACATAAAAGGATTTTTTATGAATTATCAAGAAGAAATAGATTACAGTTCTCTTAGCACTTATATGGAGTGTCCTAGAAAATTCTTGTTTCAGTATATAATGCATCTTCGTGGTGCTGGCAAGAGTATTCATTTAGTCTTTGGGTCTTGTTGGCATTATGGCCTAGAGCAAGCATATAAACAATTGAAAATTGATTCAAATAGTTTATCTGCAATGGACTTGACTATTATTTCAGTAAAAGCATTTAATGCTCTTTGGCAGCTTGAGGGTGCCACACATTGGAAAGATGAAGATATGATTTTTCCTAAGTCGCCTGGACATGCTGCTAATATGTATCAAGCATATTGGGAGCGTCATCTTGAAACTGATACTGTAAATGGACGTAAAGTTATTGCAGTTGAAGCACCTTTTGTAATTGATCTTAGTAGTTATAGTGATAATTATCCAAATTACATTGGTCGAATTGATTTAATTCTGTCAAGTGAAAATGGCGGAATAGAAATAATTGATCATAAGACTGCTAATTGTATCTATAAAACTTCACCACAAACATTCGAGCAATCTTTTCAAACTGATGGATATTTAACAGCAGGCAGGATTTTCTATGATAAGATTCCATCAATTACTTATCGAATTGCTTTATGCCAGAAGAATAAAATTGATTTCCATCCAATCACAGTCAATAAGCGAAGTGCTTCAATAGACCATTTCTTAGTTAATTTAACGCAATACATTGATGATATTTTAACTAATCTTTATTGGCTTGAAGAAGATAAACAACGATGCGAAAAACGAACAGATATTATTCGTTCTTTTCGTAGATGTCCAGGAAGCGCCTGTACTGCATTTTTTACTCAATGCCCTTATTACAATCTTTGTAAGCTTCGCAATAACCCTCTCGCTTGGCTTGAAAAAACACCTCAAGGATATAAACGCGAAGAATGGAATCCTGATAAGCATGAAGAGAATATAAAAACTCGTTTATCAAAATCTAATTAATATTTTATTAAGGAGCAAATAAAATGAGTAAATTTAAAATTGGTGATATAATAAATATTCAACTCAAAGAAAAAATTTGTAATGGTGAAATTGTTCATATATTTAAAGCATTTGAAATACCAGAAAAAGATAAAGTGATTAAATATTATGGGAAAAATAATTAATCCAAAAACTGGGCGTGTATTTGGTCCTTTAGCTACTGATAGATTAGTAGTTAAAATTGAACAAGATAATTATCTTATACTTCCTTTAGCAGGACAAAATAAATATTTTAAAATTAAATAGTAAAAATTTTTACTATGGAGAATAAAAAATGATTGCATTAATTGAATTTGAATCAGATTTAATATTACCAAAAGAAGAAGCAATTAATATTGGCTTACCTTATGAAGAAAATCAACGAATTGGTATTCGTGATAATACAATAAGTGTCATGAATTCTTTTGATTATTATTATGATGAATGCAAAAAATATAATGATAACTATTATAAAGATGATGAAGCAATAAAAGAAAATAATCCTATTGTAGATTATTATCTTTATTCTCGAGTGGAAAATGCTGATAATTATGTAATGATTAAAAAAGATAATCATCTTGTTAATTTATTTGATTTTGCACTTAAATGTAAATATAAATTTTTCATTAAAGAAACAGTAATAGAAAAGAATGAATCTGTAGAAGGTTTTGCGTTACTTTTACATAAACTTGAAGAAAAAGCAAATCAGCTTGAAAGCGTTGTTAATAAGATTCGTGATAATACGTTCAATCAAAAAACAAATGTTCATGTAGGTGGTGGATTAATTACTACTTATAATGATCTTTGCTTAAAAGAAGATGTTTGTACTGATATTTTGCAACAAAAACTTAATAATGGCTGGAGAATAATTGCTGTTTGTATTCAGCCAAATCAACGACGACCTGATTATATTCTTGGACGTTATAACCCATCGCTTGAAGTTGTTAACAAACTATCTGCAGGGAGATAAAAATGACTAATACAAAAACATTTCACAAAACACCGCTAAAGCAAAAGAAAAGAAAATTTAATTTGAAATTTCTGTTGACTGGTAACAGCGGCTCAGGCAAAACGCATTTCACTGCAACATATACGAAAGGGCCGGTGCATTATTATATGTTTGATCGTGGTGGTGAGAAAACAATTGAAAAACTTGCAAAGAATCGTGATGATGTTACAATAGATAACTTTTCTCCAAGTAAAGTAATGTTTTCTGATTTTTGGAAACAATTTCAAGAAGATGAGAAATCAGGTCTGTTTGATTATCTTACTGAAACATCAGGTATGCTTGTACTTGACAGTTTAACAAATGCTAATCAAAAAGCAATCGCTGAAATATGTAAAAAAGCAAATGTTGTTCCTGCAGGTATAGGTAAAAAAATTGATATGAAAAAAGGTATGGCGCCTGCACATTGGGGACAACTATTAAATTGGATGTCTACCTTGGTTTCTGCTTTACAGGAGCTACCTTGTGCAGTTGCTGTAACGGTACATTTGCACACACTTATGAATAGTGAGCAGGAAGTAGTTGCCAGGTATCCTGCAGTAAACGGCCAATTCAGACAGCTTCTTGCTTGTGATTTTGATGAGGCATACTTACTTACTACACAAGGGCAGAAACGAACAATATTTTTTACTGAAAAACTTGCCTTTGAAGCTAAGTCTCGAGTATTTGATATGCCGAAAGTATCAGGCATTACAATGGATCAGCTTGTAAGTGCATATCTTGCAGGTAAGACAATTATTCCTATTACAAAATAATAAAGTTGTTTATAGTAAGCTAATGGTAGCTTACTTTTGTTAATCTATTTAATAAGGAGATTTATTATGGCTATTATTCCAAGTTTAAGTGACATCCCTGATCAGAAACCTGTTGAAGCTGGTGAGTATGATCTTAGGATTACGAAAGTTAAGGAAACAAAATCAAATAATACAGGTCGTTATGGCTGCATGCTAGTATGTGAGATTGATGGCGAAGACAATGCCGCTACTGTTTTTCATACGCTTTGGTATGGTAATTATAAAGACTTCCAGTCTGATGATGAAGAAAAATCAAATACCATGTGGCGTATGGTTAAAGATTTCTTAACTGCTTTGGGACTTGATCCGGAGGAAGAGACAGAGGACAGTGATCTTGTTGGACTTGAGTTTACAGCTGATCTTGGCTATAATGATGGGATGGATACCGATGACGATGGTAATCCTATTCGCATAGGCCAACCCCGTAATGAAATTCTTCGGGTGGTTTAAGTTTAGCAATTAAAACTTAATGTTCATTTTTGAACAAAATTAATAAAGGGTTAAAACTTTGTGGACTTTTAATTATATAATTTTATGGCTGCTGATAATACCTGTAGTGTATATCTCCTCCGAATTTAGAGATAATCAGTGTAGCCATGATAAACCGGAACTGTCGGATGTCATTTGTCAAGATGATTATGGCTTCGTCGAAGCGGTTAGTTATTGATCGGAGCAATAACTTTGCTGGCCGCTAACATAAAATCAGCTTGACTTGTATAATTCTTGTAATAAGAGTCGCCTTTTGAAAATACATAATTTCGATTAGGTAATTTTAGCGGTTGGCATCGTATAGCCATCGCAAATAATATTTGGCGGGCAAAGCAATTTAAAGACTTTCCCTGCCCAACACCTAACCGAGGCGGCTCGTTTTTTAAAAAATGGAGTAAATATGAATCATTCTACTTTTAATAAAATTGTTCGTGCAAGACAATCACAAACAAAAGAAACATTAATCATAAAAGCGAAAGAATATGCACGAAATAATGATCGTTTACATAATTTTAAACGTGCAGCTGATATAAAGCAAGAAACTCAAGCTCAAGCATTATGGGGAATGTTTGCAAAACATCTCGTTTCTATCATTGATATGGTAGAAGCTACAGTTGATGGTGTTTATCCTGATGAAGAACTAATTAATGAAAAAATTGGTGATGCAATTAATTATCTTCATTTGCTTGAAGCAGTTTTTATCGAGGAGAATAATAAATGAAAAGAAAAAAGAAAGTTAAACGTTTAATGACTAAAGCACAGCAAAAAGCTGTAGAACGAAATTGGAATAAACGAATAATTAAATGTGCTTTAGCAAATATTAATATAACTCGACAAAGTAAGGAAATTACATTTAAAGAAAAAATGAAATTACTTAAATGTGAAGCAACACTGAAAGAAATTATTACTGATTGGAAACCAACATTGTAAAAAGGATTTTATAATGACTAAACAAGAACTTGAGCAAGAAATAAAGCAAGCTAATATAGCTTATGCATCTGGCATTCCTTATATGACTGATGCAGAATATGATGTTTTATGGCAACAGCTTTATGCTATTGACCCTGATAATGAATTACTTTATCATACTGCTCAAGATCGAGGTGCATTAACAGGACTTGTTAAGCATAAACGTCCTATTTATGGTACAAATAAAGCTTTCAATATGGAAGATTTGAAGCCATTTCTTACAAGATTTGGAAGTAAACCTCTTGTTATTGAGCCTAAATATGATGGCTGTGCTGCTGTTATAACGCATGAAAAAGATGGAATTAGCATTACTCTTGAAGGTGATGGTAGATGTGGTAAAGATATTACTCATATGATGAAATATATTAAATTTCCTTTTCATCTTCGTAATTTTCAGGCGGTTGAAATACTTTTGCCTTGGGAAGATTGGAATCCTAATTATGGTAAAAATCCTCGTAATGTTGTAGCTGGATGGCTTTCAAGAAAATATGATGCACCTGCAACGACAATGACAGCTATTCCACATAATTTTGGTAATCTTAGTCATGATTATTTTTATGATGGTGATATTGAATCATTAAATGAATTATTACTTACTATTTATAATAAATGGTCAGTAATTTATCCTATTGATGGTTTAATGATTAAGGTCGCTGATGAAAAGTTACGTTTAGTTGCTGGTAATAATGGCGTAACTAATGCCTGGTCTATTGCATGGAAACCTCCAATTCAAGTAAAAGAAACTAAAGTAGTTAATATTGAATGGAATGTAAGTAGACTTGGCAGAGTTATTCCTACCGTGATATATGAGCCTATTGAACTATGTGGAACAACTAACTCACGAGTAACAGGTAATAATGCAAAATGGTTAGCAGTTAAAAATATTCAAATAGGATCATTTATTACTGTAGGAAAAGCTGGTGAAATTATACCAAAAATTATATCAGTTGAAAAAAATAAAAATGAATTTAAACTCCCGGCAGTTTGTCCTACTTGTGGAGAATTGCTTCATGTAAATGGAGTACATTTAATTTGTAACGGTGATAATTGTATTGCTAAAAAAATAGTTTCTATTGCTTATTTTTATTCTGGAAAAGGAATTAAAGTTAATGGAATTGGAGAAAAAATCATTGAAAAATTACTACGTAATAAAAAATGCTATGATATATTGATAGAAAAGCCTTGGGCCTTGCTTGATTGTTTATCTTATGATATTTTAGATGAAGTCATTTCTGTTATTGGTCCAGCTACTTTATCAAATATTATAGAGCAAATTCAAGCAGTAAATGGTGAAAAGAATATGGCTCATTTTATTGCTGGGCTAGGTTTACATTCGGTTGCATATAAAACTGCATTACGATTATGTCAATATTTGAAAACTGGCATTTTGACAATGCATGTACATAAAAATGCTAAAAAGAATTTTTCTATTGGTGTATTTGAATTTGAAAAAGCATCAAAAGAAATGAAAAATTTTCATTTCGCAAAACTTCCTAATCCAGCTAAAGCAATTTACTGCATTACTGGAGTATTATCACAATCACGAAATGAAATGATTGAATGGTTAGCTCAACAAGGATATGAATTTTCAGCTGGAGTTACAAGAGCAACTAACTATTTGATTGTTGGTGAAAATCCAGGCAAAACTAAAATACAGAAAGCTGAAAGATATGATATACCACAAATAACTGAAGAACAATTATTACATATATTAGGAGAAAAGAAATGACTGAAACTAAATTAACAGCACGAATAGATGCTAAAACATATAATCATGTAAAGCAACATTTACATCATGGGCAACAAACATTATTGTTACGGCAATTATTTGCATCATTGAAAAAACTTATCGAAGAAGATAAGATGAATGAAATAATTGATTATTTGTATAATAATAATCCATTGATATTACCAAAAACTGGAGATTAAAATGGCTTTAATGGATAGAATTTATTGTGAAGATTTTCTTCAAATGCCTTATCCAAAGCGCTTGGAATTAATCGAGCATGTAAGGACTTTACGAAGCTCTGCATTAAATGCTGCAAGAATTGGTTCGCTTACTAAATCAGCTAAACGAAATATAGCTAAAGGTAATACTACGAGGAAACGTAAACCTAAAGATCCATCAAAAGCAGCTATGACGGCATTAAAAAAATTAACTCCTGATCAGATTGAAATGATTAAAAAACAGCTTCAAGTAAAAAGTTAATTATGAATGAATTAATAATAGAGCTTAAATATCAAAAAGATAAAAAACAAGAGCTTCAAATTAAAATTGCAAAAATATTTGATTATGGTCGATGGCCAAACGATGATGATTTTTTATCTTTATATCCTAT